>Ga0197142_1002897_pt1 | contig 14726 bp, 10 predicted proteins | sample GBS60_MetaG_FD_148614 | JGI IMG/M metagenome (GOLD analysis project Ga0197142, IMG submission 148614) | Sediment microbial communities from Great Boiling Springs, Gerlach, Nevada, United States - GBS 60_MetaG | ecosystem: Environmental > Aquatic > Thermal springs > Hot (42-90C) > Sediment... | reverse complement strand
AAATAAAACCTCATCAATGTATTTCAATCTTCCTAAAATTTGATAAAATACATATTTGGTTAGATTATTTTTAACTCTTAAGGACCAAGTATCCGTTGAATAACTTGCTTTTCCATTGTAATATTTAATATTTGCATACCCACCGGTTGATAAAAAAATATTTTCTCCGTCTACCAAATAATCATCATGAGTAAGGACATTTTCACCACTTGTAAAAAAAGGATATTCACCAGAATTAGAAGCATTTTCAACCTTAAATGGCGATTTTATATTTTCTTCACAAATTTCCCCTAATTTTTTTGTTGGCCAGGTCATAGTTTTTCAATCTCTTTTTTTAGCATTTTTATAAATTCAAAATAGTCATCTTCTATTTCATGAATTTTAATTTTTTCAAATGTTAATTCCTTTAGTTCTTTAATTAATTCTTTTTGTAAGTTTTTATCAATATTTTTCTTTGACAACCAATTTATTAGGTAATTCAATCTTCCACTAGATGGAAAGTTAATCTCATTTTCTTGGAAATTTATAGAATTTTTCCTTAAAATTTCACAAAAGTTTTTCTTTAAAATGTCTTTTTTAATAAAGTCTTCTACTGTTTCTATTTTTCGTTCAATTAGTAACTCATCGTATCTTCTCCATTTGCCCCATCTCTTATTTTGAATAAATTGTTTTTGTCTTTCTTTTGCTACATTATCTGCGTCTGAAATTATAAGTAATTTTCTCCGAGCTAATTCTAAAATAGAAACAAACGCGTTTAATTCCACGTCTTTCACTCCTTCTCCATGGCTTATTCCAATTTTTCTAAAAAAATTTTGAATACTTTTATCTTTTCTAATTGCTGTTTCAAACAGTTTTTTATCTCTCCAACCCTCAAATAAAATATTCTTTTCTTCTAAAATTTCATATACAGTAGCACCTAATGCTTTATAAAGAACTTCTTCATCGCGATAGTTTGCTTCGTTTGCTTCTTTAATAGTTGTGGTTTCCTTTTTCTTTTCAACAATATAATGTCTTTCTATGTTTTCTCTATCAATCATAAAAATTGAATGAGTGCTATACATTACATAATTATTTTCTGCTATTTTGATTAATTGTTCCATCAAATATCTGCAACCACTTGGATGTAAGCTTTGATCTGCTTCGTCAATTAAAATCAATGCATTCTTTAATAATCTTTTTTCGCTCGGAATGGATAATAACAACAAAATTGAAACGAATCTTTTAAATCCATCACTTCTTAATTTAAAATCTTGAATAGTTTTTTCTCCTTTAACTCCGCAATCAATATTTTCTCCATTCGGCTCCAAAGAGATCTCAATGTTTTTATATTCCGGCCACGCCTTTTTAAAGTATTTTGTAGTTTCTTTTGCAATTTGGTGTAATAAACTTCTAAAAGAATTAGGAGATATTCGTCTTGTTTCATCAATTTTTTCTGATATCTTCTCCTTTGGTATACCGGCAAGAACGAACATATTCTTTAGAGGTATACAAGAATCTAGATTGGCAGTAAACGCGGATATACGAATAGAAGGTGGCAATAGATATTTATCTTCAAATTTCCAATAGATTACCTGAGGAAGATTTTTCTGAACAGTATCCATAATTGCGTTACCTATAATATTATCTAAAATTTCTGGCCCTGCATCTTCTAATTGATCAAGAGGAATATCTGAATACGATGTTTGATCTATTAATTCAAAGCTATTTATATTGAGAGTTTCGCCTTTTTTATTTTGAAAATTAAAATTAGATCCACTTTTAGGTTTTTTAAAATTACGAGTATACTCTACTTTTTCACCAATGTCCCAATAAGATGCCCTTCTAGAATTATTCTTAATATCTATCTCGTAAAGTCCCTCGTTATAATAATTCCTCAAAAATTCTTTTAAATTCATTTGTTTATCCTTTACCTTCACAATAGGCTTGTGGATATTTTCTAATAAAATTTTTTTACAAATTTTTTCATACATTTCTAATAATTCATCTTCTTCAAACTTAAATACAAATAAAATTTCAGATTCTTCTGTTGTTCCTTTTTCTGTAATTCTAATATCGGTATTCTGGATTTGAAATTCTGAGTGTATCAATCTTAGTGCTTCTAAAATGTTAGTCTTTCCCGATTCATTAATTCCGACCAATACTCGTGGATTTTCTTTAAAATCTAGTGTAACGTCTTCAATGGATCTGAAATTTTTTATTTTTATCTCTTTTATTTTCATAATATTTGATTAAAAATTTCCCTTACCCTCTCCTCGACCTTTTTCCTTTCTTCTTCTAATTTTTCTAATAAATTTGTGATTTTTATCATTGTGGATAACCTTACTTGATTTTAGCCTTTTATTGCGTTAAAATTATTATATCCAACGAAAAGGGCTGGGCTCGTAGGGGCACCGGCCCTTTTCATTTTAGTTCTCAATCTTTTTAACTTTAATGTAATTAAACAAATCTCCATAATCTCTTTCTGGATGAGTAAAAAATTTTTCTTTTACGCTTCCGCTAATCCAATCAACCATTTGTAAAAGTTCAACATATCGCGAGTCAGCTTGAATGATGTGAAGAAATTTTGGAAGAAAATTATATCTGTCCGTTCTTAAATAATTCCTCATTTTTTGTTCTTGTTCTTCGTTGGAATAAAATCTATCGACTATTATCTCAATCTCTTTTGATTGTGACTTATTTTCTGAAAAATGAAATTCTAATAACTTTCGAATCATTAGGTTTCTAAAATAATTAGGGTTAAAATCATCTTCTTTTAAATAGGGGCCTTTATAATCTCTTTTATCAACATATATAGCACATGCTTTTAAAAACACACTATTTTTTATAGAAATTTTCAAAATATTCATTAATTGTTCTTTTTGAAAAGAATTGAGTCTCCTTGAAATTAATTCACCTTTGACACAACTAAAATACCTAAAAGCCCCCAAATGAACATTAATCTCTTTAAATGCCTCATCAGTAATATGAAGTAATCCTAATACATAATAGTCAGTTTCTTTTCCTGGTTCACCTGCTTCATCAATAAAAATAAAATCTCTTTTTGGCATAGAAGTTATTCAGAATTTAAATTTTTAAAAATTTTTCTAACTTGTTCTTCAACTTTTTGTCTGGTTTCCTCAACTTGATTTAATTCTTCTAAAATTTCCTTAATCGACCTATATTTCTCTTCTTCAATCACAGAAACAAATCTTGATGGGCTTAAGTTATAGTCTGCTTCTTTTACTTCTTCAATTGTTACTACTTTCGCAAATTTCTCAATATCTTTAAATTCTTCATAAGCATTTACAATTTTTTTAATGTTTTCTTTTGATAAAATGTTTTGTTTTTTTCCAGGTTGAAATTCTTTGCTGGCATTAATTAATAAAATTTTGCCTTTTTTCTCTGGAGGTTTTTGGTTGTTAAAAATAATAATCACTGCTGGAGCGCCAGTATTATAAAATAATTTCTCTGGAAGTAAAATAACTGTCTCAATTAAATCATCTTCTACAATTTTTTGTCTTATTAATTTTTCTCTTCCTCCTCGAGAAACTGCTCCAGTATCAATTACCACTGCAACTTTTTCCTTTGCTGAAGCTAACATATGTTGAATCCAAATCCAGTCAGCAGATTGTTTTGTGGCAAAACCATATTTAAATCTTTCTTGCCAGTATTCTCCTTTTTTTAAACTGTCTTCATCATAACCATCTTGATTCCAAGGAGGATTAGCGATAACATAGTCAAATTTTTTAATTGAGTCTCCTTCTTTAAATTTTGGATACAAAAGAGCGTCGCCAAGAACAAAATAGAAATTCTTAATATCGTGCAAAAGAGTATTCATCTTTGCCAAAGCTAAAGTTTTTGGATTTATTTCTTGACCGTATAAGAATAAAGTGTTTGCCTTTTCTTTGCTGTATTTTTCTTCTACATACTTGTATCCCACAATGAGCATTCCTGCAGAACCTAAAGATGGATCATAAATGTACTTTTCGGGCTTAGGATCTAAAATTTCAATCATTAATCTTATAACTTCTCTTGGAGTATATACTTCACCTTCCTTTGCTTTTGTTGGCGCAAAGTATTTTAAAATCCATTCATAAGCATCGCCCAAAATATCGCCTGAAATTTCTTTGAAAGAAAATTTGCTAAAGAGTTCGACTAATTGATTTAGAATAATTGCGTTTTCTGGGTTGCTTGTAAATTGATAAAAATCAAATTGCGAAAATATATCTTGATACTCAGGGTTTAGCTCTGCTAATTTTTTCATTGCCATTGAAAATTTTTCTGAAATTCTTTGTGGATCTTTTCTAATTTCTTCCCAAAGGTATTCCCGGGGAAAATTAAAAGCATGATAGTGCTCTGAACTCGCTTCTCTTACTGCCTCTGTTTCTTCCCAACCTTTTCTCAATAACTTTTCTTTTTCTTCTTCAAATTCTTTTTGCCATTTATCAGAGTAAGCCTTATAAAAAAGCAAAAGTAAAATAAAAGTATAATCAACTCTGGTTCTAATTAAATCTGCTGCCTGTTTTAAAAGATTTATTAAATCGTCTTTTGTATTCACTTGATTTAGTTTTTCCATTAAAGGTTTTAATTTATAAATTTTTTCTCTTTTATCGCTTGGATTTTTTGTGATTTCCAAAACCCCTGCTTTTTTAAATTCTGAAAGAATAACTTTTGCTTGATTTTTCGTATCAGCGAATTTCTTCTCTAAAAATTCAGCCGCTTCATCAAAAGTAAAGCTTCTATCTCTAAAAAAGTTTAAAAGAGTTAAATATCGCTTTTCCAACCATCTGGATAATGTAAAAGGCATAAATTTAGGTAAATTAAATAAAAAATACTTTACTTAATATTAGCAAACCAAATTCTTTTGTCAAGAATTAAATACTACCTCTACCGTATTTCCACAAAAAATTGGCTCATTCAAGCAAATTAAAGATTTAATTTTAAAAGCGCCTAAACTCCACCAACCATACAAGAATATTCTAAAAATAAAAAACACACTAACTAGTTTTCTGGTTGTGTTAAATAATCTTTTTATTTCTCACATTGGAAACAAATACTATAAAACTCAAGACATTATATAAAACCTTGAATTTTTTGTTTTCAAAATTATTTTTTCTTCTTTTTCTAATCTCTTTGCCTCCTTTTTAAAAACGGCTAATTTACGATAATTGGAAGGTTTTTTTAGGTTATTAATTATCTTCCCTATTCTGCCAATTTCTGGCATCTCAGGGACATCAAGAATGTATCTCATTTTTTTTCACATTTAATTGATTACCAAAAAATATTTAAAGTATATTATGAAAAAAAATCATCTTAAATTAAAAAAGGCGCTTTAGGAGGCGCCTTCAATTATCCCCTGCCAGAGATTTTTGATTTCAATAAGGCTTTGAAAACAAAGATCCGACTGGAGATTTTTTTGGTTGAACGTTTGATTCAACACCTGAACACACTTCATTCCAGCAGCCCTTGCTGCCGCCACGCCGACTGATGAATCTTCTATAACCAAGCATTGATTTGTTGTCACCCCTAACCTTTTTGCTGTTTCCAAGAAAGGCTGGGGATGCGGTTTGCTTTCAGGCAATTCTTCGCCTGAAACAACGACTGAAAAATACTGGCTAATGCCAGTTTTTTTCAGCATCAGCCTTATTATCTCAGGCGGAGAGCTGGAACAAAGACCTATCTTGAAACAACCTTTTAACAACTCTAACAACTCTCTTGCTCCCGGCATCAGAGAAACTCCTTTTTCCCTGATGAGCCTTTTGATGATTTTTAACCTTCTTTTCCTAATCTCTCTGGGCTGAATATCAAGTGAGAACTTTTGGCGATAAAAAACCGCCGCGGCTCTCTGATCCCTACCAGGTAGAAAGTCGGCAGTCAAAAATCTAATCTCTTCTTCGCTCTTTCTAATTCCTAAAGAACGAAGAAGCTCTATTTCGCTTTCTTTCCAGATGTCGCTGTCGACCAATGTTCCATCGAGGTCAAAGATTATTGCCTCGACACCAACCAACAACCCAAGAAATCTCTCCTGAATTGTCATCTTTACCTCCTTGCAAAATCCAAAGTGCCTTTCTTATTTAAGGTGAAGCGAAAAACTTTGTCAATAAATTTGAAAAAAATTTTTCTTGGAATTTTCAATTTTCGACGAGTTCTGGTTGAAAGTCTTCATTAAGCCTGATCCTTTTTAAAGAAACTCCGACAATTTTATTGCCCCGGATTTCTACTTCCAAAATACCGCCCTCCATTGTGTCTTTGGAAAAATTTTGGTCAAAAATAAAATTACCCAAACTAGAAATAAAATAACCTTGTTGGTATCTAAAAAACTTTTGAAGGACATGAGGGTGATGACCAATAACAAGATTAGCACCTGTCTCAAAGGCTTTTCTGGCAAAATTTAATTGAAAATCGTCTGGTTCTTTTGAATATTCAGTGCCGGCATGTAAAGAAACAATTACAAAATCGCAAGAGTTTTTCGCCTTTTTCAAAAAGGGTTCGATTTCTTCAGGATTTTCAATATAAGCTAAGCCCGGCTCAATTTCTTTCGGTCGCCAAAATTCTCCGCCCAAATTCGTAAAAGCTAAAAAACAAAATTTTTTATTTTTAATAGTGATAATTTTCGGAAAATAAGCTTCCTCAAAATTAAGACCTGCGCCAACATATTCAATACCGGCCTCTTTTAAAACTTCAAATGTCTGAACAAGGGCTTCCACACCGTAATCTAAAGCGTGGTTGTTTGCCAAAGAAACAATTTTAAAATTAGAAAAAATAAGACCGGAAACTGCTTCTGGCTTCATCCGAAAAGAATATATAGAACCTGTCTTTCTACCCCGATCAGAAAGAGGTCCTTCTAAATTGCCAAATACCAAATCGGCGTTTTTCAGATAATCTGAAATTTTTAGAAAAGGGAAACGCCAGTCGCCTCCTCCCCTCTTAGAAACCTTCAAAGCAACTCCCCTATCAAGCATAATATCGCCCACAAAAACCAATTTGATTTTTTCCGGTTGAATTGAAAAGGATTTTTTTGAAATTTCAGAAAGCGAAGCAAGGTTTGAGTCTAAAAAAGAAAGAGAATCCGAAAGATTCCTTAAAACAATCAAAGCAATCGTTAAAAAAATTACCAGGAAAATTTTTTCAAGCAAACTCATGAAAATTTCAGAGTTTTAGGCTTTTCAAATATTTTTTTAATTCCGGCCCAATTTTGGGATGAGAAAGAGCAAAATCAATGACGGTTTTTAAATACTCAATTTTATTGCCAGTGTCGTAATATCTGGCATTTTGAATTTCAAGCGCATAAAAAGGAAAGCCCGTTTCAATTAATTTATTAATAGCATCAATTAACCACAATTCGCCGTCGCGACCCGGTTCCAGCTTCTCAATAACTTCAAAAATTTTAAAAGGAAGAATATAAGCGCCGTGGGTTGCCAAATTGGAAGGAGCAACCGCCGGCATTGGTTTCTCAACTATTTTCTTTATTTGATAAAGATTATCGGCAACTTTTTCAATATCGGCAATCCCATAACGAGAAAGGTTATCTTCTGATTCAATTCTCACGGCGGAAATAATGGCGGTTTGATACTTCTCAAAAGCAGCAATCATTTGGGTTAATCTGGGCGGTTCGGCATAAATAAATTCATCGCCCCACATTACCACAAAAAAATCTTCTTCAATAACGGGTTTCGCGCAGAGAACCGGAATGGCGTTTCCGTAGCCTTCGCGTTGCCTGATATAAATAAAATTAGCCAGAGAAGAAATCTTTAAACAGAGATCCAATTCCTCTGTTTTACCTTTTTCTTTAAGATGATTTTCCAGTTCTTTATTGCGATCAAAGTGATCTTCAATCGCCCGTTTACTCAAACCGGTAATAATCACGATATCTTTTAAACCAGCTGCCACCGCTTCTTCAACCACATACTGAATAACTGGTTTATCAATAATCGGCAACATTTCTTTGGGCATCGCCTTAGTCTGGGGCAAGAATCTTGTTCCCAAACCGGCTGCCGGAATCACTACTTTTTTAAGAGAAGCCATTTTAAAGTAATTAAATGTCTAAATTCTTCACTTGCCTGGCGTAAGTTTGGATAAATTTTTTGCGCGGCAAAACATCTTCGCCCATTAAGATATCAAAAATCCGATCAGCTTCCTGAGCGTCCTCCAAAGTGATTTTCTTTAAAGTCCTGAATTGGGGATTCAAGGTAGTTTCCCAAAGTTGTTCCGGATTCATCTCGCCTAAACCTTTGTATCTTTGAATATCAATATTATTTTGAAAACCAGCTTTTCGGAACTCTTCAACTATTAAATCTTTTTGTTGATCGTCAAAAGCATATTTCACTTGTTTGCCAGCCTGAATTTTATAAAGAGGCGGCTGAGCAATATAGACATAACCCCTTTCTATCAAAGGTCTAAAATAACGGTAAAAAAGAGTTAATAAAAGCGTCCGGATATGGGCACCGTCAACATCAGCATCAGACATTAAAATAATCCGATGGTATCTAACTTTGTCAGGATTAAAATCATCAGCAATGGCGGTGCCTAAAGCAATAATCAATGATTTAATCTCTTTGTTAGCCAGAATTTTGTCAAGCCTCGCTCTTTCAATATTCAAAATTTTACCTCTTAGAGGCAAAACTGCCTGAAACCTTCTGTCACGACCTGATTTGCAGCTGCCACCTGCCGAATCGCCTTCTACAATAAACAATTCGGATTCTTCTGGTTTTCTTGAAGCACAGTCAGCCAATTTGCCGGGCAAACTTAAACCCTCTAAAATTCCTTTTCTTAAAACATTTTCGCGAGCGGCTTTGGCGGCTAATCTGGCTTTTTGGGCAATCAAACATTTTTCAATAATCAGTTTGGCATCTTGGGGATTTTTCTCATAAAAATCAATAAGAGCTTCAGCGCAAACTTGTTCAACCGCTATTCTTGCTTCAGGATTACCAAGTTTTGTCTTGGTTTGACCCTCAAATTGGGGTTCTTTAATTTTAATGGAAACAACAGCCACTAAACCTTCCCTTAAATCTTCGCCGCTCAAGTTTTCGTCTTTTTCTTTTAAATAACCTTCTTTGCGGGCGTAATCATTAATCGTTCTTGTCAAAGCTGACCTGAAACCGGTTAAATGGGTGCCACCATTTGAAGTAAAAATATTATTCACAAAACTTTCTTCAAAAGATTCAAACTCTTTGGTGTAATAAAAAGCAGCTTCAACCTTAATCTCGTTTCTCTCTCCCTCAACATAAAAAGGATTACTGATTAAACGATTGGCGTCTTTGGTTAGATATTTAATGTAAGACCTGACTCCGCCTTCAAAATAGAAATTCATTATTTTGGTCCTTTCGCCTCTTTGATCAATAATTCTAATTCTCACACCTTTCGTCAAAAACGCCTGTTGACGCAAATGTTTAATAATTTTTTCCAAATCAAATTTAATTTCTTTAAAAATCTGGGGATCAGGATGAAAAATCACCTTGGTACCACTTTGAGAACATTTTCCTTCTTTTTTAACCTCTGTCTGAGGAATGCCTCTTTTATATTCCTGACTCCAAAGATAACCTTCACGACAAACCTCAACCCGCATCCAATCTGATAAAGCGCAAACAACCGAAACGCCGACTCCATGTAAGCCGCCCGAAATCTGGTAAACTTTGCTGCCAAATTTAGCCCCGGCATGCAAAGTTGTCATTACGGTCTCCAAAGCTGATTTTTTAGTATCGGGATGGATTTCGACGGGAATACCGCGACCATCGTCTGAAACTTCAACTATTTCTCCTTTAAGAATTTTCACTTCAATATTTTTGGCAAAACCGCCAATCGCCTCATCTAAACTGTTATCGCAAACCTCCCAAATCAAATGGTGTAAACCTTCTAAGCCCGTTGAACCAATATACATCCCCGGTCTCAGACGAACCGGCTCCAAACCCTTCAAAACAAAAATGTCTTTTGCGGTGTAACTTTTACTTTTTGAAAGATTTTCATCTTTTTCTGGTTTTTGGTCTTTTGTCTTCATAGTTTTTTAATTTATTCTTTTTAAGAAAATAATGTCAATTAAATAAAAATGTCCTTCCTTCTATAATCTCATCTTACCTGCCAAGCAGGGTTTTTCTTAATGATTTCAATAATTTTTTGATGCTCTTTTTGAATCTCTAAAGAAGAAAGGGTTCTGTCTTTGGCCTGATAAACAATATGAAAAGTAAAACTTTTGGTGTTTTCGGGTAAATTTTCGCCTTCATAAATATCAAAAAGTTCCACCGACTGAATAATTGGCGAAGCATTTTCTCTAATTACCTTCAAAACTTCAGCGGCTTGAGTTTGAAAAGGGACCAAAACCGAAATATCTTTTACCGAAGCCGGATAAGGAACGATTTCTTGATAAATTTTCTCTTGTTTTGAAAAGGTAATCAATTTTTCAAAATCGATTTCTAGGGCTGCAATTTCAAAGTCAAAATCAAGGCCTAAAAATTCTTTAACTTTCGAATTCAAAACTCCTATTTCGCCCAAATAATCTTTTCCAACCAAAATCAAAGCTGATTTTTTTAATTGCCAAAAAGAACTCTCTTTCTCTCTTTCTCTAAAATTAACATTAACAACTCCGAATTTTTCAAGGAGTAATTCAAGAACACCTTTTAATTCAAAGAAAACTTTTTTGTCTTTTTTTGCCAGAATTCCGACTGCTAAAAAAGTTCTTTCAAGGAAGTTATTTTTTTTCCTCAAATAAACCTTGCCAATTTCAAAAAGATTAACTTTTTCAAAAAATCTGGCTTCTTGTTTTAAAGCTGAAAAAAGCCCTATCAATAGTGTAGGTCTTAAATATTTTTGTTCTTCAGATTGAGGATTTTCAACAGCCACTAAAGAATGAAAAGGATATTCTTTGCTCAAAAAGTTGGCAGTGCTGGAGCTAATAAAAGAGTAATTATAGGTTTCCTGAAAATTTAAAAAAGTTAAAAAATCGCGAACCTTATTTTCATTTTTTAAGAAAAGATTGGGAGTTACCGGTTTTAGAACAGCGCAAGGTAAAGTTCCTTTGATTTTTTGAAAACCAGCCAATCTACCAATTTCCTCTATTAAATCAATTTCTCTCTCAATATCGCGTCGCAATGGCGGCACTTTTACCAAAAGTTCTTTTTTGTTTTGCTTTTTAACTTCAAAACCAACTCTTTTCAGAAAGTTTTTAATCTCGCTTTCCTTAAAATCTTGGCCTAAAATTTTTTGGGGCAAAATTAAAGGCAACCTAATTTTTTTCTCTTTTGTTTTTACTTTCCAAAAATCAATCTCGCCTTTGGTTGCCAAACCACCCGCTAACTTTAAAATCAAAAAAGCGGCTCTCTGAATGGCTTTCTTCGTCAAGGTTGGGTCCAGTCCCCTTTCGAAACGCCAAGAAGCATCGGTCTTTAAACCCAATTTTTTAGAAGTGCGTCTGATAAAAACCGGGTTAAAATTGGCGCTCTCAATAATTATTTTTTTAGTTTCTGAAGTTATCTCGGAGCCTTGACCACCTTTAATTCCAGCAATTGCCAGAAGTTTTTCTTTGTCAGCAATTACCAAAGTTTCTGAATCCAAAATATATTCTCTATTATCAAGTCCCAGAATTTTTTCGCCTTCTTTTGCTCTTCTTACGATAATTTCCTTTTGAGAACCGGCAATTTTATCAAAATCAAAAACATGCAAAGGTTGGCCGGTTTCTAACATTACATAATTGGCTACATCAACAATATTATTAATTGATTGTAAACCGCAAGTCGCCAGTCTCTCTTTTAACCAAAGAGGCGATTCGCCAACTTTAACATCAAAAATAAGACGGGCAGTATAACGAAAACAACCTTTTTCTTCTTTCACTTTCACTTTAAGATATTTTTGGGTTTTTACTCTTGAATTCTCTTTAAAATTACGGGGAGGAAAAATTACTTTTTGATTTAAAAGGGCGGCTATTTCTTTGGCAAGACCCAGATGCCCAGAACAATCCGGCGCCCGATTTGCCAGAATTTTGATATCTAAAACAAAATCATTATTTTTTGTCTTTCTTACCTCTTCCACTTCAAAACTATGCAAATTCAAAAGCTCTGCCAATTTTTCGGAAGAAGGCAGTTTTCGATAAAAAAAAGATTGAAGCCAATTATAAGAAAAATTCATAAAAATTTTTAAAAATTCTAAAATTGTCTTAAAACCCTTAAATCGCTATTCCTCAAAAGACGAATATCTGGAATGCCAAATTTCATCATTGTTAAACGATCCAAACCTAAACCAAAAGCAAAACCCTGCCACTTTTTATTGTTATAACCAACCGCTTCAAAAACTTTAGGATGAACCATACCGGCGCCCATCATCTCTAACCAGCCGCTTTCTTTACAAAGAGAACAGCCCCTGCCTTGACACCGCAAACACTTAAAATCAACTTCAAAAGAAGGTTCGGTAAAAGGAAAATAACTCGGTCGGAACCTTACTTCTACCGATTTGCCAAAAAATAAACGCAAAAAAGCTTCAATAACTCCTTTCAGGTGGCTCACATTGATATTCTGATCCACCATTAAACCTTCTAACTGGTAAAGCTCGAAGTCATGCGAAGGATCGGTGGCTTCTCTTCTAAAACATTTGCCGGGCGCAATAATTCTTAAAGGCGGCTGCTCTTTTTCCATATATCTAATCTGAACCGGCGAAGTATGAGTTCGCAAGAGAAACCTCTCTTTAGGGGATCTATTTTTTTCTTTGTCAAAACCTTCTTGCCAGAGCCAGAAAGTATCCCACATCTCTCTTGCCGGATGGTCTTTGGGAATATTCAACGCGTCAAAATTATAATACTCTGACTCAATCTCAGGCCCTAACTCGGTTGAAAAACCCATTGAATTAAAAATTTCGCAAACTGTCCTAATGGTCTGGGTCAAAGGATGAAAAGAAGCGATGCTCGCTTTCCTGCCAGGTGCCGTAATGTCCAACCAGTCATTTTTTAAACTACCAGAACTTTCTTTAATTTCGGTTTCTTTTTTCTTAAATTCTTTTTCTAAAAAATTTTTAAACTCATTCAATTCCTGACCTCTTTTTTTTCTTTCCTCTGGCGGCAAATTTTTTAATTCCTGAAAAAGCGAATTCAACTTGCCCTTGCGGCCCAAATACTGCTTTTTAAGCTTCACCAAAGAATCGTTGTCTTTAACCAAAACCAATTCTTTTAATAATTTTTCTTTTAAAATATTTACTTCCATAGTCTTTAATTTTAATAAAAATCAAAACTGAACACAAGATTGAATCTATATCTTTTTTTGCTAAAATAAAATTAAAATAAAGTAAAAAAGTAAAAAAATAAAGTAAAATTATTATTTAAAAAATTAATTAAAAGAAAAATATGCAAAAAATACAATTAAGATTTTATCTTTACATTCTCTCTTTTATTTTTGTTTCTTTTCTTCTTGTGGTTTACACTTTTGCCTGGCAAGAACCCACTCAACCACCTCCTAGCGAGAATGCTTATTCTCCTTTAAATATTGGGACTAATCTTCAAATAAAAACAGGGCCACTCCAGTTTCCTTCCTACTATGGCCTTGACAATACTTATTTTATTAATCCAAGTGGTACTATTTCGGCTTTATTCAAAGGAAAAGTAGGTATTAGAAATCTAAATCCCAATTATCCTCTTGATGTTTTTGGAGATATTAATATCTCAAATGGTCTCTTAAGAATTAATGGTAATGAAGGTAGTCCAGGTCAGGTTCTTACAAGAACCTCAAGTGGCATAACATGGCAAAATCCAAGTAGTGGTGGTTCTTCTCTCTGGACAACCACAAACAACGGTTTAAATATCTATAACACTAATCAGGGAAATGTCGGAATCGGAACTATAAATCCTGTTAGAAAATTAGAAGTTAATTCAACTGATAGCTGGAGCGCTAGATTCACTACGCTATCAGGATATATTGACTTTGGTCCGGCTAATACAAGTGGCGCTCATATTTATACCAATAATCCAAGATTCTTCTTTAACAAAGATATAGTTTTGGTGGGTAATCCTTCTGTTCTTTCTGCTTATTCTACAAATAACCTTGTCTTATCAACCAATAGCGGCTCTTCTCCAAGAATCACTATTTTAGCTAATAATGGTAATGTTGGTATTGGTTTAACCAACCCCCAATACAAACTTGATATTAACGGAGATATTAATTTACCTTCCACAGCCTTTCTTAGAATTGCCGGAAATTCAGGAGAGGCAGGTCAAGTTTTAACTCGCACATCAAATGGTATGGCTTGGCAAAATCCTGGAGGAGGCCAGCAATTACCAAATTGCTCTTCTGAAGGAGAATACTTAAAATGGGATGGTTCCCGATGGGTATGTAGTGGTAGTGGGAATATTATACCCCCAGGCAGTAAATTCGTTTTTATTACAAGCACTATTTATAGGGGAGGAAATATTGGAGGACTTAGTGGAGCCGATCAAAAATGTAAACAAGTTGCCGACTCCTCGAATTTAGAATTTCTTCACGGAAGAGTCTGGAAAGCAGCCCTAGGAGATAATACCGCTTACGCTACAAGGGCGTGTAGTAGCAATGTCAATTATTATTATCCAACAGGAAGAAGAATAACTCATGAGGGTTGTATTCCTTTCTTACCTCACATAAATGAAAACGGAGGAGGTGTATCAGGTTACAAATGGTACGGTAGATCATCTTCTAGTAATGTTAGCCACTGTAATAACTGGTCATCTAATATTGGTAATGGGAGAGCCGTGAGACCAAACGAAATTATGGATTTTCCCTGTACTTATTCTCTACCTTTAATTT
>Ga0197142_1002896_pt1 | contig 14728 bp, 9 predicted proteins | sample GBS60_MetaG_FD_148614 | JGI IMG/M metagenome (GOLD analysis project Ga0197142, IMG submission 148614) | Sediment microbial communities from Great Boiling Springs, Gerlach, Nevada, United States - GBS 60_MetaG | ecosystem: Environmental > Aquatic > Thermal springs > Hot (42-90C) > Sediment... | reverse complement strand
ACCGTCCAGCATGTTCCGCAGCCTTTCGGCACTGCACTAAATAAGTCCTCAAAAAACCGGAAGTTCCTCCGAGGGCTGTCACCTGCGTGTAAATGAAAGTCTGGCAGACGGAAGGCCGGTTGTATCCGAACCAGACCAGTTTCCTCTTCCCTTTCGCTTTTTTGTGGAGTCATTGAAAGAAAATCCCTAACATTTTAGCCGAATGCCGGACGATGTGTCATTCCTGCACAAGCAGGAAGCCAGGCTGCTTTGTGCCTGCAGCGGTGTTTCTGGTGGGCAAGCGGCAACGGGAGGATACTTTCAGGACTGCCGTTTTTGCGGGAAGGACACGCCAATTGACATTCCATCAGCTCCAGGGCGGGTAACATGTTAGCCGTATGGAAGGGAGGACGCAGGTTTCATGGCTGCCTAAGCAGAAGTCCAGTGTGCTTTGTGCTTCCCCATGCACACTACGAAACTCCATTTTCCCTAAAAACCCCTTGACTCCCAACACAGTATCTCACCCGGCTTCGGCTTCGCCTCAGACGGCCTCTCGACGGCCTAGGGAGAAGCGAATTGCTTCATTCGGCTAACGTGTCACGAAAACCCGAAACCCGGCCCATGCCATCCCAGTTTAGTATATCCTGCCGCGGAAAAACAAAAAGCCGTCCCCCGGACGGACCGACGGACGGCTTTCAGCACCTATGATTGCCACTTGGGGAAGGCCAGAAGGTCTGCTCCACGAAGCGGTAGGGACTTTCCAACGAAGGCCTCTTTTTGGCCTTCCATTTCGCAGTATTTTGACTGTATCTACCGGAACCGGCCCCTACCAGATGTAGGGGCTACGAGTCGGCCCGAACACCACAGATTGTGGTAATTAGGCCTGGTAGATACAGTCAATGTATCGAGGTTCCTGAAACGTTTGGAGGTTATCTTACGGAGGCCTTCGCTTCCGGGAGGGCTGCCCCCCAATGGTGGGCGACCGAGAACTTGGCAGCGCAAGGCCCCCTGTTTTTCCAGAGGAAGGAAGTGTTCTCAGGACTCCCTTATTGTTTAGGTTCGGGTTTTTTGGGCGGTCGGCCTGGGCCAAAGCGGCGCAGAGCTGCTCGTTGTTCGTCGGTGAGGATTTCTTCCAGTTTGTCCCGGATTTCCCGGGTCAGTTGCATCATCTGGGTGCGAAGTTCCTTCATCTTGTTTTGCTGGTCTTCGGTCATTTGGAACGCCGTCCGGATGGCCTCGAACAGTTCCCGGCCGGTTTTGCCCTGTTCTTTGGCCTTTTGGATGGCTTCTTCACGAGCCTTTTTCTGCTCGGGCGTGAAAACACCCTCGATCTTTTCGCGGAATTCGGACAATTTCGGCTCATACTCTTTCCGCAGGTTTTCGATCTTCTGCTTTTGATCGTCGCTGAGATTGGGGATTCGGTTCACGATGGCAAGCGGATCCATCATCCGGTTGAACTCCGGAGGGCCGCCTCCTGGCCGGGGACCACGGGACCGTTTGCCCTCGGCTGCCAGGAGCAACTCGCCCATCGCCAATACCAAACCAGCCACCAACAACACTCGGCACACACTGCGCATCGTACAAACCTCCTCGTACTAAGGGACCTTGAAAAAACGTAACACTTTAGCCGTTGAAGGATTATTGATCTTCGCAAAACTAATGGACACTCAATGTCCCTGAAAACAAGGGATTTGGGCTGTCACTAGGATTTGCGAACATCAATAAGATTGTGTCATTCCTGCGTAAGCAGCAGTCCAGGCCACTTTGTGCCTGCTACTGTGTTCCTGCTGGGCAAGCAGGAACTCTGAGATTCTTTCTGGATTCCCGTTTTCGCGGGAATGACACCTTTCACCCGGACTCTCCCCCCAGGACAGAGGCAAGTTGCTTCATTCGGATAAAATGTTACGAAAAAACTTGCATACCCACGGAGGTTTCTAACCCAGAAAGGTGAGAAAGGTTTCGCAATTTTGGGGAATTTTTGGGAACCCAGCTTCGGACGAGTGCCCCGACGTGCAACTTGAACCAAGACAGAGGAAAACCCCATTTTTTTGGAGTATATCCAAAAAAGGTACAGAGACCTCGGAAAAATTCTGAAAATATAGGGATCTCAAACTGTATATGAAACCGCCTCATCCTGGCGAAAACCAGGGGAAAACGACCGGTTCGGCATCCGGAAACCGAAGGAATCTATCCGCCCGAACAGCGAAAGGAAGTCCTTAGCTTGCAGTAAGTTATTGCAAAAAAACCGGCGCTGCCGGTTACAGTTTGAGTAGGGAACTATGTGAACTTTCGACTAGGGGGTCGGCCTTCGAGGCGGCAGAGTGTAGCTACAACATCTTGTGTGTTAGCAGTGTCAGCAGCCCAATATATAGGGTTTTCGGAAAATCTCCTGAAATACTTCCCTTTTGTCCACGTTGAATGATTCAGAGGTTCCTACCATATAGATCACCCAAAAATCGGTCTGTACCGGTGGAGGTTGGACGCTAGCACCCCAGTACTAATGAAAGCACAAAAATTGGGCGCAAGAGAACCGAACATTGGGCAAGACGGGCATTTAGGCAACTCACATAAAAGGACGGCAAAACCAGTACGGTTTCCGGCTTGTTTCTGAAAGCCTGTCCCGAAATGGCGTATGGGTAGGTCGGTGTGCCGATTCCCCCAGAACTTTTGCTTTCCTAGGTTATCTGTTTTGCCTATTTTGTCTAAAATTGCCGAGATTTGAGGGAGAGTCTTCGGGGACGTTTTGGGCCAGGACCGCCCATTCCAGCCCAAAAATGGATTTTCGGGACAGCCTCTGAGTTCGAGTTTTGCCAATTTGCGTAACTCTTTGTGGTTTCGAAAGTTACAGATCAAAGCTCATTTGTCCAGGTGTTTTCCTAACTCCAAAATTTGCAAACAGTTATGACATGGCTCCGATGGGGAATAGCCCAAAATGCCAAAAGTCGAGCTTAGACCTTTCGTCGGCAGCAGAACCAGCGGCCCCAACCCGTAAGCAGCATTATCCCTCCCATCCCCAACAAACTCCAAGAAGACGGTTCCGGCACCCCGTAGGCAAATAGCCGAACGTTGTCAAAGTACGTCTGGTTCGCTGCATCGCCCAGGGCCGTAAGTCGAATGCCCAGGTCCTGCCCGGCCAACGGATGGTCCACGCCCCGGAAGGTAACCACCGCGGTGGTATAAAAGTATCCGGCCGTATCCGTCGCCTGGATGACGCCCAGGCTATTGTTGTCCATCGCCAACGTTTGGCCGCCGGCCAACAGTTCCACCTGATAGCCGGCAAAGGTAGTCGAACGCCGGTCGGCCACATCCACCATCAGGATATACACATAGTCATTCCGCAGCGGTACGCCGGCCAGGGTTTGCGTCAGACTGGCCCCACCTTTCACATAAGCAGATTGCTGGCCATCAGCGGGGATAATTTCATTCCGGTCCTGATACACTCCGGCGGGGTTGGTGGGGGTACCGGAAGCCACCCAGCCGAACGCCCCTACTTGAGAGCCGCCCTCCGGCACATCGTCCATTTCAAAGCTAGGGTTGTTCAGCAGGATGGCGGCCCCGGTGATTTTCTGAAGCCGAACGTTATCATAGCTGGATTGCACGGTACCCCCCTGAATCAGCCGGATTTCCAACGGAGAACCGATCGAGGCGTTATGATTAGCAGTAAAGTATCCCCGGGCGGTAGCCCATCCGCCGACCGGCGGAACCGGACCGTTGCCGATCGTAGTGTTACTGACCCACCCTAGATCCACGCCGCCTGCCCGCAGCGTCATGGAATGCAAAGCATTGGGGCGATCCTTGCGCCGGCCCCAATCAACTTCCAGGATGTAGAGGGTGTCCGGCTGAAGGGTTTCGCCTAGCGTGACGGTCAAAAAGCCGCCGGGATCGACAAAGGCGATCTGTTGTCCTTCGGGGACTCCGCCGGGGAATTCGCTACTTGTGGGTCGGAAAACGCCGGCGCTGCCGGAGACGGTCCAGCCAGGCGCCGTATTGGTCCACCCGCCCGAAGAAAGCACCGGCTGCTCAAAACCGAAATTAGACACCGGCACCCCCAAGGGAAACGCCAATTGGGCCTGGCCATACGGGTCAAACGGAGCAAACATAAAGCTTCCGGCGGCATAGCGGTTGGCCGGACCGCCATCGATCGTCGTCGGATAGGCCGAGGGATTGGAGGTCCATCGACCGCCGCCGACAAAGCTCAGCGCACCGCCGCCGTCGTAGGTGATCCAGTTGGTAGGAGTGGCGCCGTGTGAATTCCCATGGGGATTGGCTCCGTTGAACTCCATGACGATCGAGCCGTCGAAACCGCCCGGCAAAACCAATGGGTTCGGCAAGGGCAGGAAACGAGTGCCGCCGATCAGTTGGCCGTCCGTGCCGCTGAAACTGCGCGAAGTCAACAGCACGCCGTCGGTATTGTTTTTGGTGCGGGCGTAGAGTTTGACGGCCAAAGTGCCGCTGATTCCATCGCCGCCGCTATCGAAAGCGCCCAGATGCGTAATGACCAAAGGCCGATTGGTACGAAAATCCAGCCCCAGGGCGCCGGTCATCGTTTGATTGCCGAGGGTGCCCAGTTTCACATCGTAGGCAATGGGTGCCCGTTGGAAGATGAACGTCCCAGCGGCATAGCGGTTGGCCGGGCCGCCGTCCCCATTGGGAGGATACTGGCCCTGGGTAGTGCCATATCGGCCACTGCCGACAAAGACCAATGCCCCGCCGCCGCTCTCGGTGGTCCAGACCGGCGTAGCACCGTGGCTATTGCCGTTTCGCTCCTCTGCCCCGTAGTTTTCCGCTACAATCGATCCCTGAAAGCCAAACGGGAGATACTTCGGCGTTGGGAGCGGTTTGAATCGGCTTCCGCCAATAAGCTGGCCCGGATCGGTCGTCGGAAACGAAAGCGAAACCACCGGACTGGTCGTATTGGTTCGGTCGTAGATATAGGCGGCCAGATTCCGGCTCAGCCCATTGGAACCGTCGTCAAAAACGCCCAGATGGGTCACCAGAATCGTGCCCTGGACATTGAAGTCCATGCCCAGCGGCCCGCTAAAGGCTTGATTGCCGGCGGTCCCATAGGGAACTTGATAAGCGATCGTTCCTGCCTGAAGCTGCCCGGCACCCAGTGCCCCCGCTACCGCCGCCACAACCATTCCCGCAACAGAAGCCAGTTGCCAGAAAATCCGGCCTCCCTTCATCGCCCGATCTCTTCTTCAAAAGGAGCCTCTGAATAATCTGACTTATTGATCTTCGCAAAACTAAAGGACATGCAATAGGGGCTGAAAATCGGGGATTTTGCCTCTCACTACGATTTCCGAAGATCAATACTGCCTCGTAACACTTTAGCTTGACTGTATCCACCGGGGCAATTGCCCCAATCGGTCGAGTTCCAGCCAGTTTTAGCCTCTCGATATGGTGGGGCTTGGCCAGGTGGATACTGGCAAACTATTGACCTTCGCAACACCAAGCAAGACTCCAGGTGGCTGAAAACAGAGGATTTGGGCTGTCGCTACGATGGGCGAAGATCAATAGATTGACTGTATCTACCGGAACCGGCCCTTACCAGTTCGAGGGGCTACGGGTCGGCTCGAACACCCCAGCGTGTGGTAATTCGGCCCGGTAGATACAGCCAATGTAGTATAGGAACTTCTGAATAATTCCTTCTTTCTTGGGGTTTCGGTCCTTTCCCACGTTAGGCTTACAAGCCCTAGCGGGGCCGAAAGTCCCAAGAGCACGAAATACTCCGTAGCATCACCTTGTTAGTATAATCACCCCCCCTCCGGCGCTGGCAAGCAGGGGGAGAAAAGTTTTCCAAAATTTTCCCCCAGCCACTTGGCAGGCAAAACATTTTTCGCTAACCTAGTTTGCCGTCGTAAGTTAGGTTCATCTAGAAAAAGGATTTTGGGAAGAATTATTCAGCTCGACTTTTGCCATTTTGGGGTACCCGGCATCGGGGCAATGACCTAACTCTTTGTGAATCTTGGATTTAGGAAAATGCATGAACAAATGCGGTATGATTTGTAACTTTCGATAACACAAAGAGTTACGGACATTGGCAAAAGTCGAGATTCAGAGGACGCCCCACAAGGAGGGAGAAAATGCGTGGCGAGAAATTCGAGCAACTCTCCGGACAGAAAACCTTCGCCTCTTGCAGCGGCTGGGACTGCCGACGAAAAGCCACCCGACGACACCTCTTCTTGCAAACCATGAACCAGGTTATGCCTTGGGAAGCCCTGGTGGAGTTGGTCGAACCCTACCAGCCCAAACCGGTCGGCCCAGGCCGTCCCACCAAACCGCTTCTGGGGATGGTGAAACTGTACTTTCTCCGTAACACTTTAGCCGATTGAAGGGGGTGATGTGTCATTCCTGCGAAAGCAGGAATCCAGACTTCTTGGGCCGCAGAAATCCCCCTCACCCGGTCTGGCCTTCGTCCAGCCCGGCCTCTCGACAGCCAGGCCAGAGGCGGCAATGCTGGATTCCCGCTTGCGCGGGAATGACACACTGGGTTTAGCCCGTCCAGGGAATGACAGGTTGCTTCATTCGGCTGAAATGTTACCTTTCTCCAAATCTGGTTCCACCTTTCCGATCCACAAACCGAAGAATGGATGCATACTGCCATGCGGTCCAAGAGTTTTTAGGTTTGGACCTAGGCCGGGACACACCGCCTGATGAAACCCGGCATCTTGCCGATTTCGGCATCTGTTGGAAGAGCACCGGTTGGGGGAAAAGATTTTCCAGATCGTCAATCAGTATTTGGCGGCTGCAGGCATTCGGGTCCAAAACGGCACGATCGTCGATGCCACGCTCATCCAATCGCCCACCTCCCGAAAAAACAAACTATTTTGACTGTATCTAACCGGTCAAGCCCCTACAACTTGTAGGGGGTAAGAATCGGCCAAACCCAACAGATTGTGGGAACCTCTGAAAAATCCTGAAAATATAGTGAACTATGTGGACTTTCGAATATGTTTTCGGCCTGGAAGGTTGCAGAGGATAGCTACAACTTATTGGGTGCTGGCATTGCCATCAGCCCAATATATAGGGTTTTCCGAAAAATCTCCGGAAATACTTATCTTTTGTGCATTTTGGATTATTCAGAGGTTCCTGTGGTAATTACTTCCGGTAGATACAGTCACGTTAGCCGAATGAAGAGGCACGATGTGTCACTGCTGCATAAGCATCCGTCCAGGCTGCTTTGTGTCTGCTACGGTGTTTCTGCTGGGCAAGCGGGAACTTGGAGATACTTTCTGGACTGCCGCTTGCGTGGGAATGACACGCTGGGGGTCCCCCCAGGGGAGAGGCCGGCCTGGCCTCCGGCCAGGCCGGGTGGGGGGATTTCGAGGGCATAAGAAGCCTGGATTCCTGCTTACGCAGGAATGACACATCGCTCCACATTATTCGGCAAAGTGTTCCAGAGCTGGCAATCTTAAGGAGGGAAAGTATGCTATTGCCTCATCGTGCCCTCAGGAGGGAAGCCCAGCGACAGCCTCATCGAACTGCAGTATCCTCCGGCAGCAAAGGGCTGTCAACCTATGGAGCGGGCCGGTTGGCGGATGCGCAGCGACAAGGAATTAAGGCCGTGCGGAACCTCTTTGGGTATGTTTGGCGGGGATGGCCTCCCCGGCAGCTCGTATCCGGCTTTTTTGTTTCTTCCTGCCTGCTCTTTTGGTGCACGCCCTCCCAGGCAGCCCCCATCCCGAAAAACTCCCGTGGCATTTTAGCCGAATGAAACTACCCCTGGAGGGACCTGCTTGTCCGGTCCGACAGTTATCTCTTATGGAACCTCTGAAAAATCCTGAAAATATAGTGAACTAGGTGGCCTTTTGATTATGTTGTCGGCCTCTGAGGTTGCCGCAGGTACCCCCAATGGATGGTATGCTAGCATTGACAGCAGCTCGATATATGGGGTTTTCGGAAAAATCTCCTGAAATACTTATCTTTTGTCCACGTTGAATTATTCAGAGGTCCCTTATCTCTTTCCTGGCTTTCAAAAGGGTTAGGCTGAGAGGGGCAATAAGGCGAGGAGGATAACCGCCATCTTTTCTCTCCCTCACCCGGCCAACCTGTCGGTTGGTCGGCCTCTCGACAGCCAGGTGAGAGTGCTTCATCGGGCTCAAGTGTTACACCCCCAAAACCGGCCTTTAGAAAGGCAGAACTCTTTGGAAGCTAGCGGGTTAGCTGCTCTGGCCGCCGATTTCCAGACGGCTTCGTACTCGGTATCGGCCAAATCCTGCTCCGCCGCTGCTTTTTGGTGCCGAGATACTGGAACTGATTTCAAGAGGGGCTTGGAGTCGGCATGAGGTGCTACCCAGGACAACTGGAAATATACCCCCCAAATTCTGGAGTATTCCAAAGAAAATAAGTAAAATAAGCAAAATAAGCAATTTAATAAAGGATTGTTCGTGAGGGGATCGGCATAACTTTTCCGATACGCCGTTTTCAGACAGCCTCTCTGGGGGCCTTTCGGGCGGAAAATGTCTATCTTCAGGGGGTCGAAAATAATGCTAACGTGGGGTTTTGAAAAGAGGGAATGAAAAACTTACAGAGCTTTTTTCTGTTTTTTTCTGTCCCTGCAGACTTGCGCCCGGTACCGGAGAGAACAGGTATTCTTAACTTCTTTTTCGGACGAGGGTTATAACTGCTCGACAATGCCCGAATTGGCAGGAAATTCCGATTGGCACGGAAAATGCAGTTTAAGGCGGTGGGCAGCAGGAGACGGGGCCCCGGGAGACGGGGCAACAGGAGATGGGGCAGCAGTGATGCGGCAACAGGAGATGAGGAGATTCCCCTGTTTTAGGGCCTCGGGTTTCCGGAGCATTTAATCCGACTGTAGAGGCATGGTCTCGTCCCCCGAAGATAGGGTTCTGAGACACTCAAACAGCATCTCCGGACTGCCGCTTGTCAGGCAAGGAAAATCTCCGTTTTAGCCTCTACGGGTTATCTAACTTGTTCAGGCATGTTCTGACTTGCCCTGGCGGAGGTATTCCAGAAGGTTTGAGGGGAAATGGGGTGTTTGGGAGTAGGTGAAGAGCCCGGAATTTGGTACAATAAGGAATCCTGAAAGGGCGCCTGGATGCTGAGTTCCGGCAAGGAGGCGAACTTTCCTGCCATGAAAACCGTAATGAAGCTGAAACCAGTTGTGGGCACTTTAGGTTGCCAGCCAGGTCCGGTTGCTCCCCTGCCGGAGCGAACCGATGAAGAGCTTTTGCTTTTGTATCGGGACCATGGGGATCGGGCCGCCTTTGAGACGTTGGTTCGGCGGTATGAACGAGAACTGTATCATTACCTCCGCCGCTACCTGGGGGATGAGCAACTGGCCGAGGATACCTTCCAGTTAACTTTTTTGCAGGTGTATTTGAAGTCTGATCAGTTTGAGGTGGGTAGGAAGTTTCGGCCCTGGCTGTATGCGATTGCCACCAATCAAGCCACCGATATGCAGCGGCGGAATCGGCGGCATCGGATGGCCAGCCTGGACCGCCCCGGGCTGGATTGGCTTCAGGCCGAAAATATCAGTTTGGCCCAGATGGTGGAGGGTTCAGAGCGGACGCCGGCGGCCTGCAGCGAATCCAGCGAGCAGGCCGAACAGGTTCGGGCGATGGTCGATCGGTTGCCGGAACCCTTGCGTCGGGTGGTCCTGCTGGTGTATTTCCAAGGATTAAAATACCGAGAAGCGGCCGAGGTGCTGGACATTCCGGTCGGCACGGTCAAAAGCCGACTGCATACGGCCATGGCTAAACTCAGTCAATGGTTGGCCCCCTCAGCAGCCTATTGGTACATGGGAACGCCATCGGATGCGTGCGCCGAGTGAAGATTTGTTAGGGTATCTTTTAGACGCCTTAGACGAGCCGGAACGAACCCAGGTGGAAGGAGTTCTGGCGAAGGATGCGGCCCTGCGCCAGCGGGTGGAGGAGTTTCGGCATTGGGTGGACCTGTTGGCGCCAGCCCGGCCAATGTCAGACCCGCCGCCCGGGTTGGCCGAACGAACCTGCCAATGGATCGCTGCAGTGGCCGGTTCGGAGTTTTCCCTGAGCGCCCCGCAAGCCCCACCGACAGGATCGGCCACGGACACGGTCCATGCATCGCCGATCCCAGAACCGGCCACTACAACCCCGGTGCTAGAACCGGCCACTCCAGCGCCTATCCCAGAACTGGCTGATGGATGGCCGGTCTCAAAACTGGCTGATGAGGAGTTTGGACGCCGGGCCTCCGACAAGTTGCCCAGGCCCAAGGATTCCCCCCATCCGAAGGGTTATGGTTTTGTGGGCAAGGTGCTGGAGGATTTCGGACAGTTGGGCAGTCGGGGCAGTGGGTGGCGGTGGCCGGACCTGGTGGTGGCCGGTGCGGTAAGCCTCCTTTTGGTTTTCGTGCTTTTTGGAGCGATCCACTATAGCCGACTCCGACAGGAAATCACCCAATGCCAGGAGAATCTTCGTCGGTTGGGCGGCGGTCTGATTCAGTATAGCGAACTGCATCAGCAGCAATTCCCGGCTATTCCTACCGAAGGGCCGCTGGCCTTGGCCGGGATGTATGGCCCGATTTTGATCAGCGGTGGTTTTGTTCCGGATTGGCAGGCATTCTGGTGTCCGGGAGCGGCCCGGCGGGGGATGACGCCGACGCCGATTCCCAGCGTGGCCCAACTGGAACGGATGGACCCGGAACAGCGTCGGCGCTTGCTTCCGAGACTGGGTGGGGCGTATGGGTATTCGCTGGGGTATATGGAAGCCGGGCAGTATCGTGCGCCTCGGAATCGCCATCGGGCCTATTTTGCCCTGTTGGCCGACGCCCCCAGTCCGGAGCATCCGGCCTGCCAAAGTTTTCATCACGGCGGCCATGGGCAAAATGTCTGTTTTGAAGACGGACATGTGAAGTTTGTCGTCGGATGCCGACTGCCCGCCTCTTCGGATCACCTGTTCCTTAATCATTACGGTTTGATAGCTCCCGGCATTGGGCCGGAGGATGCAGTCATAGCTCCCGGCACAGCCCGCCCCAACTTATCTGCCGCCGTCCTGCAAAGCCAATAACCGGGCTTAGGGCATTGCTGCTTACTTGTACATTTTATCCGTATGGAGGGGGTATCCTCTCTCTCCCCTAGTCGTCGAGAGGGTCAGGGTGCGGGTGTATAAATTGACTGTATCTGCCGGGTCCAATTACCACAATCTGTGGTGTTCGATCTGATTCCTACCCCCCTACAACTGGTAAGAAGCCGGTCCCAGTATCTACAGTCAAAACAAAAAAGCGGCGATTTACCTTACTCTCCCCCCTTCTATGTCATCCCCACGAAAGTGGGAACCCGTTGTTTTTTCCTGGATTCCTGCTTCCGCAGGAATGACATATCGGGGCTTCACCCGGCCCGGATGTCGCTGTCTGGCGGTCGCGAATCCAGCCGGCCTCTCCCGCCAGGGAAGAGGGGAAGCAGTGCAGACGAGACGTCTGCGGTACGGGCAAGAGGCGGGTGGGCCCTCTCTGGCCGCCGCTGGACAGGACGGGGCGGTCGCCGCTGGACAGGGCGGGGCGAAGGAGTTCTTATGGACTGGATATAGCGGCCACCGGAGCGGTGGGGCGGGGACGATCATGCTCCCAGTCCCAATACGGCGACATCCGCCGCAGCTTCCGCACAATCTCCGGAAAGACCTGGATGATCCGGTCGATGTCCTCGTCGGTGGTATAACGGCTGAAGCTAAAGCGGACCGATCCGTGGATGGCGGTAAAGGGGACGCCCATGGCCCGCAGCACATGGGACGGCTCCAAAGAGCCCGATGTACAGGCCGAGCCGCTCGATGCACAGATACCCTCCGCACTGAGTTGATAGAGGATGGCTTCCCCCTCGATGTAGTGGCAGGAGAGGTTGCAGGTGTTGGCCAATCGGGCAGCCCCCCGCCCGTTGATTTCCAGAGCCGGGATGCGCTGCAGGAGGGCCGATTCCAGCCGATCCCGCAGTTGGGCCAACCGGGCTTCCTGCGATTCCCGATCGGCCATGACCAGGTCCATAGCCCTGGCCAGGCCGACGATATAGGGGACGTTTTCGGTGCCGGCCCGTCGGCCTTGTTCCTGATGGCCGCCGATCATCCACGGTCGCCACGGCGTGCCCCGCCGTACATATAAAACACCGATCCCCTTAGGTGCATGTAGCTTATGGCCGGAAAACGACAGCAGGTCCACATGCCGAAACGGGCCACTCAAATCGATTGGCAATTTTCCCACTGATTGGGTCGCATCCGTATGGAAGACGATCTCCGGACTGGTTTCCTTGGCAATCCGGGCTAGTTCTTCCACCGGAAAAATCACCCCCGTCTCGTTATTGGCGTGCATGATGGTTACTAGCAAAGTGTCCGGACGGAGGGAGCGGACGTATTCGGTCATATCCAAATTTCCATGCCGATCCACGCCCAGGAAGGTAACTTCGTAACCGGCCCGTTGCATCTCTTTGCAGACTTCTAAGACGGCCGGATGTTCCACGGCGGTGGTGATGATATGACGGCGGTCGGGCCGGGCGTGGGCTACCCCTTGTATGGCCGCATTGTTACTCTCCGTAGCACAAGCGGTGAAAATAATTTCCTGAGGATCAGCGGCCCCCAGATGCCCGGCAATCGTCCGTCGCGCCTGGGCAATCGCCTGGGCCACCTGGCGTGCCGGCTCGTACATCGAACTGGGATTAAAATACCACTCCCGCAAATAAGGCATCATCGCTTCCACCACTTCCGGCGCCACCGGCGTGGTCGCATTATTGTCCGCATAAACAAACCGCATGCCTCACCTCCACCAGAACCAGTTGCCATGCCTCTGTTATGGCCCGATCAACCGATTTCTCTTCGCAAACCCAAGGGAAATAAGCAGATCGTAACACTTTAGTTTCACTGTATCACCTGGAAACAGCCACTATCAGTTTTAGGGCCTAAATAAGTCCACAAAAAACCGGAAGTGGTTGGACTACTGGCACCTCCGAAACCGAAGGTATTTCGCACCCTTGAACACTTTCGCAATTATGTGGACCTATTTAGGAATCAGCTCGAACACCACAGATGGTAAGCATGGTCCGGGTCGATACAGTCAAATTAGCCGAGTGCAGGACACCGCTGTATCATTCCTGCGTAAGCAGCAGTCCAGGATTCTTGTGCCGCCAAATCCCCCTCACCCGGCCTGGCCTTCGGCCAGGCCGGCCTCTCCTGCCGGGGGAGAGGTAATCTGCTCCATTCGGCTAAATCGAGGTCGTAACATTTTAGCCGAATGGCACAACCCGCCTCTCCCCTGGGGAGTACACCCAGCGTGTCATTCCCACAAAAGCGGCAGTCCAGAAAGTATCTCCGAGTTCCCGCTTGCCCAGCAGGGACACAGGAACAGACACAAAGCAGGATGGACTGCTGCTTACGCAGCAGTGACACATCGTGCCTCTTCATTCGGCTAAAATGTTACTGGAGGTCTAAAAACCGGCCAGTCGAGTGCCTCTGGCATTGGGAAATTGCCATAGGCTCAAACCGCAACGACCCGGATCCGTTCGTCCACCTGTTCCTTGAGCACCTGTTCCACCATGAGTTTCATGGTCATGCCGGCACCGGGACAACCGGCGCAGGCGCCCTGCAATTGGCAGTAAATAAGGTGGTCTTTAATGTCAATAAGTTCAATGTCGCCGCCGTCTTGTCGGAGCATGGGGCGGACGTATTGTTCGATGGCCCGCTCGACTTTTTTGGCGAATTGGTAGGGGGAAAGCTCAGGGCGGCCATCCCCGGACGGTCCAACACCTGTCAGTGCCCCCGAGGGGGCCTGCCCAGCCCCCGAAGGCGCCGGGACCAGTACCGCTGCTGCTACGGCGCCCGGGCGGGGGCTATCGGAGACCTGTCCTAAGCCGGCCAGTTGGGCAGCAGTGCTTGGTGCCGTGCCGACTGCTGCGGCCGCAGGCGGCAGGGTGGGCAGAATCGGCAACTTCTTCGGATCGTAGCCCCAAATCTCGTTCAAGATGTCCTGCAAGCCGCCGGGCATGTGGTGGCATTGCATACAGGCACCACCGGCTTTCAGGGCATGGGTAATTTCGGGAATGGTCTTCAGGCCCAACTCTTTGATTTTCCGGCGGAGATAGGGTTCAGTAACACCGAAACATTTGCACACCAGACGGCCTTCCTCCTGCTCCTCCGGACGAATGTCCAAACCTAGTTTCCGAAGGTCCACCCCGCGCCGCTGCGCCCAATTGAAAACAGCCGCCTGCAACGCCTCTGCCCCCATGACCGAACAGTGGATTTTCTGATCCGGCAGGCCGCCTAAATACTGGATAATGTCCTGATTGGTAATGCTCAGAGCCTGGATCGGCGTGTAGCCGCCCTCCTCAATAAGCCGACACAACGCCTCCGAGGCCGCTATGGCCGACGTACAACCAAACGTCAAATACCGGGCCTCGGTAATCACATCTTGGGTCGGATCCTCCGGATGCTTCCGGACCCGGAAGGTAAAGCGCAGTGCATCGCCGCAAGCAATAGAACCATGTTCGCCAATCCCGTCTGGGTTTTCGATTTCGCCCAGATGGGTGCCGGGCTTGCCCTGAACCGCATCTAAAAACAATTGTTTGGTCTTTTCCGTGTATTCCCAAGCCATGGCCGATTGCCTCGTCGCACTGCTTGTCCATCCCCCAGCAGAAGGCTTCCCAGAAGGTCTTCCGGTGTTTGGGGATGAAGGGCGCTGGTTGTGGTTAGCTGCTCTAGGGACGCCCCCACTCTTTTACAATTTTACGCCCTAAAACCGGGAAAACCAGGGAGAGTTTTCTATCGCCTTAGCC
>Ga0197142_1002894_pt1 | contig 14747 bp, 1 predicted proteins | sample GBS60_MetaG_FD_148614 | JGI IMG/M metagenome (GOLD analysis project Ga0197142, IMG submission 148614) | Sediment microbial communities from Great Boiling Springs, Gerlach, Nevada, United States - GBS 60_MetaG | ecosystem: Environmental > Aquatic > Thermal springs > Hot (42-90C) > Sediment... | reverse complement strand
ACCCTCCGAACCCCTACAATGCTCTTGGCATAAGTATTGACAGTGCTGTTGGTCTTTACTGGAACCGTTTGGCATTGCCGGCGAAGGGTTCGGTTGAAGTCGTCACTCACCTCGGTGTTGACATAGGACCTGGCGATTACCGACGCCCGATGAGTTTGCGGGTTTTTCAACCCGAACCCCTTGATGTTCAATTGGGCGATGACCCATTCACACCAGAAGTTGAGCAAGCCTATGTCACGCCCAACCCCTTCACCATCACGGCTCTCGTCTACAACTCGCTCTTGACACCCTTGACCAATGTCAGCGTGACTTTGGGCTTGCCTGAAGGATTGAGTTTTCCGCCCGGTGAATCGGCGACAAAGGTTTTGCCCGTTGTGAGTGCGGATGGAGAGCAAAGGGTTTCGTGGCAAGTTCGGGTTAACCCAGGCACAATTGGAGTCAAAGAACTCGTCGTGACTGCTTACTCGCCTCAGGTCGGTTCAAGGCAAGTTAAAGTCCCAGTGGTCATTCCGTTCCTGCCGGTCCTTGAACTCAAGCGTGGCTACAACCTGATCGGCTTTCCCTTTGAGTTTGTCAACCCTGAACCCTCAACGGCTTTAGGCATCCCTCCCGAAGAGTTGAAGATGGCGACTTACGACCCGACCCTGCGCAACTATTTGGTCTATCGCCGCGATTTGCAGTTTAACCGAATTGAACCGGGACAGGGCTATTGGCTCTGGTTGCCCACAGACCGGACATTGACCTTCCATGACATCCGCTTCATTGCATCGGACCAACAAGTTGTTGTCCCGCTTCGTCGGGGTTGGAACTTGCTTTCAAACCCGTTCCCATGGCAAGTGCTGCTTCGTGGGGTTGAAATTCGGTATGGTTCCGACCCTGTGACTTACACCTTTGAAGAAGCAGTTGCTTTCGGTTGGGTCAAGTCCCCAATTTTCCTTTGGCGGAACGATCCAAGAATTCCACCTCATGGTGGCGAGTATAGTGTTCGCATCGGCTCAGATGTCAGGCTTGACCCCTTCCAAGGTTTTTGGCTCTACAGCGAAATTGACGGTAACATCATCTTCGGCGCTCCCTTCTTCTTTGGCTCATGGCAGATGAGAAGTTTACAGTTCAATCCTGAACGCTCAACGCTCAACCCGCAACGCACAACTTGGTCAGTTCAAGTCATCGCTACAAGCGCTGCAGGCAGGGACAACACGACTTGGCTTGGCGTCAGTGACGGTGCAAGCAACGAACTTGACAGGTTAGATTTGCCGAAAGTGCCGCAGCCACCAGGTTCTGTCCAAGTTAGCAGCGTCCTTCGTGTCGGTCGTTCCGAAGTTCCACTGAGCATGGACATAAGATCGCCTCAGGGCAAAATCGTTTGGACTTTGGAGTTGCTCAACCCTGCAGGCGGCGAAGTTAGGTTGCAATTTGAAGGTTTGGCTCAAGTTCCCCGTTCTGTCATGCTCGTAATTTACGACCCCGAAACGAACCAACGATGGTCATTGAGAACGACCCCTTCTCTCACCCTTTCAACCCAGCCCAATCAACCCAAACGCCTGCAACTGATAGCGCTTCAAAGCGACCAGTTGCCGTTGAGAGTGCAAAACCTAAAAGTGACGCCAACGAGAGGCAAGGGTGCACAAATTCAATTTGCCGTGACTATGCCGTCTCAAGTCCAAGTCCAAATCCGCACTTTGACGGGGCGAGTTGTTTGGGAAACTCGCGAACAGGTTGAAAGTGGGCGTTTAGTTTCCGTCTTCTGGGATGGGCGCAGCAATCGGAGTGAAGCGCTCCCATCCAGCGTTTACATCGTCACTGTCCGCGCTATAACAGAAGACGGACGACAAACTCAAGCCCAAACAATTTTGCGGTGGCGGTGAAGGCGGGTAAGGGTTATGCGTTAAGGGTTGCGCGTTATGTGCTGTTGAGTGTTTAATACGCCCAAAGGGCGTGGTAAAAAAGCGACGGCAAATTTAAAAGTCGGTTAAGGAGGGGCACTGCTGATGAGATTGATGCAAGTGCGCCGAAAAAGTTGGAAGACCGATGTCGCGATGCTTTTGACTTTGGTCATGCTCTTCAGCCCCATCCTTTCGGGGCTTGATGCGGCATGGTTGGGCGTGGCAACTAAAGCAGCAGCACAGCAACCTTCACCAACTCCTTCCCCTGTCCAACCCATTTTGGTCGTTCCCCTTAAAGCAGCAGAAGGTGTCCCAGCAAACATTGCTGGGAGAATGACCTACGCTTTGGTAAGCGAGTTGACGGCAAGTAAGCGCTATTCGCCAACTCGCCTCTCCGTTGAAGACCCCACAATTCAGCGCTTGATCAGTGAAAACCTGCTTTCGCAAGATGCTGTTGCGGCTGTCATAGAAGAGCCGACGCCTGAAGGAATCGCTGAAATTGCCGCAGCAATGAAAGTTCCTTTCGCTGCCTATGGAACCGTTGACAGTTACACCTACGACCCATCCAACGGCGGCTCAGTCAAGGTGCAAGTGACCGTCAGGTTTTTGACCATTGATTTGGAGACCGTTTCCGTTGTTGAGGAGAAGACCGTTGAAATCACCGAGGAAGGCAGCAGTGCCCCTAAGTTGAAGCCAACGCCCGAAGATACTTTGGCTGCTGAAGCGATTTACGACGCCGCAAAGAAAATCGTCGCCAAGTTGATTGGTTTGCCTCCAAAACCACCTGTTGAAATAAGGCGCCCGCCAGCAGTTAACCCCGTCGCTTTCTTACTCGGCGCATTGGTGATTGCTGCAGCCCTTAGTGGTGCTCGTGGCAAGGCAGGTCCTGTCCCTCCCGGTCCCGCTGATGCTCCAAGGAGCGTAAGTGCTGTCCCTCAAGTTGACATAGTCGTTGTATCGTGGCAACCACCGACAAGGGGAACTCCTGTCGGCTACTATGTCTATCGCCAAACCGTTGACTTGGTCAACTTCCAGCCAGTCGGAGGCATTGAACGACTCACCGCCGAGCCCGTCCGCACAACAATTTACGAGGACAAGACAGCCCAAAGGGACAGGGCATACATCTACTCGGTGTCAGCAGTTTACCCTGACGGGCGGGAAAGCGTTCGGATAAGTGCAAACTTGGGTATCATCTCACCAACACAACCTGCCCCTGTAGGAATTGGAGTTCCGTTGCCTCCCGCAAACTTGACAGCACAGGCTCGCGATGCTGCTGTCTTGTTAACTTGGACTGACCTAAACCCTGCAGGATTGGTGGTTGGCTATCGCGTTTACCGAAATGGAGTCCAAATCGCCGACGAGACAACTGTTCGGACAACGACATACATGGACCGAGGTTTGCAAAACAATGTCGTCTACCAGTATGTCGTTCGGGCAGTCAGTTCCTTCGGGCTGTTGAGCGCTCCCAGCGCTACTGTCACTGCTTCCCCTGGCAACCTGTCACCTCAGGCTCCTCTGAACTTGACTGCAAGGTTTGACCCGACCACGAAGACGGTCACTTTGACATGGCAAGCGCCTCCAGACCCCGATGTGGCGTATTATGAAGTGGCGAGGGTCGTTGTTCCTGAAACCCGCATGACTCGCGGTCTCATTGAGCGGGCGAGGCAACCTGTTCCAACCCCGTCCACATCCCCCACAATCATCCAACGAGTCCTTCAAGCGAACCCTCGCATGCGCCAACAAGCGGGTAGCGAATTTGATGCCAATGTCATCGCAAGTGATGTCAGGACGACGACTTATATTGATAGCGTCGCCAATTTCATGCCGACACCTGCGAATGCTCTGACGAGGTATCAGCATCTGCGTTACGCTGTCCGAGCCGTTGACACAAGCGGTCAAAAGGGTGCTTGGTCAAATGTCGTTGAAGTCACGCCTAACACGCCCCCTCCAGCACTGACAATCCCTCCAAGGCTTATCCCTGGCAACGGTCAAATCATTGTTGACTTGCAACCACTGTTGGAGCAGGCTCAAACAGACCCAGAGTGGCAGATTGACAAGGCTGGAGTTCGCATCTTCAGGGTGACGACAAAAGGTGGAACTTCTGCAACAACTCTGAGACCAATCCACTCTGACGATGTGTTGCCAATTCCAGCCGATGGCAAGTATGTTGACCAAGGTGTCGTCAACGGGACTCGTTACTACTATGCCGTTGAGTTGGTGGACAAACTTGGCGTTCCCGGCAAGCGCTCACCTGAAGCCGTTGCAACACCATTCGCAACGGCGGCACTCACCATCACGCCCCAAGGCAATCGGCGCGAACTGTCGGGCAACGGGCAAGACACCGTCCAGTTGACCATAACTGCCCTTGACGCTGCTTCCCGACCCGTTGCTGGTTTGCCTTTGAAAGTGACCTTGCAAGGCGTCGGAACTTTGACGATTGCCCCTCAATATGACGACCCGTATTCTGCTGACCCAAGCGATGCTATCACCGACGAAAACGGTCAAGTTGTTGCCACATACCAATCTGCAGTCATTTCAGCAGACACCACTGTCACAATCACTGCCGCTCCGAGTCCTGTCATCACTGGCGTTTCTCCCGCCCAACTAACGCTGACTTTGCGTGCTCCCGTTGTCGCTTCCGTTGAAATTCAGCCTCAACAGACACAGTTGGTTGCTGATGGGCAGAGTTTCACCCGCGTCACCATAACCGTTCGTGACCGACTGGGCAGCCCGATGCCAAATCAAACCGTTGTCCTTTCAGTGAGCCCTGCACAGGGACGATTTGAGGACTTGAACGGTAACCCAATCACGCAAGTTTCAACTGGCACAACGGGCGTAACGGAAGTCATTTACCGCTCAGGGACTCGCGCTGGTTCAGTGACTTTGACCGCAGCCGTTGGAGCAATTTCAGGGCAAGCAGTCATAACCCTCATTCCCGGCTCACCTGCGACCATTGATTTGGTCGCCACGCCTACCACCGCCCCAGCAGACGGACAGACAGAAATTCGCATAACTGCAACGGTAAGAGATGCTAACGGTAACGCCGTGCCAAATGTTCAGGTTCAATTCAGTTCGGTTCCGCCCCTGAATATAACCCTTACAACGGTGACCACAGACTCTACAGGGCAGGCTACGACAAGTGTAATTGCTCCCACTCAGTCTGGAACTTATACCCTGATGGCGAAAGTCGGAGCCATAAGCAAGTCTATCTCTCTTGAATTCTTCGCTGGGGCAGCGTCAACGATAGCCTTAAGTGCTGAAAGGACTCAACTCCTTGTCACACTGCCTGCGCGCTATGGTTCAACAGATTATTCAGCCTTATCTCCCTTCTCGCGAACTATCATTACTGCTGCCGTTAGAGACGAAAACGACAATCCTGTTCGTGGTGCCGTTGTCCAATTCCAAACCAACTATGGAATCATCCAAGCAACTGCCACAACGAACGATCAAGGAATCGCTCAGGCTGTTTTCAATGCCCCTTCGGTCGCCCCTCCAGGTCCCGTGACCATTACTGCTCAATCAGGCGGTGCTACTGCTTCGTTGGACTTGACTGTCATACCTGGTCCTCCCGCTAAAGTTCGCATGAGCGCTTCTCCTTTGGCTTTACCTGCCGATGGGCGAACACAGTCTCAATTGCAAATAGAAGTTCGTGACGCAAACGATAACCTTGTCTCAGATGGGACACAAGTTCAGTTAACTTTGAATCCGAACATTGGTTCAATTCAATCCCCTGTTGCAACAGTCAATGGAATTGCCACAAGCGTGTATATTCCGTCCACCCAAACAGGTGAAGTAACGATAACAGCGATTGCAGAGCGTTCCTTTACGCTTGACGGTCAGGAATATCGTTTTGCAACAGACCCCAATGACCCCTACAGCACGGCACGGGTTCGCATCTTTGTTGGAGCACAAATTCAGATTGTCCGAACTGCCCCTAATTTCCGAACAGAAGTTTCTGTTTCGTCTTCACCATCTGATGACCCTGCCCAACGGAAGCCTTTGCGCACTCGCCCTCCTGTAGAGAACACTTCTGACCTGACGCTGCAACTGGTTGACGGACAAGGAAATAACATTGCCACTTCAGGCGTTCAAATAAGGGTTCGCGCTAACGACTCCCAAGTGTTATTGGTGGAATTGCAAGGTGGTCAGGAGAACGGTAATCTTTCCTTGCAAGAGTTAACTGTTCTCACTGATAGCAGCGGGCGGGCATCTGTGCGTTACTATGCTTCACCTATAGCAGGGAATGTCCAAGTTACAGCGGAATTGCTTGACCCACAAGGTGTTGCTTTCACGAGCGATATGGTCACCATAACCCAACGCCCCGGTGATCCAGCGATTATTACTGTTCCCACCCCTTCACCTAACCTGATTTTCGTCCCCGGCGCTGGCACACCTATTCAAACAACTATCACAGCCCAAGTCTTTGACAGCGTCAATAACCCCGTTGAAAGTGGCATCTCTGTCAGATTTGAGGCTAACCTTATGGGTCGCAGCGTCGGGGTGTTTACGCCAACTACAGCCTTGACAGACAGCAACGGTCAAGCATCCAGCACCTTGACATCAACCCTTGACACAGGTATCGTCACCGTTACCGCCACTGCTAGCGTCCCAGGCCAACAAACACCTGCGACAGGCAGCAATACAGTCAGTTTCGTTACAGATGTCACCCAAATCACTGTTACTGCTCGTGACTCTCGCATCGGTGGAGCCGATGACGATAACATCCCTGATTCAACCCTTATCACTGCCAACTTCACAGGAACAATCCCCAACGGGACGAGAGTCGTCTTCACGACTACCCGAGGAACTTTTGACCCCGAGTCACCTGTTCCTGTCCGCCAACAAGTTGTCGCCGTCACCAATAACACTGCCCAAGTCACGCTCTACAAAGAAACGGTCGCTGCCCCTGTTATTGCTACTGTGCAAGTTTCTGTCCTGAACGCACAAGGTCAACCTGTTACAGGCAGTGTTGATGTCACTATCGTCCCCGTCCCCGGTCCAATTGAATTGCAACTTGAAGTCGCACAGTCAACCTTGGTCGTTTCTAACACTAACGAACCCGTCCCTGCCCAACGCCAACCCCTTGACCCGAACAAACCCAACAGCACTGCTGTGACTGTTTCCGTCTTTGAACAAGAAACAAAAGCGCCTGTCCCCAATACCGCAGTGACGCTGAGTTCCTCTGACAACAACACCCTTTGGGTCGTTGGAGATACTGCTCGGGTAGGACAAATCGTTGCGCAAACTGATAGTAACGGTAAAGTTCAAGCGACCTTCTACACTTCCACCAAAGCAGGAGAAGTCACGATTACTGCAACAATAGACTTAGGCGGAGGTAACACTCTGACTAAGCAAGCCACAATCACTCAAGAGCCAGGTCCACCCGTTTTGACAGTGACGACGGACAAGCCTGAGATATTTGTCCGCTTGCCCGACAACTTTAACGGGTTTGATTACAGCCAACTGCCTCGCAGCGCTCAAGTGACGGCTAAAGTCGCTGATGCCAACGGTAACCCGTATAAGGACATTGTCGTCAACTTCAGCGCCAGCGACGGAATTATAACTTCTGCTGCTACAACAGATGCCAATGGCGAAGCGAAAGTGGACTATTCCCCTCCAGACCTTATGCCTGCCGACGGGCAAGTGACCATTACAGCGCAAATTACCGTTAACGGCAATCAAATCTCAGGTCAAACGACTTTGAGGGTGCGTCCAGGACCTCCAGCCCAAATAAGCATAGTCGCCAATCCGCCAGAACTTCCTTCAGACGGCCGTTCAACTTCCGTTATCACTGCAACGGTCAAAGACGCTAACGGCAACGATGTTAGGGATGGGACAAAAGTCACCTTTGAACTGCAGCCGACAATCCCTCAAGGGACGACATGGTTGCCCAACCGAGAGAACAAGATTGAAGTTAGCACCGTTAATGGACAGGCTCAGGCAACTTTGCTGGCAGGAACACAAGCAGGGACAGCCAACATTAAAGTGAGTGCGGAAGAAATCATCAACGGTCAGAACTACAAGCCTGAAGGGACGCTTGTTTTGCCCATCGGTATCATTTTGCAGCCTATACAAGTTAGTCAGGCTAACTTGTTTGTGTCAAGGAGCAATTACTCAAGTTTCGGTGTCAACTATCCTAACGAGGCGGAAGTTACCGTTGAGGTTAACCCTGCCACTTCAGGTGTAAAGGTAGTTTTGAGTGCAAGTGATGCAGGTTCAAGGTGGAAGGTGAACGGTGGCCTGAAAGAGAGCCCAATTGAGTTGACTACTGGCAATGATGGTAAAGCGACGGCGATATATGTTGCTTCTCAAAGGGCAGGACAAGTGACGATAGAGGCGAGGATGGGCAATCAAGTTCAGACGGTGACGATAAATCAGTTGCCAGGACCTCCACAAGTTACCATTACTGCCAATCCTGAGAGAGTGTTTGTTCGGTTGGCAGGTTCGCAGTATCAAGCATTGCCTCAACAGTCAGAGATAACGGTGAAGGTTGCCGACGAGAACGGTAACCCTCATGAGAACGCTGCCGTTCAGTTAACGACTACTGGTGGGACTTTGGCAGAAAGCAGCGGTCAGACTGATAGCCAAGGTCAGTTCACGACGACACTGACGGCGCCCACCCAAGTTCCTACAGGTGGTAAAGTAACGATTACAGCCAATGTGACGACAACTCGCGGGGAACGCCCCGACCCACAAACCAAAGATGTCACTGTCCAGCCAGGTCCGCCTGCTATCGTTGAGTTAACCGCTACAAAGTTGACATTGAGTGCATCAGACAGCGCCGATATAACAGCCACAGTTAAGGACGCTAACGGGAATCCAGTGCCCAGCGGTAATGGCAGGACTATTTCCGTCGCCTTCACATTGCAACATAGCGCAGCCAACAGCGGAAAGGTTAATCTCAACCCGACCAGTGGGAACACAGACAATCAGGGTAAAGTTACAGCGACTTTGACCACCACCGATGCTGTCGCCGATAGTGTAACCATCAATGCTGAAGCGGTAGAGACTCTGCAGGCAACCTTCTTCCGTGCCAGCAGTTCGTTGAGCCTTTCTGTTGGTGTCACGCCTATTTTCCTATCGCCGCCAGAAATCCTTGATGCCACCACTTTAGTCGTTTCCAGCAATAACGATATTAACCCCAACAATCGTCAGCCTCTTGACCCTGAAATGTCCAACAGAACAAGGGTGAGGATTCGCGTCTCCAACACAGGCGGGCAACCTTTGCCTGTCACTTTCATTTCCAGTGACGATAACTCACTGTGGCAAGATGCAATCAATGCATCCCTTAAATCCCTCACTACGACTTTGGATGCACAAGGGGAAGCAGTCGTTTGGTTCTATGCTTCTTCAAAGAAAGGCAGCGTCCAAATCAAAGTGCAAATGAACGGTCAAGAAACGCCTTCTGTCACCATTCAACAGGTTGCTGGTCTGCCTGCTTCCATCGTCCTCACTTCCGACAAGGCAGTTGTGCCTCAAGGTAGTTCAGCGACCATAACTGCTACTGTCACCGATAACGCTTCGCCTCAACCCAACCGAGTGCGTCAAGGGACAAGGGTCTCCTTCAGGTTAATCTCCACCCCGTCAGGTGTCAGCCTTGAAGCCCCTACCGATCGCAGCACAGCCGACGAAAATGGGCAAGTAAGTATCAGGTTGCTGGTTGCCGACAACGCTGCTAATGGTGTCGCTACTATTGAAGCCAGAACCGATAACGGTGTAACTCAAACTTTGAGTTTGCCTGTCGGTGTCAGCCCCACCTTGCAACCTTTGCAAGTCACTCAAACCACTTTGTCGGTCTCAGCGGACAATAACCCCATAGCCCGCAATCCCGTCAATGGTGCGGCTCTACCCAATCAAACCCCCGTCAAAGTTGTTGCCCAGAACACAGGTGGCTTGCCCGTTCAAGTCACCCTCTCATCCAACGACGATAACACCTTATGGATTGATGGGGCTACGAGGTCTTTGAAGCAAATCACTGTCACTTTGGATGCCAATGGCGAAAAGACTGTCACTTTCGTTGCCTCTTCCACTGCAAGGCAAGTGACAATTACCGCTTCCCTGAACGGTCAAACAGAAACAGCGACAATTACTCAGCAACCAGGTCCGCCCGCTCAAATCACTTTCAGGTCAGACAGAGACATCATTCCAAACAACGAAAGCGCCCAATTGACTGCCCGTGTGGTTGATGCCGCTGCGCCCACACCCAACCCTGTCCCGAATGTCACTGTCAACTTCTCTTTCGTTGTCCAACCAGCAGGCACAACTTTGAATCCGACCAGCGCTAACACTAACGATAATGGTGAAGCGGTAACGACCCTACAAGCACCAGCAACGGGCAGTGGGCAAGCAGTTGTTCAGGCGCAAGTGACCAGCCCTCTGAATCCACCATCCCCTCAAGTGACCGTCTTCGTCGGTCTCAACCCTACACTTCAATCCCTGTCGGTGGTAACCCCTGTTTTGAGTGTCTCTGCAAACGATAACACCACTAACCCTGCTGACCGAGTAAATCTTGGTCCTGAACCCAGCAGCACTCAAATCACCGTTCAAGCCGCTAACACTGGCGGTCAACCCATCCCTGTGGAATTTGAAGCCAGCGACGACAAAGTGCTTTGGGATGATGGGACTAACCGTGCCCTTGGAAGACTTCGCACGAATTTGGATGCCAATGGACGAGCCACCGTCGCTTACTACACATCCAGCAAAGTAGGAAATGTCCAAGTGACGGTTCGTTTGAACACACCGACACAGCCGACCCTCACGACAGTAATCACCCAACTGCCTGGCAACCCAGCAACAATCCAACTTTCCACCGACAAGCAAATCGTTCCACCCGCCGACCAAGCGACCATAACTGCCATTGTCAAAGATGCTGCAGGAAACAATGTCCGTGACGGGACGCAAGTTGTCTTCCAGTTGCAGCCTGGTGCGCCACCTGACACGAGTTTGCTGCCACCCACTACCGTCCTTACCCAGAATGGTCAAGCGCAGGTGCGATTGTTAGCGGGGACAACTTCTGGGCAAGCAACGGTTCAAGCAACTTCAGGTGCAGCCAATGCCAACATCACCCTCTATGTTGGCGTCTCGCCCACGCTCGCTCCTTTGCGTGTTGAGAACCCCAACTTGGTGGTTTCTGACAGCAACAGCACTGACCCTGCCCAGCGCCGTCCGTTAGACCCCAACGCTCAAAACAACACTGTCGTGACAGTTCAAGTCAGGGGCACAGGCGGTCAGCCAGTGCCTATCATTCTGCGTTCTAACGATGACAACACTTTGTGGGTCAACCGCCGCGACACCTCTCAACGGGCGTTGAAAGAAATCACTATCAACACTGATGCCAACGGTGTGGCGGAAGCCATCTTCTACGCATCAACCTCCGCACGGACTGTCACCATCACCGCAATCTCTGGCAGCGAACAGGCTGACACTGTTATCGTTCAAAAGCCAGGTCCGCCCGCTCAAATTAACCTCGCCTTGCAAGGCTTCAACCGCGCTCCCGATGGTGTGCCTTACTTGAACATTCAAGCAAGTGGAACAGTCATCGCCACCGTCGTTGATGCCAACGGCAATCCCATCCCGAACGCTACAGTCAACTTCAGCCTCTCGCCTGAAGAAGGTAATCTCAATCCCACCAGTGGCATAACGGGCAGCGATGGCAAGGCTCAGACCAGTTTAACAGCGTCCACCTTCTCCACTGAAGTGACTTTGAGGGCACAAACAGGCAGTGTGGCTGCGACTCAAACCATTCGCTATTCGGTTAGCGTCCCTGGTCTAACCATCACTGCCAATCCTAACGAAATTCCCGACGACGGGATGACGACCAGCACAATAACCATTGAAAGCAGTGATGTCAATCGCCCCTTGCCCAACAACTTGAAGTTCCGCCTTTCTGCCGATTTAGGTGCGACATTGAGTGCGGGCACAGAAGGCACTGACCAACCCAACCTCATCTTGACCGTCGGGAACGGGCAACCTACAGGTGAAGGTGCCAATCAAGCCCAAGCCATCCTTAAAGGTCCCGCCCCTGATTTGAGCCAGACTCAGAACCGAACCATTACTTTGACAGCCAGCCTGATTGTAGATGGTCAGCCTCGCACCTTCACCCAGACCGTCACCTTGCTCCCACGCATCCAAATCACTTCCAACTTCGGTCTCTCCAACAACCCCAACCGCTTGGTCGTCTCTTCCAGCAACGACACCGATCAAACCCGCCGCGTCCCTCTGGACACCATCGCAGGTCACAACAGAGCCACTATTGAAGTCCTTCTCAACGGCAGCGCTCCACCTAACCCCAGTTTCGTCACCTTCACTAGCAACGACCCGAACATTCTCTTCGTAGAAGTTAACCCCAGCAACAATCAAGAGACCAGTAACAAAGCCTTAGGCAACCTCAGTGTCAACTTCGCTGCTGTCACTGATGGTTGGAAAGCCATTGTCAACCTCTATTCGTCCACGACGGCGGCGTCTAACTTGGTCGTTCAAATCGGTGTGTTAGGGACGACCAGAAGCATCATCTTTGAGCAAGTGTCTGGTTTGCCTGCCATCGTGACCGTTTCGCCAGACCGATCCGTCATCGGCGTCACAGGTCATCCGACCCTGCCGACCAGCACCGCTGTTCGGGCAATTATCCGTGACGCTGCAGGCAACTTAGTCACGCAACCTGGCATCACCGTCACCTTCACAGCCGATGCTGGCACTTTGAACCCGACCTCTGCTCCAGCCGTCAATGGTGTCGCTACAACGACCCTGACCAGCACTAACGAAACCCGTCAAGTGCGCGTCGTCGCCCGTGCTACTTCAGGGAACGCCGAAGCCGTCGGGGCAGCCACCATTGTCTTTGTCGTCGGCAGTGTCTCCAACATCACCCTCACCACTGATAAGCCACAAGACCCACAGGGACGCGTCCTCCTTGACCCCAACGACCTCGTCCGCATCACCGCTACCTACTCTCGCACAGGCACTGTCCCTGACGGCACTATACCCATCGTCACCTTGACAGGCGCTTACGGTCTCATCCAATCCATCACCCCCGCCCAAGGTGACCGCTCCGATGTCATCGTCCTCAACAACAACACGACCAATGTAGACCAAGAAGCCCGCATCCGCTTCACCGTCTACAACGAACAAGGTTTGCCTGTCTCATCACCTGAGCAAATCGTTGTCATGAAGGGCGTCACAGCCGTTCCTGTCGTCTCCCTCACCGCTGGCACAACCATCCTGAAAGTCAGCACATCCAACGATACCAATGAGAACATTCGCAACGCCCTTAACCCAGGCGGACCGTCCCAGCCGACGGGGGCTACTGCCAACCGAACGACTTTGACTGTCGCTCTGAACATTACAGGGCTGAACGCTAACGAACAAGTCACCCTCACTTTGTCCTCCACCGACTTGAACGGCTTGTTCACTAACGATGCCACACAAAACGGCGAGACAGGTCAGTTAGGGCAGATGACCATCAACCTCAACGCAGATGGCAGCGGCAATTTGATTAGGACTGAACAGCGTGCTTATTGGGCGTCCACGAAGGCAGGCAACTTTGTCATTACGGCGGAAGTAAAGCGGCAAGATGGGACGGTTATTGGGCGGGCGTCACTGAACATCACTCAGAACCCAGGCAACCCTGCCCAAGTCTTCTTGACGACAGACCCACCTCGCTTGGCTGTCAGCACCGTGACGGATGAACCGACCGCCGCTCGCGTCATCGCTACCCTCTTTGACGCCAACAACAATCCCGTCCCCAACTGGTGGACTTTCTTCCAACTCCAACCCGTCCGAGTCAACTTGAACCCTGATATCACGGACAACGGCGGGGCTGGCGAGAACCTAAACATCCCTTCAGTTTCCGACGGTGTCTTAGACCCCTTCGCTGTGCGGACGGATGCAGGTGGTGTCGCTGTCTCCTTAATCCGCTCCATCAACACTTGCCAGCCCGTCCGCATTCGCGCCATCGCTGACGCTAATAACGACGGCAACTTGCAAGGCACTGACGGTCCCGAAAACTCCTACGACACGGTTTACTATGTGCCCTTGACCAATGCCAGCGCCGTTGTGGATTACAACAGCGTCACCCGCAACATCATCGTCACCGTCACCCCTGCCACTGCTTTGCCACCTAACACAGCCATCTGGGTTTGCAGATATGCCCGTGATTGGACAAGTCACCCGTTCGGCAACGACAACTATGCCGTTGATAACGATGGTGATGGGCGATTTGATGAAGACCCGTTTGGTGATGTTGACGGAGATGGCAATAATAACGACGATGGTGACGGAGCGACTGATGAAGACGGCATTGAAACCCTCCCACCGATCTACTACCGTGTCATCGTGACCGAGCCTGGTCGGTTAGTCGTCCCTGCCTTCCCATTGGGCGTCCGTGAGATAGGCATCGTCAATGTCCGCATCTTCATCTACACGAAGGACGGGACGATGCTGCGCATTCGCATAGACCAAGTGCAGCGCTGATAAGTTGACGAATTTCATGGTTGAGACCGTTCCCAAAACAATTCGCTCACTAACGCTGTGACCGAGTTATCAACGGCAGCAGTTCGTTCATGCTGCCGCTTCTAAGTCCCATTAGGTCAAGGGTGACGAAAAGGAAGCCGATTTCCCTGAAACGCTTGATTAAAGCCGACCGAAATTCTGGGTCAAGGAAACGGTGGAAGTCCTCTGGCGGGACTTCAATTCGGGCGATGGTTTCGTGGTGTCGGACTCGGAAGGCTCTGAAACCGTGCTGACGCAAGAAATCTTCTGCCTCCTCAACTTGCCTCAACTTTTCGGGAGTGATTGTCGTCCCGTAAGGGAAGCGTGATGAGAGACAGGCAAAAGAAGGTTTGTTCCAAGTCGGAAGCCCAAGCCAACGGG
>Ga0197142_1002893_pt1 | contig 14748 bp, 11 predicted proteins | sample GBS60_MetaG_FD_148614 | JGI IMG/M metagenome (GOLD analysis project Ga0197142, IMG submission 148614) | Sediment microbial communities from Great Boiling Springs, Gerlach, Nevada, United States - GBS 60_MetaG | ecosystem: Environmental > Aquatic > Thermal springs > Hot (42-90C) > Sediment... | reverse complement strand
ACCACAAATTTGCCGTCTATCATTACATCCCTTACATCATAGCCTGTAGCTGAGTAGACCAGTAGTGAGAGAGGGTTGGAGATAGGTGCCACCGAGGGTTTCCGCAGCTCCACCACAACAATATCCGCCTTCTTACCATTCTCCAAGCTTCCCAACATATTGAGACGGCCAACGGCCCTCGCACCGTTTCTAGTCGCCATCTCAATCACATCCCATGCTGAGATTGATGTGGGATCGGTTGTCCTCCCCTTCTGTAGTATTGAAGCAAGCTTCATCTCCCGCACCATATCATAACAATCATTACTAGGCCCGCCATCGCACCCCAACCCTACATTCACTCCATTTTGCAGCATAGCTGAAACCGGCGCTATACCGGAGCCCAGCTTGAGGTTGGAGGATGGACAATGGGCCACTGTTGATCCTGTTGAGGCAAACCTACTCATATCATACGCGTCCAGCCATACACAGTGGGCGAAAACCCTTTTATCACCTAATAGGCCGAACTTCTCAAGGAAACCAGCCGCACTTGTGTTATAATTTCGTCTGTAGTATTCGACATCATCCCGAATCTCAGCGATATGCATTGTGATCCCAGTATGATGCTCCGCAGCGATTTCCGCGGACTCTCGGAGAAGATCGTCAGATACGGCGCCGGCCGACCTCAGACCAAGCCATACATCTATCCGCCCTCCAGCCTCGCCGGCCCACCTCCTATGCATTTTCTTGAACTCGTTAATGCATTGATCCCGTTCTTCAACCATCCCAGGATGGATGACATCCTCTACATTTGAATAGCCTCTCAAATCCATGATGGATTTGGATAGCACGCCCCTAATACCTGAGGTTTTCACAAGCTCCGCTATACCATCAAATCCATACCTTGTATGCAGTAGTGACTCGACAAAACATGTCGTTCCAGTCTTTAGCATTTCAAGGATGCAGAGGGCGGCGCTAGCCTTCCCATCTTCACTGTCGTAAACTCCCTGGAGGGGCCATATCCAGTTCTTCAGCCAGGGGATCAGAGTTAGATTATCCGGTACCACCCCCCGTATGAGTGCCTGGGCTAAGTGGACATGAGTGTCCACCATACCCGGCATTATAATGCAGTTTTCAGCGTTGACGACATCGGCGCCTGCAGCATGCTGTCTGACATCTTCATACCTGCCCACCATCGCTATGCGATCATCCTCAACCAATACACCACCATCCCTGATTATTCTCCTAGTGCCATCGGATGGTATTATGAACCCGCCCTTAAACAATGTCTGGCCCAAATCCGCTGCATTATCTGACAACCCGTTCTATATAAAATCCAAGTAATGTGATGATAGGCTGTGGCATAGACGATTCGTACACCATTGTTAAATGTGGCTTGGCACTTATTAGATTTGAGGTGAGTTGAATGAGAAAAAATGAGATTACATTATTGGTTGTGGCCGTATTGCTAGTGCTGTCTGTAGTAGTGGTTGCTGCAGCTCCTCTTCATCTGCAGACGGGGTCTTACTCTGGTGTTTCATGGCGTCGTGGTGGGTGGTATATGCCATGGCGGAACATAACCTCTCATCAGATTGTTATCGCTGGTGTGATTGAGGATGCGGACTTCGGAAGGCTAGTCATATCATCCGACGGCGAATCCATGAACTTGGTGGCTGTCCCCCGATGGATGGTTGCAGGATCTACCATCACATACTTCAAGCTCTTCTCAGAAGACTATCTTAACAAGGGTGACAGGGTTGAGGTGACTGTTTTGATTCTATCCTGGGAGGAAGATGGAGAGACATTGGTGATGTATGTGGCTAGGGAGGTGAGAGATCTCACCACAGGTGTTGGGGCGACGGCCTTGCTGCCGGCGAGGCTACAGTCTGCAGGTCGATGGATCTCAGCGGCCAATCCGATTCTATGTCCTAACTGGCCGATCTGTACTTCTGCTCGATGATCTGATATCCTTTCTGCTCCAGCTCCATAGCCAGCTCGTGTCCGCCTGTCTCCACTATACGGCCGTCATACATTATGTGGACTACGTCAGGCTGGATATAGTTGAGGATCCGCTGGTAGTGGGTTATTATTAGAACACCCATGCCGGTCTGCTCCACCAGCTTTTTCACCCCCTCAGCGACTATTCTCACACCATCTATATCAAGGCCTGAGTCAGTCTCATCCAATATCGCTATCCGGGGGTTGAGGACAGCCAGCTGTAGAATCTCACATCGTTTCTTCTCGCCGCCGGAGAACCCCTCATTGAGATATCTCCTCGCTAGGCCGGGGTCGAGCTTCAACATCTCGAGCTTCTCGTTAAGGAGCTTCTGGAACTCAGCATACCCTATCTTGGTCTTTGTCTTATCACCGGAGTCCGGCCCATACTTTAGATTAATGTAAGCCCTCCTAAGGAAATTAGCCACTGTCACACCCGATATCTCCACCGGATACTGGAAGGCCAGAAAAAGCCCCTTCCTCGCCCTCTGATCAGGTGAGAGATTTACAATGCTCTCTCCATCCAATATTATATCGCCCGAGTCCACGGTATATCGGGGATGACCCATCAGCACGTATGATAGGGTGCTTTTGCCCGAGCCGTTGGGACCCATTATTGTGTAGATCCGGCCCTCCTCCACCCTCAGGTTTACGCCTTTTAGGATCGGCTTACCCTCGACACTGGCGTAGAGATCTCTGGTTTCTAAGAACATCTCTCTCAAGGTGCAGGCTATAACGGCGTTATTTAAAGACTTTTGAATATAATAGCCCAGCACACGCACCCATCCTCGTCCACGCTTGGACGCCAATCTGGCGGTGTAAGAACAAGCCTGCTTAGCTCAGGCCAGCTCCATAATTCCCCCGTCACACATCCAGACCCAATTTCTAACCCTATCTCACGGTACTCTTAGTCTTCGAACTGCACACACATAACATAGAAAAAATAGGGGAAGGATATCGGACAGGTTTTCCTTCAGGTCTCTATTTTGCTGGCATTGCGGATGTGGGGCGACGCACCCTTGTTACAATTGACAAAACTATCGCTATAACAGCTAGGGCCATCACTATCTGGGCGGTAAGAAGGGTATTTTCAGCGACTCTCTGGAGGTTTCTAATGTCATTGGAGAGGGTGTTTGTCGCCGCATCAACCCCTGTCCTCACATCTTCTACACTGCTTCTAATTTCACTGCGTAGATTCTCGGAGGTCCTGTCAAGCTTGCTGTCCACTGCTGCAACATTGTTTCCGAGGGCATTGATAGCGCTTGCGAGGTCCTCAGAGACGGTGCGGAGCCTATTCACAAGTTCCTGCGATACTGCCTCTAACTCCCGCTCAATAGGGGCTAGGCTTAGCACGTCGAAGAAATCTCTCGCAACCGATATGACTGCAGCATCCTCGCTGTATGTGGCGACTATGAGCTCGTAGAGGGCTCCGGGGGTCAGCTTAGATGTAAACTCTGAGTCGAGTTTTATAAGCATCCTCTTCGGCGTCACAGACTCTGAGTCGCCGACCTCCAGTATCTGGCCCGTGGCGACGTCCCGGATCAGGTATCGTGACTTCAGAAGCCCCTCGCCCTCAGCATCGATGAGGATCTGCGCCGTCGCGCCAGGCACAACTGTGCCCTTACCTATCCTTAGTATCTGAACAGGAGCGACTGGTGGGAAGAAGTTATCCCCGGGCCTGAACGGGTATGAGGTGTCGCGGAAGGCTTTGAATACCGCGGTCTGGGCGGCGGAGTCGAAGCTATCAAGGAAGAAGGGACCGTTGCTTATCCACATGACGCCGTGATCCTGACCCCATTCAACGGCGGCATCATACCTCGTCTGGGCGTTATCAGGGGTCTCGAAGACCCTTCCCCCGAGTGTGAAGTAGCTTGACGGGAAGTAGCCCTCACTCTTCATCGATTGGAGCGCTGAGATTACGTCGTTGGCGTGCTCCGAGAGTATGAGGTTTATCCAATTTATCCCCCTAGCAGTAGCAGACGCGCCTCCGTAGGCATATTTCTTCTCTTCATAGTTGAGCCTATCTGTTGCTGCTATGACCTCCCAGGGAACCATGAGGGTCGGCCAGAGCTCTGCGAAGCTCGCTATGTATGCGGGTTCGAAGAACCAGTAGTCTATGTATACTTCAACCCTGTCGTCTGGGAGTACTCTTATCCCCTTAACCGGCTCCAGCGAGCTTGCGAGTAAAGACGCGATAGCAGGCTCTAGTGTCGACTTCTCCTCGTCGAAGGCAAGGTCGAACCTCGTTGCGACGTGGTATAGCAGGTCGGCGAGGGTAATATCTATCCCATGGTGCCACGTGCTCTGCAGGAACTTGGAGTAGTCGAAGGTCACAACGCTTTTCGCCGTCTGCCCTCCCGCTGAGACCCATCTATCAGCAGCCGCATCCCAGATGTATGCGTCGCTGGGCACGGTTATCGACCCGGTAGGGCCTGCTGTCCTTACCTCCCAGCTTCCTCTGAAGGGCATGGGCATCCCTGTGTATGGGTGAGGCCATGTGCTTGGATCAGCGGTGAGATAGGCCAAGTCAACAGAGTAGACATCCACGAACCCCCCAACAAGCGCCACCTGCATCGGGTTCCAAGTGGTCCTAGTTGTCCATACCCAGAGGTGGCCGACAGTGATGTCAGACTTTCCAGCCATGTACGCGTTTCTCCACACTAGCATGGATCTAAGCCCGGCCCCTAGGTCCTGGGATACTCCAGTTAGCTCCTCACGCATGAGGTATGAGTCGAGCCTAGTGGCAACCCAAAGCCTAACAGCATCGGTCAAGGCAAGCTCCAAAACCCTCTTCATCATCGCGTCCCTCTCCTGCTTCGAGGCAAACTCGCCCTTGAAAAGCGTTTGAGTCAACTGATCAAGCTCGTCGTTCGTGTACTGCCACCAGCCCTCGACAGCCCACCCCGGCATATTACCCTCCCATGGGGCGGTAAACGCGCCAGGATCGTTATCGTATTTCACGAGGCCTGTTCTACCCCATCCCTCGGTATACATCTGCCACTTGAATTCAGCCGGATCACTGTTGTAGACTGTCTCAATGGCGGGGCCGAACTCCATGTACATCCTCTCAACCGTGAACCCAGCCTTCTCAAGATCTGAAGCGATGGCGTCGCCGATCTGGCGCCTCTCATCCTCAACCCTGATGATGAACTTTATAGTCACTGGTTTGCCCTGATAGAACCATTTCCCGCCAACCTTCTCTGCACCAAGCGCCCGCATCCTTTGGTCGATGATCTGGGAGGCAAAAGCCGGGTCATATCTGAAGTCATATCCCAATATCAGATCTATGTTCGAGATATAGTCATAGTCCCACTGGGTCAGATAAGTAACCATCGGCGCGCCGAAACCGGCGAAGAGCTCCTTGACTATGAAGTCCCTGTTGATCAGATAGTTCAGCGCAAACCGGATCTCCCTATCCGTTAACGGATTAAATTCACCTTCGGGGGCTGGAGCTGGGTTTAAGACTATAGAATACAGCCCAGTCGGAGCTGAGAAGAGCCGTAGCCCAGGCCTCCCTGCGATAGCCTTAGCCTGAGCAGGCCTGAGACCAAAGATGTATGCGTCTACCTCTTTATTCTCTACCGCCGCGCCGGCCAAGTCAAGGGGAACCCGCTTAAAGGTTATCGAGTCGGCAGCTGGCCCATGCAATGTATGCGGTGCGATATACTGCCCATAAACTGGAACCGCCAGCAAACCCGACAACATCAGCGTAACAGTCGCCAGCACTGCAACGGAAAACAAGCTAAAACTTTCCTTCATCATTTTCATTAGGCGGCAGAGGCATATAAGTTTTTTCACCAGGTCTCTCCGGCTGAAGAAAAGTTCCCGAGGAGAGGCTAAGTTTTTATAACATACCTCCATGAAATTGATTTGAAGAACGTTGGGTATTTACACGCGCCTCATAGTTAAGGCGGCTTCTCTGGTACTGGTGCTGATTGCTGTTCTTTTCTTCATGGTGGTGATTCTGGGAGCGACCGGGGTGTCAGACAGGATCCTCTCCTCACTAGTAAGCGAGGAGGTAAGGCTCTATAGACAGAGTGTGGCCCCCCAGATAAAGGACCCCGCCGCGCTCGAGGAAGCGGTCACAAAGTTCAGGGAAGAGAGGATAAAGAGCTACGGCCTAGACCGACCATGGCATGAGAGACTTCCCGATATGTTCCTCCGTGTTCTAATGCTTGACCTTGGTAGGGCGAGGCTCGCCCAAACATTCGCGGGAAGTAATAAGATATCCGATATCATGCTCGAGAGACTGCCTAATACCGTAATTCTCGTTACCACTGCAATCGCCATAAACTTCCTGATAGGAATCTTCCTCGGTGTGAGGGTAGCCGCTAAACCGGGGACTAGGCTGGACAGGATAACTTCCTTTCTCTCAGCGGTTAGCTACGCCGTGCCTACTTGGTGGCTCGGCATAATATTTATTCTCGTCTTTGCCTTCTACCTCAGGCTCTTCCCTTACGGAGGTCTCTATAGCGCTCCAGCACCCCAAGATCCTCTCCTGAGGGTCCTAGACATTCTATGGCATGCAGCTCTGCCAGTAACCGTGCTGGTACTGGTAAACGTGGGCCTAACAATATACGTCACGCGGACAATTGTGTTAAACATAGCGCAGGAAGATTTTGTGAATGTTGCAAGAATGAAGGGCCTGCCCGAGGGATTAATCAACAGGCGCTATATCATGAGGGTGGCTGCTCCGCCAATTTTAACCAATGTGATCTTGGGACTCGCAGGGTCTATAGGTGGGGCTATACTGACCGAGGCCGTGTTTAGCTGGCCGGGCATGGGCTCCCTATTCTTTGAAGCAATAGTGCAGTCAGATGAAGCTTTAGTGTTGTCATTGGTTTACATGTTCACCATAGTATATGTTGCGGGGAGGTTTGTTCTTGAGGTCTTATATGTGGTCGTAGATCCTAGGGTGAGAGTTTGAGCATACTTTCTAGAGAGAATTTTAGAATATTCTTCTCGACGTGGAGTGGGCGTGCAGGCCTCTCACTTCTTATAGTTCTTTCTGCGATATCTATCTACACCCTCATATACATACCTGTACCCGAGGTCTCTATACACTGGAATGATCCACAGTATTGGGCCGACTATCCGAAGAATGCACCGCCGGTCTGGGTCAACCCTTTCCTGGAGAGGAAACTTCTCGAGACACAAGTCTTCCAAGAGAGGAATATCGAAGTAGTAGGCAGAGGCAGGGTAGCTGAATTCTTCGTTAACTACCAATATGATGCTTTTCCAACCCACATAACTCTGATTGTCTCGGACCTATCATACCCATCGAGGGCACCTGTTCTCACACTAAGTGTCGTTAGGCCGGATGGATACTCTCTCGAAGCTGCCAAGATCCCTGTCCCTCCTCCGAGGCCGGATGAGCAGTCGCCCTATGTTAGATTCTCGCTTAAGCCTGAGAGAGTGTTGGTGAGTAGCAGTGACGAATTAGTGAGGGAAGTTTACAAAATATACTTGGATAGGCTTGGTGCCCAGGTAACTCCCACCAAGATTATGCAGGAGGGTCCTCAGAAGTATCTCTTCGGCGTACCGCAAGATGGGAAGATAGTTCCGCTGAAAGGTGTCTACCGCTTCACCCTCACCGCGACGCAGAATGAGGGTAGACTGTCAATAGAGTCTGTGCAGATCATTCTTGGGGGTGAGATGTATGGATTCATGGGGACAGACGTGATCGGCAGAGATCTGGCGCTAGGCCTGCTTCTAGGGTTTCCGATCTCTCTCTTCGTCGGAGTGATATCCTCTGTGATAGTGACTGGGTTGGGCGCGGCGCTAGGGCTTATCAGTGGCTACTTCGGTGGAAGGGTTGACAATATTATACAGAGGTTCGCGGATTTCATAAACAACATACCTGTTCTCCCCCTCCTGATCTTCCTAGTGTTTAGCTTTGGGACGAAGCTCTGGATCATAATAGTAGCATTCGTGGCCTTCGGATGGCCTGGTCTGACAATTGTGACTAGGTCAATAGTCCTCCAACTCAGGGAGTCACAGTATGTCGAGTCTGCGCGGGCAATAGGCGCATCAAACCTCAGGATACTAGCGAGGCATATTTTCCCGAATATAGCTCCATTTATACTCGCACAAGTAATCTTCCTAACACCGAGCTTCATACTGCTGGAAGCTGCGCTGAGCTTTCTGGGTCTCGGAGACCCATCTCTCCCAACATGGGGTCAAATACTTGAGCTGGGTTTCAGGAGCGCCGCAGTCTACCTTGGATACTGGTGGTGGATTATACCACCAGGCGTCCTCATAATAATCACCGCTCTCACCTTTGTGATGATCTCCCTCGGCTTGGAGCCTGTGATTAATCCGCGTGTGAGGGCTGTAGGTCGGAGATGAGCGAAGAGATACTTAGGGTTGAGGATTTGAGGGTTTACTACTCTACGCCTAAAGGGTGTGTGAGAGCGGTAGATGGTGTATCCTTTAGCCTTCACAAAGGGGAGAGCATTGCGGTTGTTGGGGAGTCGGGAAGTGGAAAGACTACACTGGGCCTGACGCTCATGAGGGCTCTCCGTGGAAATGCCAACATAGTCTCGGGGAAAATAGTTCTGAATGGTGAGGAAACCCTATCCCTGAGCACTGAAGAATTTAGAAAAAAGTACAGCTGGAAGGTTATCTCGATGGTATTACAGGGGGCTTTAAACTCGCTTAACCCGGTTCTCAAAGTGGGAGAACAGATAGCCGAACCACTTGTTTACAGGGGTGGGATGTCTAGGGAGGATGCGAGGAAAATGGCTGAGGAGTTTATAGAGATGGTGGGCATGCCGAGGGACTTCTATAACCGATATCCCCATGAGCTCAGCGGCGGCATGAGACAGAGAATCGTAATTGCCATGGCACTCGTCATGAAACCCCAGATACTCATTCTAGACGAACCGACCTCAGCACTCGATGTCACAATCCAAGCACAGATAATCAACTTAGTCAAAGACCTTATTGACAGCCTTAAGCTAAGCGTCATCTTCATCACACACGACGTAGCCCTCGCCAGCGATGTCTCTGATAGAATCGCCGTAATGTACGGTGGGCAAATAGTCGAGCTAGGACGGCTAGACCAAATACTACGAGGCTATTCGATACATCCGTATACGGAGAAGCTCCTGGCCAGCCTCCCTAGACTGCGGGAAGATAATGTGCCAGAGTTCATACCCGGCCGTCCGCCTGATCTTACATCTCCCCCGCCGGGCTGTAGATTCCATCCGAGATGTCCCTACGTGTTTGATAAATGCCATGTGGAGGACCCGCCCCTCTTTAGACAGGATTCTGGACACCTTGTGAAGTGCTGGCTGAGGGGTAAGTAGTTTGGATGAGATTATACGGCTGGAGAATGTTAAGAAATATTATGAAGTTAGGAAGGGGCTCTTAGGTTCACAGAAGCTAAAGGCTCTCGATGATGTCTCCCTCATGATTGGGAAGAAGGAGACTGTAGCGGTTGTTGGCGAGTCGGGCTGCGGCAAGTCGACTTTAGGCAGGGTCTCCATGCGGCTCCTTGAGCCAACGGAAGGGCGCATATACTTCAAGGGGGAGGATATTACGAGGATCCCAGAAGGGGAGTTGCGGAGAAGAAGCTTTAGGAGGAAGATGCAGATTGTGTTCCAAGATCCTTACTCGAGTATAAACCCCTTCATGAGGGTCGGCGACGTGCTTCTGGAGGCTCTTGATATACATGGATTCCCAAGGAGTGAGGCTAGGGCCAAGATTCGACAGACTTTGGAAGATGTGAAGCTATCCCCGGCCGAGGAGTTCGCTGAGAGGTATCCGCATGAGCTGAGTGGGGGTCAGAGGCAAAGGGTAAACATAGCGAGAGCGCTGATACTGGATCCCGAGTATATTGTTGCAGATGAGCCGGTCTCCATGATAGATGCTTCGAGTAGGGCCGAGATCCTCCTGCTACTCAAGAATATCAGGGACAGTAGGGAGATGGGAATACTCTACATCACGCACGATATAGCGACGGCCCGCTATATCTCAGATAGGATAGCGGTGATGTATTTAGGCGAGATAGTGGAGGCCGGACCCACCATGAGTGTTTTGAGGGGAGCAATACATCCATATACGGCGCTCCTCCTCAGTAGCGTCCCGGAGCCTCATCCCTTAGGGCGGAAAAAAAGAAAATACGTGTTTAAGGGCGACCCGCCCAGCCCTCTGAATCCTCCCAGCGGCTGCAAGTTCCACACCCGGTGTCCGATAGCTGAGGAGAAGTGTAAAACGGTAAAACCTGCCCTGGTGGAGTATGAGTCAGGCCGCTTCGTCGCATGTCATAGAGCTGAAGAGATCATAGATGGCTCGGTTAGGCTGACGCCTGAAAAATCCTAGCAAGTAAGCATTAAATCGAGCTAGGGAGCGCCTACCCCCATATCTGAGTTGGCGTCACAGAGGCGATATACGGGCCTGGCTGGATGATTGACTCGGGTAAATAGATACATGGTCTGAATGGCTATGATCCATGGTGCTCCAGCTTGAGTGTGACCAGTCTACAGGCTGAGATTGCAACGATGTGTTTATTATATTGCCGGAAGCGCTTTAAACAGTTTTCAACGAGGCTGGGTTTAACATACATGGTGGGGAGCTTTTTCTGTTTATCAAGCTAGCTCGGCGACAGACCGCATAATCGATAGAATATCTTCCAGTCTTCTCTCCCGCCTCGGCTGGGGGTATATGAGAGGCGTCACACCAACCCTGTGGAAGCCCGACAGCTTCTCACCCACGTCTGGCTTATCGCATACAATTGAGAGCGTATGCACCAGCTGATCCGGGATGGCCATATGCCGTTGACCGGTAGCGATGGATTCTCGGACGATATTGGATATGTGGCCGTATCCCAGCAGATTGAACATTCGGTCATATGATGGTGCGGCGGCGTAGAACCCTATGGAGCGTTTTAGTGTCTCCAGTGCGTCCTGCTCCGACGTAGCGGCGGCCGGTATAAAGGAGCATATCCTAACCTCTCCAACATCTCTCGAGCCAGCCTTAAGATTTTCCAGAACATAGTCTATCATACTTGGTGAGAACATGTTTAGGATTATTCCATCGGCCAGAGCTCCCGCAACTTTCAGCATCATCGGGTTTAAAGCGGCCACATAGATTTTTACAGATGGTGGAGGTTTAGACCAGAGCTTTATCTCACGTACTTTAAAGAATTTCCCCTCATAGGTGAAGCGGTCGCCTGAGAGCAACCCCCTTATGATTTGAATATACTCTTCCATCCTTTTTGCCGGCTGGGATGGGACTATTCCATGCCCCCTAGATGTGATCTCAGGGCCTCCGGCTCCCAGGCCGAGTATGAATCTATTTCCTGCCAGCTCGCTCATCGCCACATATTCCATGGCCATGGTGAGAGGTGTGCGGGAGTATATGCTCACGATTGCAGTACCAAGCTTTATTGTTGAGGTGTTATACGCAGCGGTTGATAGGACCGTAAACCCAGAGCGTGCCAGCTCCTCCGTGACCCAGATACTCTCAAACCCCAGCCTCTCAGCCTCCTTGGCGATTATCGGAAATTCCCTTGGATCTGTGTCAACACTTCTAATAGCCACGCCCGCCCCTATCATCCCAGCTTCTCATACAATGTAGCCTGTTTTAGAGCTTCTCTAATCTTCTCCCTACGCCTGGCATAACGTTCAGCCGCCTCCACATATCTCCTCCTCTCATCCTCTGTGGCCGGCGTGTAGGCCGGCATCATGGAAGGCTCTCCATTTTTCCCCAGATGTATCATCGTAAAATAGGCTGTTGTCGCATGGCGGCGCACCCCGCTGAAAGGATTCTCAACAATAACCTTTGCGGCCACTTCAGCCGATGAGTCGCCGACATGGTTTATCGCCAGCTCTATGTCAATCAGCATGCCAACCCTGACGGGATGATAGAACAGCATAGAATCTACTGAGCCTGTCACAACAACTCCTGAGCAGTATTTGCTAGCTAGGCCTGCAGCCATCTCGTCTAACATGTGGAGGAGCCTGCCTCCGAACATTATTATCCCATGTGTTGTATCAGCTGGAACCACCATGTGTGATGAGAGCATTCGCAAACGTGTATCTGGAGCGTATGGTTTAATGTCCATGCTTGACGACTCTCGTGAACTGATGGCTTCAAGCCTTCTCTGGTGATACTGCTCGGATAGCTCGTATATCTCATATTCTTCAGAGGACGGTCTTATTGAGTGTGGTAGGGTACGTGGTCTCCCTTCACTGTCAACAGCTACAAAGGCCATGTGGGCTACAGCTATTGTGCTGGATACGCCGCTGCGGAAATTGAGAGCGCGGGCTACTACCCCTACATCCATCGTTGATCTGCTGGAATATCCTATGAAAGCCTTGACCTCAACTATGTTGCCTAAACCGACGGGTTTTATAAAGTAAACTCCGTCAACCGCCCCCAATACAACTCCACCTTTTGAAAACCTCATACATGATACGCTCGCCGCTGAAATTATCCAATAAATTATACGTCCACCATGTAGACCTCCAAGTGGATTTGTATCACTGGGCATTACATGATGCCATGCGGGTGTCAGCGTATCCCGTATTGATAGGAACTTGGACATATACGTCCTGAGAAGAAGCAGGTTAATAACTCTCCCGCAGGCATCTCATAATATGGTGCGGATGGGGAGGCGGAGGCTGCTGGGGCTGGGTCTAGCCTCCTCAATAGTTGGAGTCGGGGGTCTATCCTACATCTGCAACGATGTTGACAAGCTCTCGATAACTAGGCTGAAACTGGGCCTGAATGGAAAGGTGGCCTTCCTCACCGATTTACACATACATATCAACACATCTTATCTAGAGAACTTGGCCGGGATTATCTCCTCGGAGGAGCCCGACGTAATTCTCATAGCAGGGGACACAATCGATGAATACACGGTTGACAGGGCAGGTGTCGCAAACTTCATCAAATCACTTCAAGCCGGTGAGAAATATGCGGTCATGGGAAATCATGAGTATTGGGCCGGACAGGCAGACTGGATGGCCCGCCTGCTTAAGGCTAATGGCTATGAGGTGCTGGTCAACTCATCGGCGGGATCTATGCTTGGCAGGATAGTGGGATTGGACTGGCGTGAGGACCGACTTTACGACAGCATAAGGGCCGAGGGGGTTGTAATAGTTCATGACCCCAACGCAGCCAATAACATATCAGGTGAGTGCCTAATATTGGCGGGCCATACACACGGCGGGCTTGTGTTGAACGGGGTCACCTTATACACCAACTCTAATTTTGTCAGGGGCATGTATCAGTTGGACGGCGGCACAAAGTTGTATGTCTCCCGTGGACTGGGCCAGATATTCCCGTTAAGAATTAACTCTCGGCCCGAGCTCGTCATAATAGAGTAGCCCTGATGAATTCCTCGGTTGCGGTGATAAGCTGATCTGCCGACTCCCGGGTATGGGCTGCAGAGATGAATAGATGGGGCACGGCTGGTGGGACGTAGATAAGCCCTCTCCCAAGCAGATGCCGGAAATATTGTCTGGCCGTCTCAACGTTCTTGGTCCTGTTGGCGGTATGGATGTCGTAGGGTTTCTCTTTTGTGAAGTGGAGACACACAAGTGAGCCGATTCCAGTTATATGGATGTCAACCCCGCTAGTAATCTCCTCAAGTCTTCTCCTCACGTATTCGCCTAAGCTGTTGATATGATGGTAAACCTCGCCTTTCTCCAGCTCCTTCATCAGAGTGTAGCCGGCCCTCATAGTGAGTGGATTCCCGCTATAGGTTCCGCCATGGAAGACCCTCTCATAGGGACTCGGATGCTTACGCAGATCAATCAGCTCCATTATATCCTCACGGCCACAGAACGCGCCCGCGGGGAATGGACCACCACCCACAGCCTTCCCCAATACCGTGATATCAGGTATCACACCATAAAGCGTCTGAGCTCCACCGGGTGAAAGCCTAAAACCAGTTATAACCTCGTCAAAGATCAACACGATATCCTCCCTATCACATATCTCCCTCACCCCTTTGAGAAACTCCCTCTCAGCAGGTATGAAGCCGCCTGCACCCAGCACCGGCTCAATAACTATGCACGCCAGCTCTTTCCCCCTTATACGTCTCTCCGTCTCCTCCAGATTGTTATAGGCAAGTAGAAGCGTGTCTTTGGCCGTATTCTCCGAGAGGCCTAGGGTTGAAGGCCTGTCAATCGGGTATGTGACCCCTATCTGAAGTCCGTCATAGCCTCCATGCCATCCGCCCTCAAACTTCCCAATCATATTCCTCCTAGTATAGGCCCTAGCCAGCCTCACAGCATACATATTGGCCTCGGTCCCACTATTAGTTGGCCTCACCATCTTTGCAGAGGGCACCATACTACAAACCTGTTTAGCCCACTTCACCTCCCATTCGTGGCTGTAGCCGAAGTGAGATCCATACCTCAGCTGATCCATCGCAGCCTCTATAACCGGCCTATAGGAATGCCCCATTATCAGCGCACCATGCCCCATCCACAGATCCACAAACCTATTACCATCCACATCCCAGACATACTGGCCATCAGCCCTCTCAATGTAAACCGGAAACGGATCAGAATACCTATTACCATAAGTGACGCCGCTGGGAAGATACTTAAGTGCCTCCTCATGTAGCTGCAGGGACTTCCCCATAACCATGGATAATCCAATAATAAGCCCTCTAAATAGCTTAATTAATGGGTTAGACCGGATCTTATATGCACGGTAAAAGAGGGGAAGGGGGTTTGGCTTGGCGTCTTCTAAGATATTCTTCGAGATGTCTCCGTTTTCTCTTGATTGTGAGGCCAACCTTTCTGTAGAAAGTCAGGT
>Ga0197142_1002892_pt1 | contig 14752 bp, 16 predicted proteins | sample GBS60_MetaG_FD_148614 | JGI IMG/M metagenome (GOLD analysis project Ga0197142, IMG submission 148614) | Sediment microbial communities from Great Boiling Springs, Gerlach, Nevada, United States - GBS 60_MetaG | ecosystem: Environmental > Aquatic > Thermal springs > Hot (42-90C) > Sediment... | reverse complement strand
AGCGGAGAACCCAGCGCGCCGATGAGCGTCAGCACGAAGACCAGCGGGAAGATGAACATGCACAGGTTGCGCAGCCGGTAACGCCACCAGACGAACAGGTACAGCAGCGCGCTCAGCAGGGCGCACAACGAGGCGGACTCGAAGAAATTGTTGGCCGGGAAGTGGCCGGTCAGCTTGGTATGTTCGATGACGGAAACGGCGTGCAGCACCGCGCCCACGCTGAAGGCGCCCAGAGCGAGCGGGAACCATCGCGATGTGCGCCCCAAGGCGAGCGCCAGGGCGTGAAGCATCCCCACCGAGTAGAAGGCTGCTGCGGTCCGCAGCCAGAATAGGCTCAAGTCCTGCATCAACCAGAGGCGGCGCCCAGCCGACGGTAAGCTTACATTTTATAACTGCCGGACCTTCGCCGGCTGGAGCCCGGCGCTCGCCTGTTCAGGAGGCGTTGTCCTCGCGTGGCTCGGCGAGGCCGCCCTGCGCCAGCGTCTCCGGCCCGATTCGAAACAGGCGCTCGGCCGGCATGGGGGCCAGCGCCTCGGCCTCCAGGTCGAAATGACGGGCCAGCGCCTGGCGCGGCCAGGGGTGGTCCGGGTAATCGAGGCAGCTTGCTACGGGTCCTCATCGGGCCCAATGGGCAACCAGGAAAATCGCAGCGACCACTGGCCCGGAAACAGAGGATGGTTCCAGTACAGGCGGAGGCGGTCGTCGCCGAACGGATCCCAGTCGTCGGTTTCGTAGATCGTGTAAACGCCGCGCGAATTGTAAGGTACGAAGTATCCCGAGTTTCCCTCGCTCATTTATAAATCCACGTTGAATTCGCGCCACTCGGTTACCCGCTTTTGATAGATGGCCTCGCGGCCGAGGATGGCGGTCAACGCCGCGGCGGCCCCGATGCGGATATCGGCCGGAGGCTGCGCTCCCGTGCGGATGCATTCCAGGAAGGCCGCGATGTGCGCGTCCCCCTTGCGTTCCGGGACGGTCTCGACCAGCTTCTGCGGCGTGGCCTTGCGCTCGCGAGGATAGAACACCGACGCCATCACGTCCACCGCGCCCTTGGTTCCGTAAACATAAAAATACTGTCCGCCGCCCGGCAAGCCGGGCGGGTGGAAAAAGACCTGGGTAAATGATAACTTCACGCCGTTCGGATATTCGTAACTCAGGGTATAGCCGTCCATGTTGGTGCGGCCGGGAGGATCGTCCTTCCAGAGCAGCGTGCCGCCGAATCCTGCGGCGCGTTCCGGCCGGGAACCAATGATCCAGTTACAGATGTCCAGGTTGTGAACGGCCATCTCGACGATCACGTCGCCGGAGCGGCGGGCGTCGAAGAACCAGTCGGCCGAGGGTCCGTGATGATCGAGATCGTCGGAGGCGTGACGTTGCGCCTTGACCATGATCACCTCGCCCGCGACGCCCTCGTGGATGCGGGCAATGGTGGCGCGCAGACGTTCGTCCGAGCGGAGTTGTTGGCCCACTTGCAGAACGGTTTTGGCGTTCCGCGCAGCTTCCAGTAACCGCCGCACCTGCTCGGGCGTGATGCCCACCGGTTTTTCCAGGTAGACGTGCTTGCCCGCGGCCAGGGCGGCGATAGCCATTTCCGCATGCAAATCGCAGGGGGTGGCGATGAAGACGGCGTCCAGCTCGCGCTGCTCGAGCAGGGCGCGGTAGTCGGTGTAGGTCTTGGGCTGGTGTTCGGCGGAAGCCGTCGCCGCCTTGTCCAGTCGGTCGGGCTTGATATCGCACAGCGCGGCCACCTTCGCGCCGGGTTGGGTCATGAAGGCGCGCATCAGGTACATGCCGCGATTACCCGTTCCGATGAAGCCCGCCGAGACGGGCGCGGGTTGGTCTTGCGCAAGGCCGCGCAGGGCGGCCACGGAGCTCAGCAGAAAGTGTCGGCGTTGCATCGAAACTCACGATAGCAGGAATCAGACCCGGCTGCGGGCGGCCTGCTCGAGGGCGGCCAAAGTGAGTTCAGCCGTGCGTCGCCACGGGAACTCGGCGGCGCGACGCGGACCGGCCTCGGCGAGCTGCCTGCGCAACTCTCCATCTTCGATGAGACGAGTCAGGGCAGCGGCGATCTCGTCGTCCGAATCGGGATCGAACAGCAGCGCGGCGCCGGCCGTGAGCCCGATCAGGGGTTCGATGCGCGAACAGGCCGTGGGCAGACCCGCGGCCAGGGCTTCGAGCACGGGCAGGCCGAATCCTTCGAAGCGCGACGGGTAAACGAAAGCCCAGGCGCGGCGGAAATAGTCGTAGAGTTGCTCCCGCGGGATCCAGCCCGTCAACTGCACAGCCCCTTGCAGGCCGAGGTCCTCCACCAGTTTTTCCACGGCTCGGGTGTGAAAGCCGCGGACGCCCGTGACTACGAGGCGGAATTCGGGATGCGCGGTCCGGATGCGCGCGAAGGCTCGCAACAGCCGATCCAGGTTCTTGTGCGGATGCAGGGTGGAAGCGCAGAGCAAAAAAGGTTCGGGCGTCCGGCCTGCGCGCTCTTGCCGGATCCCGAAGAACGCCGGATCCACGCCGAGCGGGACGACGCGCACTCGCTCCGCCGTCACCCGGTAGTAGCGCAGGAAGTCCGCGGCCGTAGCTTCCGAGTCCGCCAGGATCAGCACGGAACGATGGGCGGCCGCCCACAGGAACAGCCGCCAGAACGGCAGGTCGAACCAGCGGAAGTATTCGGGATGGCGTTTGTGTTGGAGATCGTGAAACACTGTGACGGAAGGACACGGCGCCAGCACCGGGGCCGTGAAACCGGGGTTGAAAAGCACGTCCAATCCCGCCAGGGCGGCGCGCAGCGGGAGCACGGTCTGCTCCCAGATCAGGCGGGCGGGACGAACGCGTGCGGGCACCGGTTCCCGAATCACGCGGAAGTTCGGTCGCGGCGGGCACAGGTCGGCGCCGGTTTCGCGATTGGTGAAGACGACGTAGCGGTTGCCGGAATCCACCTCCGCCAGCGCCGCCAGCAGGCTGCGCAGATAGATTTCCGTGCCGCCCACGCCGCCGGGAATCAGGTACAACGCGTTGACGCCGATGGTGAGCGGCATGTCAGGGCGCCGGACGCAAGGCGGCTTCGGCTTGCCTCAAGCCCTCGCGGGCAGCCGGATTGCGCGGATTCAATTGGAGCGCTCTCTGATACTCGGCCAGCGCGGCCCGCGCGTCGCCCGCGGCCAGGTAGACGTTGCCGCGATAGACGTAGGTCATATCGAAGTTGGGGTCCAGACGCGCGGCCGTATCCAATTCGCGGAGCGCCTCCTCGCGGTGATTTTGCTTGCCGTAAACCATGCCCATGAGGGCGTGTACGTGCGCTGTGTTCTCCAGCGCGGCGGCCGCACGCAGTTTCTCCAGGGCTTCCTCGGACCGCCCGGCGCAATCGGCCGCCAGAGCCCAATCCACCAGCAGCCGGTAGTCGGCGGGCCCCAGGCGAGCGGCGTGCTCGAAGTGCGACAGGGCCTCGGCGCAGCGACCCGCATGGTAGTAGGCGAATGCTAGCTGGAAACGGGGCCGTTGCTTGCGGGGCGATTTGGTCACGGTATCCTGCCACAACGCGATCGGGTCCGACCAGACGTAATTGCGTTTCCACGTCAACGCCCCTATCACGGCCAGCCACACGCAAAGCAGGGCAGTCAAGCGGGGGACACTCGTGCGCCATCGCGCCAGCGGTTCCGCTGCGGCCAGCGCCAGCCACGGGATCGCCAGATACATGCGGCGCTCGGCCACCGGATCCAAAATCGGGACAAACGACGACGTGGGCGCCAGCGTCGCCAGGGCGCACAGGAATCCGTAAGCCGCCAGCCTGTATCGCTTCCGGGCAACCAGTGCGAGCGCGAGCAGCGCGACCAGGCCGAGCAGACCCCATAGCGCTCCATGCTCGAGAGGGGTGCGCGAAATCGGAAAGTCGTAATCGAGATTCTGTCCGTAAGGAAAAAGAAAGAGGCGCAGATAGAGCCACAGCGCACGGCACTGGGTCAGGAAATATTGCCACCACGTGAACTCGCGGATGCCGAAGCCGGCACTGTCGCTGGTGGCGAGCACCCCCCACACAAAGCGGGCCGCGGCGGCAGCCGCAACGAGGATCGGCAGGTAGAGCCGCCAGTTACGCCGGATTCCTTGCCAACCCGAATTCCAGAACCAGTCCGTGAGCAACAGCACTGCCGCCAGCGAGGCGGCGTGTTCCTTGCTCAGGACCGCGGCGCCGTAAAGCAGCAGAACGCCGAACACCGCGGGCCAGGCAACGGCGGGCGAGCGTCGGGCGACGAACAAGGCCAGCGCCGCCAGATAGAAAAGTCCGCTCAGCACTTCGGAGCGGCCCGCGATGTAAGCCACGCTTTCGGTCTGGAGCGGATGCCAGAGAAACGTCAGGGCGACATAGCCGGCCAGAATTTCCCGGCGCGGCGCCGCGATTTCTGCCCATTCGAGGATTTTCCGGGCGATTACAAAGACGAAGATGCCCGCCACAAAGTGCGCCAAGAGGCTGAACAAGTGATACGAGTAAGGCTCCATCTCCGCCAGCCGGTAGTTGATCCAGTAACTGAGCATCAACACCGGCCGGATATGGCCTAACCAGTAACGCAGCGGCGCGTTCTGAAGCCCCGGGTCGGTGAAGGGCAGGTACAAATCATCAAAAAGGAACGGACCGCGCAAGGCGGGTCCGTAAATTTCAACTAACAGCCACAAGGCTACGACGCCCGCCAGGGCGTAAACCCAGCGGCGCCGCGGCCTGGCTGCCGGCGGCTGTCCGGCCGGAACCTCAGCCTTGCGTCGCTTTCTGGCCATGCACCGATTCCAGGCGGTACTCCAGGATCGCCACTCGCTGCGTCAGGGCGATGTTGGCGTCCTTGAGATCGGAGATGATCACCGAGAGCCGAAACAGAACCAGCAGAAAGAGCGTGCCCACGATGAAGACCAGGGCCAGCGGCGGGTTGCCGATGCCGAACCAGCCCGCCAGCCTGTGCAGCGCGGCGGGCCAGCGCGAAAGCAGGAGCAGGCTCAGGGCCGCTCCGAACCAGCTTACCGAGTACTCGACGCGGATATGTTGTCGGCGTATGGAAAACAGGACCAGCGCCAGCAAGGCAAGGCTCATGCCGGTCGTGAAATCCAGTAACTCTTCCATATCTCCTCCTGAACAGGCTTGCCCGGCGCCGCCAGATCGCTAACGCCGGCGCCGCTCGTACTTGAGCACGTTGACGAAAACCCCCAGCAGAACGTGAATGATGTAATACAAGGACTTCAGGACTGTGATCGTGCTGCGTCCGGCCAGGCGCGGGCGCATCCGGCAGGGAACCTCCAGGAACCGGAATCGCCGCCGTTGCAGCACCACCAGGGCTTCGATTTCGGGGTACTCCAGCGGGAAGCTCTTGCTGAAGACCTGCAAGGCTTCCCGGTTCACGCCCACAAAACCCGACGTCGGATCCCGCACCGGACGGCCGAGGATGGGGCGCAGCACCCAGCGGAAGAAGCGAATGCCCAGACCGCGCACCAGGCTGGTCGGAGCGCTGTTGCCTTCCAGGAAACGCGATCCGATGATCATCTGGCAACCGCTGTTCCGCAGCGCCTCGTAAATTCTGGGGATGTCGCGGGGGTCGTGCTGGCCGTCGCCGTCGGTACGGATCACATACTCGTAACCCAGCTCGTAGGCCAGCTTGTAGCCCGCCTGGACAGCGCCGCCCAATCCGAGATGATAGGGCAGGGAAAGAACCCGGGCGCCCGCCCGGCGGGCCACGGCCGCGGTCTGATCGAGCGAGCAGTCGTCTATGACCAGGATGTCCACGCCCGGCAGCACCTGACGGATCTCTTCCACGACCTGCCCCACCGCCGCCTCCTCGTTGTAGGCGGGTACGATGATGAGCAGGGAATCGAAGCCAGCCGCGTTCATAGGGAGGCTACCTGACGAGGAGTGATCCAGTGCGCCTGCAGAAGCTCGCGAAACTGGCGCGAGCTCAGACGGGCCGTCTGGCGGATGGCTTTGCGTTGCCGCCACAGGCGGCGTAAATGGAACAGCAACGCCACGTGGGCGCGCGCGGCAAGGAAGACCAGCTCGACCGGATGGTGGCCGGCGGCCTGGAACTGCGCGGCCAGACCCTGGTTTCCAAACAGCGCCAGCACGTGCCAGAGATAGCGGGCCAGCGTGTAGAACGGCGCCTTCCACAACATGCCCGCCGGATAATTTTTGAGCAGCAGGAACAGGCGATTGCGTTCGACGTAGTAGGCTTTGAGCGGCGACGCCGCGCCTGCGCTCTTCGAGTAGGTGTGCTCGACCACGGCCTCGGGAACGTACAGGCATTTCCAGCCCGCCCAACGCGCCCGCAAGCCGAGGTCCGTATCCTCGCAGTACAAGAAAAATTCCTCGTCGAAAAAGCCGATTTCTTCCAACATCGCGCGCCGGTACAGCGCGGCGCAGGCGCTCGGAAGCAAGACTTCCTCGCAGCGACCGTAACGGGCGGGGGACTGGAACTGGCCCCGTTGCTTGCTGGCGCCGTCGCCGCTGACCAGCATGCCCGCCGAATCCAACAGCTCGCTGTTGGCCAGCCGGATCTGGGAAGCGCACATGCCGACGCCCGCCTCGGATTCCATGGCCTGGACCAGCCGCTCCAGCCACTGCGGGTGCGCCACCGCGTCGTCGTTGATCGTGGCCAGGTAGGGTGCGCGCGAGCCCCGGAAGCCGGTGTTCACCGCCGCGCCGAAGCCCCGATTGTGTTCATGTTCGATCACGCGGTGGGCCAGGCGCGCTGCCGCGCTCTGCCGCACCTTGCCGCAGCCGCTGTTGTCTACAACGACGATCTCCACGCCGGTCTGGGTCTGCCGGTCCAGCGAATACACGCAGTCCAGCAGCTCCGGTCCGGCACGCAACGTGGGGACCACCACGCTGACAATCGGCTCCGCCAAGCTACCGATTGTACCTGAAGGGGGCGGGGCGCTTGACGCGCGCGGCGCGCATGGCCCATGCTGGAACAGACGACAACCGCGCAGTCGCTCGCAAGGAGAGAAACCGAGGCTATGGCGCAAGTCGAACTGGTGATCGGGCAAACGGTGGTGCAAGCCGAGTTCAACGACACGGGGACGGCCAGAGCCATCCTGGAGGCGTTACCGATCGAAAGCACGGGCAATTATTGGGGGAGCGAGTTTTATTTTCCGGTTCCGGTGAAGCTCGGTCCGACCCCCGAGGATGTCGAGGTCGTCGAACCGGGCACTGTGGCCTACTGGCCCGCGGGTTCGTGCCTGTGCGTGTTCTGGGGGCCGACCCCGGCCAGCCAGGGGGACGAATGCCGGGCGGCCAGCCCGGTGACGGTGGTGGGCCGCGTCGTCAACCCGGAAGTGCTGGGCGGTCTGAAGGGGCGCAAGGTCCGGGTGCAGGTGGCGGGGGGCGGCGCCTAAAGCAGCTAAGAGTTTCTGCCGATAAGACTGAGGGGCGGCCCGGAGCGGCCGGCGCCGGCGCGCACAACCGCCCGGGCGACCCCAAGGGAGCGGTGCTTTGAAAATCCAGGACGCGTATCTGCCCAGTAGCGGAGCTTCCCAACTCAAACCCACGGATCCGGCCGCGCAAAGCGCGCCCGTGACATCCTCGCGTGTTGACCCGGGCCAAAGAGCCGCCGCCTCGCCGTCGGATCGAGTGGGCTTGTCCGAGCTCTCGATGCGGCTTCTGGAGCTGGCTCGTGTGGAATCCCCCGAACGCGCGGCGCGGATCGAAAGGCTGGCCGAGCAGGTCCGCAGCGGGCGGTATCAAGTGGACGCGCTGGCCGTGAGCCGCCGCATCGTGGAGGAGGCGCTTCAGGGGTGAGCATGGGCGGCCGGGAGGAGCCGTGGAAGGCGGCGGAGGCGGGGCTGGCCCGAGCCGAGCAGTGGCTGATGGCGCCTGACGCACAGGCCTGCGAAGCGGCCGTGGCTGAGCTGGAGGCTGTCGAGGGCGCGCTGAGGGCCGCCCTGTCGTCTTCGACCCACGCATGGCCGGATGGCGGCCTGGCGCACAGCCTCAGTACCCGGCTGCGCCGCGTGAGCCTCTTGCTGGATAACGCGGCGGCCTTCCGACTGGGCTGGGCGCGAGTGCTTGGCGCGATGGCCGGCGGCTATACCGAGCGCGGAGAACCCAGACCGCTCCAGCCGCCGACTTCGATCGAACTGGAGGGCTGAGGAGGGTCCCGATGGCCGGCTTCATGGCCTCTCTGAGCGCGACCTCGGACGCCTTGCGGGCGTTCGAAAAGGCGCTCAGCGTGGTCCAAAACAACGTCGCCAACGCCATGACGCCCGGTTACGCCCGCCAGAGGCTCTATCTGGAGGCGCTGCCCTTCGTGCCGGAGGCGGGCTTCCCCGGCGGCGTGCGCGCGGCCCGCATCGAGAGCGCTCGACAGGATTACGCCGAACAGGCGGTGCGGGCACGCCAGTCGGTCTGGGCGCGCTCGGACGAGCTGGCGGCCGCGCTGGGCAGGATCGAGCATCTGTTCGACGTCTCCGGCCAGATCGCGATCCCGCGAGCCATCACAGCCCTGTTCGAGGCGTTTTCGGCCTGGAGCATGGCGCCCAACGATACGGTGGCGCGCCAGTCGGTTCTGGAGCGGGCCAGGGACCTGACGAGCCGATTCCAGGAGACCGCTTCCGCGCTGGCCCAGGCCTTCCATCAGACCTCCGCCGCCATACAGAATCAGGTGGCCCAGATCAACCGGCTGGTGGGCCGCGTGCGCGAGCTCAACGTGCTCTACCGGCAAGACATTCGCAATCTGGAAGATCCTTCGCTCGATGCCCGCCTGCATGCCGTGCTGGAGGAGCTGTCCCAAGTGGCTGACTTCACCGCGCTGCGCCAGGAAGACGGCTCGGTGATGATCCTGCTCGGCGGCCAGACGCCCCTGTTGGTGGGCGAAGAGCAGTTCGAGATTTCGGCGGATCTTTCCCAGCCGCAAGCGCGCATCCTGGACGCAGCCGGGCGAGACATCACCTGGCAGGTGACGCAGGGACGATTGGGGGCGCAACTGGAATTTCGCAACCGGATTCTGCCGGAGGTCACGGCGGACCTGAATCGCCTGGCCGCAGGACTGGCCGACGCTGTCAACGCCGCGCTTGCCGCGGGTTTGGATCGCAACGGGCAGCCGGGCGCGCCCCTGTTCGCCTACGATGCGCCCGAGATCGCCGCGGCCACCCTGCGCATCACGGCGATCACGCCGGACGAGCTGGCGGCTGCCTCGGCGGCGGCCCCGGGGGGCAACGGCAACGCGCTGGCGCTGGCCGAGCTGGCCAACAGCCCGGCGCTGGACGGCTTCACCTTCATCGGTTTCTACGGCTGGATCGCGCGGCGGGTGGGCGGCGCCCTTCAAGATGCGCGCGAGGCCGCGGACCAGCAGAAGCAGATGTTGCTGCAAACCCAGTGGCTGCGCGAGCAGGCCTCCGCAGTATCGCTGGATGAGGAGGCCGTCAACCTCGTGCGGTTCCAGCGCGCCTACGAAGCCGCGGCGCGGATGATCCGGGCGATTGACGAATTGATGGAAACGGTAATCCGGCTGGTGGGTTAGGAGTGCGGCCATGATCCGCGCCATAGATATCGGGGGAGAACGTTTTCTGGCCGACTTGCAACGCATCCAGCAACGCCTGGACCGCGCGCAGAAACAGGTCAGCTCGGGTTTGCGTGTCGCCAGCGCGTCGGATGCGCCGGATCAGGTGGGCGAAATCCTGACGGTTCGGGCGCGTCTCGATTGGACGGCGCAGATCCGCCTGAATCTGAGCCGCGCCAGAGCGGAAGTGGATACGGCCGAGCAAGCCTTGCAGGTTGCGGTCAAGGTCATCGAGCGGGCCATGCAGCTCGGCGTGCAGGGCGCCAACGCCACTCAGACGCCGGCCACCCGCCAGATGCTCGGCACGGAGGTGCGCGCCCTGCTCGAGCAGATGGTCGCCTTGGCCGCCACCCAGGCCGAAGGGCGCTACCTGTTCAGCGGCGATCGCGACCAGACGGCGCCCTATGTGCTGGACCTAGAGTCGCCCAACGGGGTCAGCGAATATCAGGGTGCGGCAGCCACCCGGGAGGTGTTGCATCCGGCGGGGACCCGTTTCCGGATCGCGCGCAGCGGCGACCAGATTTTCGATGACCCGCAGGCCGGCGCCTTTGGCGCGCTCAACGCCTTGCGCCTGGCGCTGGAAAACGGGCCGTCGGCGGCGCCGGGCGAGGAAGGCTATCAGGAACAGTTCGCCGCGCAGACCGCAGCCATCGAGCAGGCGCTGACGGGCCTGCGCCGGGCGCACGCCCATCTGAACGTGCAACTGGGTTTTTACGGCGCGGTGCAGAACAAGATCGCCGAAGCGCTGACTTTCGCCGAGCGCATCGAGGTGCGGGAGCAGAACCTGCTGAGCGTTTTGCGCGATGCCGATATCGTGGCCGCCGCGCTCGCACTCAGCCAGGCCGCCACGCACCAGCAGGCCGCGCTCTCGGCGCGCGTGCACTCCTGGCGAGGCAGTCTGTTCGATCTTCTTGGCTGATGGCGACGCCCGCAGCCGTGTTCGGCTCCGCGTCGGACAGGGGAGGCAGTCTGTTCGATCTTCCCCGCTGATTGCGACGGCGCCGGCTAGCTGGGCGCGAGACCGGGAATTTCGGGCAGGCCGAGAATCCGGCGTCGGAGCATGTCGAGCGCGGTCTGGGCGGCGAAGGCGCGGATACGATCGCGGTCTCCCAGGAAGCGAAAACGGCGCACGGAAGTGCCCTCCGGGCCGGCCAGAGCAAGATAGGCGGTCCCCACCGGCGACGCTTCGGTCCCTCCGCCGGGTCCCGCAATGCATGTGACAGCGAGGGCGTAGGTTGCTCCTGTGCGCGCGCGGGTTCCTTCGGCGAGGGCGCGGGCCACGGGCTCGCTCACAGCGCCGTACTGTTCGAGAAGCCCCGTCGGCACGCCGGCCAGATCCCTCTTCGCCTGGTCGCTGTACACCAGAAAGCCGCCGACGAAATAATCCGAGCTGCCGGGCACTGCGGTGATGCGCTCGGCCAGGAGGCCTCCCGTGCAGCTTTCGGCGACAGCGAGCGTGGCGTGGCGTTCCCGCAGCAGTCTCCCGATGAGCACCTCCATCGGTTCGCCCGCCGAGTAGATGCGATCGCCCAGAATGGCTTCGATCTGGCGGCCCGCCTCCTCGAGCAGCGCTTCAGCCTCCTCTTCCCTGGCGCACCGCGCTCGCAAATGCACCTGGATGTCGCCCGGCGCGGCCAGCACAGTGGTGAAGAGGTTGGCGTATCGCTTGTAAATGGGTGAGATTCGCTGGTCAAGATCCGATTCCGCGATCCCGGACACCCGGTAGGTTCGGGTGCGAATCAGCAGCGGGGGCGCAATCTCGCGCAATCGCGGCATCACGTGATCGGTGAACATGGGCCTGAGTTCGCCGGGCGGACCGGGCAGCAGGACCACGGCCCGGCTTCCGTCGCGAACCCACTGGCCCGGGGCCGTGCCGACGGCGTTCGGCAATGCTTCCGCGCCCTCGATCAGATAGGCTTGCCGACGATTGATTTCCGCCATGACGCGCCCGGCGCGGCGGAATCGCTCTTCGATGGCGGCGAGAATTTCGGGCTGGAAAATCAACTGGCGCCCGAGGGCTTGCGCCACCGCCTCGCGCGTCACGTCGTCCTCGGTAGGTCCGAGACCGCCGGTCACCAGCAAGAGCGAGCTTCGTGCCAACACGGCGCGTACGGCTTGCGCCAGGCGCTCGCGGTCATCGCCGACGACCATCTTGGTGACGACCTCGATTCCCAGGGCGTTCAGTTGCGCCGTCAACCAGAGCGAGTTCGTATCCAGCCGCTCCGGCGTCAGCAGCTCGGAGCCGACGGCGATGATCTCGGCCTCCATCGCTCAGATCAGCGGTCTGCCTTTGATGCCGACGTCGGCGCGGTACAGCGCGGTGTTGGTGGCCAGGATGAGAGACCCGCCCGGCGTGAAGGCCAGCCCGACGATGTTGGGACCGGAAAGAAACAGCTCGGCCTTTCGATCCGGCGTGATGCGCACGACGCCTTTGCGTCCGCCCAGGGAAGCGGCGACGTAGAGCCGCCCTTCAGCGTCGAAGGCCAGACCCTGAGGCCGCCCCAGGCCGCGATAGAAGACTTCGACGTCGCCGGCGGGCGAGACGCGGTAGACGCAATCGAAGCTGGAGGTCGTAGGGCCGGTCACGTAGAGATAGCGGTCCGGGCCGAAGGCCAGGTGGTACGCCGAAATCGAGGGCTCCAGGGTGGCGAAGACATAGATCTGTCGGGTGGGGCTGATCTTGAAGATGGTGCCTTGGCGATCGCCCACGTAGAGACTCCCTTCGTCATCGAAAGCCAGGCCGGTGGCCACGCCCATACCTTCCACGTAGACCGACATGTTGCCCGACTCGGTGGCCTGGTAGACGATGCCGTCGTAACGGCTGGAGATGTAGAGCAGGCCGTCGCGATCCATGGCCAGGCCGGTGGCGTTCATCAGATCCGAAAGGAAGGGCTTGAGCCGGTAGTTCAGATCCAGCTTGTAGACGGAGACCGGCGTTTTCTGCCCGCGGGAACCGCTGAAGGTGGTGTAGATGTTGCCCGCCCGGTCCACCACCGGGTTAGCAACAGCGTGCACGCCGTCGGCGATCTGGATGCCGATCTCGCAAGTCCACGGCGCGCTGGTCTGCTCGCCATTTTCCACGATCAGCTCGCCCACGCAGGCGCCTTCGGGCACGCGCGCGATGATGAAGGATTCCGAGCCGATGATGACGGGCGCGGCCACATCTCCGAACCGCACGCTCGGGCGCTGTTCCGCGCGCGCCAGATTCTTGCCGCGAATGTGCACCTCCCCGCCGGCGATCGCGGCCGCCGGGACCACCTCGGTGATCTGGGGTCTCCCCTCTGGATTCTTTTTGGCTGCCATCGTCAATAGAAATTGAAACATCCTGCCAATCGCAATACAAGCGCCACGTAGAGGCCGGCGATGACGTCGTCGGCCACGATGCCTGCGCCGCCCGGCCACGCTTCCGCCTGCCGGACGGGTACAGGTTTGACGATATCAAAAATGCGGAACAGCAGGAAGCCGGCCGGCCAGATCCAGCCTTCCAGGCGCGTGGCGCCAGCCAGCGCCACCCACTGTCCGACGACCTCGTCAACGACGACCACTCGCGGATCCCGCTGCTGAGCGTGTTGCGCCATGCGCCCGGCGGCCCACACGGCCGGCCACAGGGCCGCCGCCGCCAGCATGCCCAACTGCCACGGTTGCCAGCCGGCGTAACGCACCAGCAACCACGCGATGATCAGCGCAGCGGCCGAACCCGCCGTGCCCGGCGCTTTGGGCGCGTAGCCGCAGCCAAAGCAGGTCGCCAGCCACCGCGCCGGCGTCGTCGCTTCAGTCGGCTGGGTTCGCTGAAGAATCGCTTTCATCGCGTTGGGTCTGCTCCGCGCCCTCGCTCGCCGCGAGCGGCGTCGAAATCACGTATTTCTCCTCCAACCAGTTGCCCAGATCAATCAGCTTGCAGCGCTCGCTACAGAACGGCATGTACGGGTCCCCGAACGCCACCGGCTTCTTGCAGATCGGGCATTTCATGACGCAGGACCAGCGAGAACGGGCAAGCTGACAGTCGCGCGATCGCGCGCTTCGGCTTCCGTCGGGGCCAGCAAGGTTCCCACCAGATCGTAGTCATGGGCTTGCGTGATGCGCAGCGGACGGATCTGACCTGCCCGCGGCGGCGGCCCCTGCACCTCATTGATCAGGCAAACACCGTCAATTTCGGGGGCCTGGGTGGGCAGACGGCCCTGCCAGAGAAATTCCGTTTCCGGATGCGTTCCTTCCACCAGCACGGGCAGCTCGCGGCCGACCAGCGTCCGGTTGAGCGCGCGCGAGATGCGCCGCTGAATCGCCATCAGGCGACGTCGGCGGTTGTAAATGGTCCGGCGATCCACTTTGCCGGGCAGCCGGAAGCTGGGCGCGCTCTCCTCGTCCGAGTAGCCGAACACGCCCATATGCTCGAAACGCGCAGCTTCGACGAACCGGCAAAGCTCCTGGAAATCGCTCTCGGTCTCTCCCGGAAATCCGACGATGAACGTGGTGCGCAGCGCGACGCCCGGCGCCGTGCGACGCACTGTCTCGATCAAGCGCAAGAAGCGCTCGGCCGATCCGCCCCTGCGCATGCGACGAAGCACGGACGCGCTGGCGTGTTGCAAGGGCAGATCCAGATACGGCGCGATGCGCGGCTCCGCCGCCATGACGTCCAGCAGACGTTGCGTGATGCGGTTGGGATACGCGTAAAGGAAGCGGATCCAGTAATCGCGCGGCGAGGGCAGGCGCGCCAGTTGCTCCAGCAAGCCGGCCAGGCCGTCGCGCAGTCCGAGATCCTCACCGTAGCTGGTCGTGTCCTGAGCGACGAGAATGATCTCGCGAACGCCGCGGGCGAGCAGGGAAGCCGCCTCCGCCAGGACGGAATCGGGCCGACGGCTGCGGAAGCGGCCGCGCAGTTGCGGAATGATGCAGAACGAACAGGTGTGATCGCAGCCCTCGGCGATCTTGATGTAAGCAAAATGCGGGGGCGTGGCCTGAAGGCGCGGCGCGCGCTCGTCGTAGAGGTAGCCGCCGCGCGCGGACCGCACCGGTTGGCCCTCGCAGGCGGCCAGGATTTGCCCGATTTGATTGGTGTCGAGCACCGCGTCCACTTCGGGAATGTGACGGCGAATCTCGTCGCGGTAGCGCTCGACGAGGCAGCCGGTGACGATGAGGCGACGGGCGCTTCCGCTCCGCTTGTACTCGGCCATCTCCAGGATCGTGTTCACCGATTCCTGGCACGAGGGCTCGATGAAAGCGCA
>Ga0197142_1002891_pt1 | contig 14752 bp, 8 predicted proteins | sample GBS60_MetaG_FD_148614 | JGI IMG/M metagenome (GOLD analysis project Ga0197142, IMG submission 148614) | Sediment microbial communities from Great Boiling Springs, Gerlach, Nevada, United States - GBS 60_MetaG | ecosystem: Environmental > Aquatic > Thermal springs > Hot (42-90C) > Sediment... | reverse complement strand
AAACGCAATTAGGGATTTCACATAATACCTGTGATTTAAGCAGATTTTGCGCAAGAATTTAATCTAATAATTAATATCATCTAAATGATTAATTAAACAATCACTTTAATAAATAATCACCACAACATTGTGAAATTTTTTGTAATTCCTTTACTCGTTAATTTGCAAAAAATTTTGAGATTAAATAATGAAGAAAATCATTACAAGAATTATTCTCTTTGTAATTCTCTCAGTCCAGATAATTTCAGGTCAGATAAAGTTTGCCTGGATTACTGATACTCACATTGGTTCACCTGGAGCAGAAAAAGATTTAATAAAAGTTGTGAATGACATAAACAATAGAGATGTATTGTTCTCCATTGTCACAGGTGATGTAACTGAAAAAGGATTGAATTCCGAAATAATTCTGGCAAAACAAATTCTATCAAAACTAAAAAGACCTTACTTTGTAATTCCAGGTAATCACGATACAAAATGGAGTGAATCAGGCTGTACAAAATTTATTGAAGAGTTTGGTGATGATAGGTTTATCTTTTTTATTGATAATTATTGTTTCATTGGAATAAATAGTGGTATACCACTTCGAGGTGGCGGTGGTCACATCTCAATTGAAGATTTTGAGTGGCTAAAAAATAAATTAAATCAATTAGACAATGAGATAAAAATAATTCTGGCAATTCATCATCAGCTTGATAAAGAAATTGATAATTCAGATGAAGTTATTGAGTTACTTAAAAAATTTAGATATGCACTTGTTATAGTTGGACATGGACATGCGAATCGTGAATACAACTTTAATGGTGTGAAAGGTGCAATGGGAAGATCTGCCTTAAGTCGTGGTAAAGAACCTGGTTACAATATTGTTGAATTAAAAGGAGACAGCGTCTCAATTCAAACAATTGATTTCTCAGAAAATAAAATCTGGTATCAAAATTCTTTATTAATAGATAATTCTGTTATCAATAACAAAAAGTCACCTCAAATTAAATATCAATCCAAAAAATTAAAACAAATCTACGATAGCAAATCAACGCTTGTTAAAACTGGAATTTTTGAGAGGAAGAATTTATACTTTGCTGATTTATCCGGGAATATTTACTCAATTCAATTAAACGGAAAATTAAACTGGAAAAAATTTTTTCCTACATCATTTTATTCTAAACCAATTTTCTATAAGGCCAATATTATTTTTTGTGGGACTGATGGAAATGTTTACCTACTAAAAAAATCAAACGGCAGATTACAAAACAAAATTTCAATTGGTTCACCTATTATTGCTTCTCCAGTTCTGAACAAAAATCTCCTCATAGTTTTTTCTAATGATGGATTCGTTAATTACATCAATCTTCAAAATTTTAAAATATTTAGACAAAAAGTTGCAGATAAAAATTTTGAAACAAACCCTTTAGTTTATAAAGATAAAATCATAATCGGGAACTGGGATAATTATCTTTATGCCGTCTCAAATAATCCCATTGATTCAATCCTGATTTACTGGAAATGGACTGAGAATAAAAACTTTTACTATTCCCCTGCCGCTTGTAGTCCAGTTCTTGATAATCAAAATCGAGTTTTTATTTCCACACCGGATAAATTCATATCAGCAATTGATTTTCATTCTGGAAAAACCGTTTATCGAAATAATTCATTCAACAGCTGGGAATCAATTGGAATTGATGATTCTAAAAGCTCACTTTTCATCAAAGGTCTTGTTGATACAATCTATGCTCTATCTTTAATTGATTCACTACCCACATTAAAGTGGAAATCAGCATTAGGTTATGGACTTGATACTAATCCAATTAACATAACAATAAGTGGAAATAAAGTTTTTGTGCCTGCTAAAAATGGTCATCTATACATTCTTGAAAAAGAAACAGGTAAATTATTAAAGTCATACTTTCTCGGAAATTCAAGGTTAAATGAAATTATCACATTAAATAAATCTCAAATATTAGTATCAAATATGGATGGAAAAATTTATTTAATTAATGTGAGATAATATGGAAACAAAAAAATATAAAGGGATTATTTTCGATATAGATGGAACACTCACTTCAACAAACGAATTAATATTTGCAACATTTAATCACATCGCCCAAAAATATGAAGGCAGAACCTACTCTGATGAAGAAATCATTGCAATGTTTGGTCCGACTGAAGATGTCATTCTTAGAGAAAAATTCAATGGAGAAAAATTCAAAGAAGTTTACGATGAATATTATAGATTTTATAGAGAGAATCACCCTCGTATGGCTGATCTTTATCCAGGAATTGTTGATATTTTGAGAGAATTGAAAGAACGTAAAATTCTTACTTCAATTTTTACAGGAAAAGGTAGAAAGACAACAGAGATAACATTGGAAATTTTAGGAATAAAAAATTTCTTTGATATGATTGTCACAGGGGATGATGTAATCAATCATAAACCTTCACCGGAAGGAATAATTAAGTTTATTAATACATATAATCTGAAAAAGGATGAGGTCTTAATGGTTGGTGATTCTGTTGCAGATATTATCGCAGCAAGAGATGCTCAAATTGATATTGCTTCGGTTGTATGGGACTCATATGCCAAAGACGAAGTTGTAAAACTAAATCCACTTCATTTTGAAAATGTAAATGATTTTAAAAGATGGCTAAAAGAAAGGATTTGAATAATAAAATTAAAGCCGCCCCTCAATTAAAAGAAGAGCGACTTTAATTTTTTGAAAATATAAATAGTGAATTTTTACAATTACTAAATAAATTATTTTACTTAGCACCTGTTCCAAATGGGAATATTAATGTAACTCTTGGTTCAATCCTCTTTTGTGTTTTATAACCAATCACTTTATCAGATTTATCATACTCAGGTGCAAAGGTCCATTGATATAAAAACGAAACCAGTAAGTATGAAAGTGGTTTATAACCGAGCTCAGCAGTCAAAATTGATCGCTCATCAAGAGTAAAAATATCCTTCTCATCTTCAATTCCTACTTTATCGTAATTAGCTCTGAATACAAAACTTGCATTCTTAGGAGCCAAATCAGTCTGAAGTCTCAAAATACCTGAATTGGATATTTTATCATATCTAGAATATGAGCCATATAATTGAACAAAATTTAGAACATCAACTAATAATTCACCAAAGTAAGAATTACCAAGTGAACGAGCATTTTTCAATTCATTTGCTCTGCTTCCTAAGAATCCAGTTGCTGAATCAACTTTTAATCTATTAACTTCATACAATTGATTGAAATATCTCGGAATAAACTGATCACCATTAAACCATCTTTCAAATTTTAAATCCACATTAACAAGTCCAAGACCACTAAAAGAAAATCCAGCACCAACAGTTGCACCCGAACCAAATTTCAAAATCTTTGTAAAGTTCGAATATAAATCAATATTTAAGAGCTTTGATCTAAATACTGGCAACAAAGCATCCAAACCAACAATTGAGATACTTCCTTCATCACTTAAAATTTTTAGATTTTTAGTTGCTGGATCAATTGATGCATTTGTTACACCTGCATAGTCATTAAGATCGGTTGCAAAGGTTCCACCAACTTCAAGTTTTCCAATAACTGGAACACCTCGTAAATCAGTAAACTGCAATGGTCTTGTATAACCTCGAATTCCGAACAATCCTTTTCCACTCAAATCACCATAAACTGATTCAAATCCAAATTTTCCAAAATCAATATCCAACTCAACACCAATTTTTTTGTTATCATAAGAAGCACGATTATTATAGTAATAAACAATGTTTCCCTGACCCAGTATGGCTCTATCAAGACCGCCTACTCGAAAATAAAATTTATCTCTTTTATGTCCGTACCTAACATATTTTATTAAACTTAAAATATCTGAGGTCGTATTAAAATCTTCTTTTCTTAAATTTCCATTTCTATCTATTCTGAAATTAACATCAAGACCTACTCCGAATTTGCCAAATGAGAGATCGGGAGAAAGATTAAACAAATAGTAAGGTTCACCATCCACCCAGGTCAACCCGAGACCTCCAGCAAATTGATTAGGATCCTTCATATCACGGAGTGTTTGAGAATAAAGAGTAAATGAAACTATGAAGAATAAAGTAACTGTAAATAATTTCCGCATTTTTACTCCTCTTTTTTTATTTAAACTAAAAAATTAGAATGTAAAATTAAATTATCGTGTAACAATAAATTTATCTGTCTTTAAAAGTTTCTGAGTTGTTTTAATTGATAAGAGATAGACTCCGCTTGAAAGGTTGGAGTAATTTATTTTTAATTGATTTGATTGGTTATTGATTGTTCTTTGAAAAATTCTTTCACCTAAAATCGAGTAAATTTCAATTACAACAGGTGAAACTAATATTTCATTATTAAAATCAACTTCGAGTTCTTTTGTCAAGTAATTGTTTTTTATAATCACTCGATTTTGAGAAAGAGATTTTTCGGTTTCAACGCTAATCGTATTGAAAAGTACTTGAATTGTATCTGATAACTTATATGTTCCATCATAATCTATTTGTTTTAATCGATAAAAATATAAACCAGATGCAGGTAAAGTCGTGTCAGCATAAAAATAATGTTTAGGTGAGTTTGAATTTCCGCTACCAGGAACAAAATCAATGTATTCAAAAATTTTTGATGTATCAGCTCTTTGAATTTCAAATCCAAAATTATTTACTTCAGTTGCAGTCCCCCATCGCAACACTATACCATTAGAAAAAGCAAAACCTTCAAAATAAAGTAATTCAACAGGTAAGATGTCTTGAAAATCAGTCTTTTGAGAAAAAACTGAAGTTGAAAAAATCAAAAGGATAAAGAAAACTTTAGAACAATATTTACTCATCTTACTACCGCTAGTTTTTGAATTGTTGTTTGTATTTGGTCACCTTTCTTTGCAATTACTTTGTAAAGATAAACACCATTTCCAACTAAATCCCCATCCTCGTCTTTTCCATCCCAGAAAATCCTATTAAAATTAGTCGTTAACTCTTCCTGAGATAATCTAAATTCTTTTATCAATCTACCAGCGATCGTATAAATCTTAATTTTAACTTCATCAGGTACCTGAGTTAGAATAAATGTAAAATAAGTCACATTTGAAAATGGATTAGGATAGTTATAAACTCTTTGTAATTCCATATTTGAAGTAACCCTAAAGTATTTATCAACCACCGGCTGAGTTGGAATTCTTCCAAATGCATCTTTTAAATAAACTCTTAGATTATGTTCACCTTTTTCCAGTTTGGTTTGATATTGAATATTTATTCTACGATCAATTGTATCGTAATCAAAAATTAAACTTTCACTATAAATTCTTTTTCCATCCAGATAAATCTGAACCGCTGAAGTATCATTTACAGGAAACCAGATAGGATAATTTATTTTAAGTTCAATCCTACTTTCAGGTTCTACATATTCCCAATCACGGATTTCTTTGCCATTAATCATTAAAGATACCTGAGCTGCCGAAACTGAGGTTGTTGTATCCTTCTTTACAAAGAATGTTTTAATGTATGTGTTATTCATCTTATAAAATTCTCTAACTGAATTACCTGGATCAACTTTCAAACGAAAAGCAAAATCACCATATCCATCGTAGACTTTATTAATGTAATTATAATTTAGTTGAAATGAGTTAAATGCATCTAAACGATTTATTACCGTATCAATCAAAACATAGCTGGAATTATCTGGTTTTACTAATTCAAGCAAAACTCGGAATGTATCAGCCGAACTTTTTCCAGCATTGTAAATTTTTGCAAAGTAATTAACACTTTCACCCTGGTAGATTGTATCTTTGTCAGTTTTAATTGTTTGATAATTTACAGCTAGTTCTGGTAATTCTTCAAAATAGGCTGAAAGAGATTTAATCTTTGGACTTTGCTTCTGTTCATTTGCAAAAAATTTTGACATTAACTTAAGTTGAGAGTAATCATTGGCGGATATATTTTGTAGTGAAATCGAATCTTCAGATGTGGTTAATTGATAAAGTGTATCTGCAATACCATTTTCACTTATACCAATTGGTATATGAATTAGATTTGAACCTATTGGTTTTTCAGTTTCAAGTTTTAAATAGTTCCAATTCTTTGCATTTTTTATTTGTGGAAAAACCACAAAGCCTGAGTCATAAGTTACGAGTTTTGATAATTCAATTGTAGCAACACCCTGAAAATGTTTTTTATAAGATTCAGGTACTGAACCAACCGGAGCTCCTTTTCTACCAAGTATACACCAACTTTCTCTATATTGAACACTATCAATGTATAAGCTTCCTAATGTTTTAATAGCATTTCGTGAACGACTTCCTCTTCCACCTAATATATTCTGTTGAGCATCTGCAGCTATAGTCATAGCGAGCCAGGTACCTTCTGGTAACGAATTAATAAAATTCGCAAGTGAATCTGTAACTCCAGGATCAGGAACACTGAAATATCGAATAGAATAAGGTCTGAGTGTAAGTGTATCGATAAAAGCAGTTACTATTCCCCAATAAAATGTATTTGGAAGTTGTTCATATGAATTGTAATTAATTGATCCAAATGAACCATCATAAGCTCCTGCAGATATAATCTTTAATTTCATTTCTTTTTTTGATAATTTCCAAGCAGTATCTATTGTGTCAAATTCTGTATTCTTGTATTCAACATCATATAAAAACTTATTTGGTTCATTTTTAAAATATTTAGAACCATTAAAAGTTTGTTTGAAAGAATATATTTCAGAAAAAACTTCAGACGGATTATCAATTTTCACCCTATAGTAATATCTTTCATTAGGAATTAAATTAGACAATTGGATTTTTGTAAGTAAAGTATCAAATGGTTGAATGATTTCCCTATAATTTGAAAAGTCCTTACTGGTCGAAATTTGAACTAAAATTCTTTCAGGAGAACTTGAATTTCTTATAATTGGATTTAATAGAAAAATTGTGTTCTTAGCAGAATTATAAAATTTATCATTTTCAATAATTGAAATAGAAGTTGAATTCACGACAAAATTAATCTCAGCTTCATTATCATCTTCATAAATTTCATTTAAGACGTTTGTTGGATCTAAAACTATTTTCAGTTTATGCTCGCCAATAAATTTTACAGGCAATTTTACAAAAATTGTATCGACAAATTTTGGTACTAGAATTGAATAATTAACCTCATAAACCAAAGAATCTCTGTTATAATCATATACTTTGATTATTATTGTATCAGGCTGAAATAAACCATAATTAGAAATTTGAATTGAAAATTCCAGTGTATCAGTTTGATCATTAGGATTTTGTGTTAAAAGTCTAATCTTAGAATTATCAATATATAAATTAGGTTTATCGGGTAATTTCAAATCAATTATTGGATCACCAAACAAAAGATTACAATAAGTAAAAGCTTTATTAACATCACTAATTCCGGTTTCATTTAACTGACGAATTTTTGAAAGTAAATGAGCCCTTCCAATTCCTTTTAACGAATCAAAAACCAATCTCTCATAAAAATACTTTGGAAACCTTAAGGAAGTTGAAAGATAACCGAAACTTGAATTTCCTAAATAAACTAATGCTTGACCATTTAATGATTGAACTACAAATAATTCACCAAAGGCATCTACATCAGGTTCTGCAAATCTGCCAGTAGAACATCCAAAGTCTGAAACAAGTGGAAATCTATCATTATATTTATTTTGTAAATGTTCAACTTCAGCAATACTATTATCCCAAGTTCGAGTTCCACTATGACCAATATATGAAATAAAAAGTCCGCCCTCATCAATTGCTTTTTGTACCTGTTCAGGAGTAAATGGTCCGAAATTAGAAGGCGGATTAACAGTTTTATAAAAATGAGTTCCTTTTCCAACTAATGGATTAGACAAAATATAATTCTGGTATAAATACTCATTCGTTTGTCTTATTTGTTCAAGCTGACTTGGTTGATTACCATCACCACCACTAAAGAATAAAAATGTTTTATTAAACTCATCAAATCTACGTGTTAAGTACTTTTGATGTTTTGAAAGATAAAATAAAACTTGATTATCATTTATCGCGGGGATTCTCCCAACAAACATTTGTGGGAAGTATATGTTCACGCTATCCCACATTACATACCATACATCGCTTACGGGATAACCATAAGAAATAACCAAATTTTTCTTTCTTGGATTGGGCGCTGGTGTAACTACATCTCTGTAATCATAATTTGCGTCTCCTATTATTGTAAAAAATGACGGTCTTGGTAGTTGCCAATTATTATAAGCAACTAGTAAAAATCTTTTGATAGCTTCTGCTTCCATCTGACCATACGAGAACTCATCAAAAACATCTTCAACAAAAACAAGCTCTACCCTTAAATTGTATGACTGATTTATGAAATTTTTATATTGTTCAACAGAATTTGATAGATACTTTGTAGTCAATAAAATATAATCAGCACCCCTATTCTGATTTCGAAGATTTATAAATTGTTTTTTCTCTTTAAAAATTGGTTTTGAAATACGACTAATTCTTGTAAAATAATATTTGTCATTACCTTGAACACTATCAATAAAGTAAATGGTTCGATTATTAGTTCCACTTGAAGAAAAAGTTATAATTTTCTTATAATCTGAATTAACTTTATACAAAACAAACTCTGAATCAGGTAATGTTACATTCTCGATTTTAATTAATCGTAAATCTTTTTGAACAGTATCCGGAATTAAGACTAGCAATGTATCATTTATTACAACATTTTTTCTATAGTATTCTACATCAACCCAGTCTATTAATGATTGATGAAAACTTGCTTGAGAGGGAATTCCAAAAACTCTAACAATATTATTACCATTAACTAACTGATTTGAAGAATAATTACCAAAGAGATTAACCGTTTGTCTGAAATTATATGTAATAGTATCATTCGGCATCGTGCTATTTAAGCTTAACCCATGTTTATGAGCATTTATATTTCCATTTGAAGCGTAACTTATTAGTCTTGCAATTGCTTTAACTTGCGTAGCTGGCAAAAAATCCCTTGCTTGAAAATTAAAACCTATTGAACCACCATTACCAATCACATACCAGGTAAAAACTTTATTTTCCTGCCATTGTGGTAATTGAACTCTAGGTTGCACCGCATCATAATGCCATAATCTTACATCCTTTTCAAAATGTAATTTAACTAAATGAGAATTTATTGTATCGGAAGTTGAAATCGGTGGTGTATCTATAATATTTACTCTCTTTCCATTATTTCCACCCCATGTTAACCAGTAAATGGAAGTATCCGAATAGCGATTCATAAAATTAATATAATCTTCACCCCAATTCACAATTCGTCTATAATCTTGATAAGAGTAATTTTTCTCAGCATAAAATTCTATAAAATCATCTGGATCAAATTGTAAATCATTTTCGCCTCTAACATAAATAGGAATTTCCCTTCCCAATCTGAAAATCTTAAATGTTTTAGGGTTCACCAATGAAGGATTTATGCCATAATTAATTAAATCAGAATAAGTAATTCGATAAATATTATCTTCAGATATTGCTAGCTTGACATATTCTTTAGTGTAATCTATCCAATTACCTGTTGTATCATTACTTGTTAATTTTGGATTAAATGATTTAAAATACTTTGCTTCGTTAAAGTTCAGGATTACTTTTTCGAGTACATCATCAAAAAAAGGATCAGGTGCTAAATTTTTCACAAATTCCCTTTGAAAATTAATATTGACTTTTAAGGTAGCAGACTCAAGAATTCTTAAGGTCTTCGAATTAAAATAATAAGTATGTGTATTTATCTTGATAACTGCACAGTAATAGTCCCTGATCCAGATATAATCAAGAACTTCGACTTCATTTTCTGGATAATATTCACCTAAGTCAAAACTCACATCATTTACTTCAACCGCTTCATAAATAATTAATGAATCATCTACCAATTTTGGTTTTCTGTTCCTTTCAATTAGAGCGTTATAAAATTCATTAAAATTTTTATCTGATAGCTCAACCTCTACTTTCGAATCTGGCGGAATGGCCAAAAAGTAAGTTTTAGAAGGAAGTTTTGGATAACCCGGCTTCGACTCATCCTCATTAAAAACAAAATTATATTTATTGTAACCATCTACATTTTGTATCAAATATTCAACAGGTGGAAAATTTAACTTAATTTCAAAACCATCAACTGTTTTAATAACCGTCTTTTCCTGAGCACTCAAGTTTTGTATTGATACAATTGCCAATACCACCAAGAATAGATTTTTCATAATACCACCAAAATTTTCTAATAAAGTAAAAAGCTAAATGTTAAATTTCAATCTTAAAATTCGGATGAAAAATAATGGAATTCCAATTATATATCTCTTAAACATTCTTTTAGGTTCAATCAAAAATCGGTAAAACCATTCAAGTTGCAATTTTCTTATCCATATTGGGGCTCTTCTTTGAACACCAAGATAAAAATTAAAAAAGTTACCAACACAGTAATAATTTAGATCTGGTAATAAATTTTTTAACTTAAGTGCTGTTAATTCTTGTTTAGGCTGACCCATTGCAAGTAAAACAAATTCAGCTTTCGATTCTTTTATCTTTTGAGCAATTTCAGGAATTATTTTTTCATCAAAAAAGCCACCGTGATAACCAACTATTTGTGGAAATTTATTAAAGATTTTTTCCTCTACAAATCGATTATCATAATTATTTCCTATAAGAAAAATTCTTTTACTTTCATTAAGAATTCTAATAAATATCATTTCATTTATATTTGTTGCATCAAGTCTATCTAAATCCTTAAATCCAAGAAACTTTAATCCCCAAAAAGAACCAATGCCCTCTTGATAAAAACGTATTTCATTAAAGATTTCACGAAAATTTTGATAAGAAAAATAAATATTAAAAGTGTTCTGATTAAAGTAGCTTAATATCAGTCCTTTATTAACAAAAAAATCTTTACTTATAAATTCGTTTAAATTATCTTTTGAAAGAATTATTGATTTAAAAATATTTTGCATTTTATTTATCAAATAAACTCCTGAAATTTAGGATAAAAAAAGAACTTAATTCAATGGTCTAAGAGGTTATCTCTATTTTTGATCTTTAAAAATTTTAAGCTCTATTAATTAAGATTGCCTTTATTGCAAAAAAAAGATGCACAGGAAATAGTGGAAAAATATATCTTTCTGAACCAACATATACTAAAATCAAAACTATGGTTAGGAAAAAATAAAGTAAAATTAATTGGATCTCCTTTAAATGAATTAATGAATTTACGCTGAATATAAAATAAAATAAACTTAATATATATACTACGTAAGCTAATCCATTTGTAAAAACAAATATAAAACTTTTAAAAAGAGGACTAATTTGATTTTCAGTTTTTTTCATTGACCACGTGATAAAATGATCACTTCGATAGTAACTGTAAAATAATTTCAATGGTAATCTTAAAATAAATCTAAGCGGATCATTTTTAATAATATTAATTCCCTTAATATAGGCTTTTCTTTCTTCTTCAACTTCGTTTGGATTTGTAATATCATACTCGAAGTAGAAATTTGTCCCACCTTTAGAATTGTAATGATTGCCCATTAAAAAATTAAAGCCCCCATTGGTAAAAGTAAGAACAAATTCATTAAATACAGTGTAGTTTCTATACGCCCAAGGCCCGATTACTAAAATAGCCGCTAACAAAAATAATATTAGTCTTTTAAGCACAAATGATTTTTCATAAGCAATGAAAAAAATAATTACTAAAATCAATATCAAACCAGTGGACTTTACCAACGAACATAAACCCGCTATTATTCCAACAAAGAATAATAACTTTATATTTTCATATTTTATACTATGAAGCGTTAATAATAAACAGCTCCAAGATAATAATGCAAAAGGCAATTCAGTTAGAATTGGTTGGGCAGCTAAAATATTATTAGGATTTAGGGTATAAATCAGTAAAAATAATTTAATTTGTGAATCACTTAATAAACTCTTAAAGTACAGATATAGAATAATCAAAATTAAATTAGAAAAAAATATATTTATAATTTTTATTAAAAGAATTTCATTCAGTCCTAAAATTTTAAAGAAGGCAATTAAAGCTGGAATACCTATAGGCCAAAAAGCAGTATAATTACCAAATTCGTTTATATATTTACCAGTTTCAGCTAATCGCAAGCCATGTTCAATATAATAAGTTGCATCAGAAATTGGTATAGTTTTGATATTTATAAGAATTACAATTTGAATTAATAACTGAGTTAATATACAAATTATTAAAAATTTTGAGGTTACGACTCTACTGAAAATTTTTATGATTGGTTTATAGAGAAGATATATAAAGAATATTATAAATGATAAAAGAATTAAACTAATATCAATGTATGAAAAAATTTCATAATAATAATTATAATCAATTTCTTCATCCATAAAGTAAATACGTGAGATAAGAAAGTCTTTAAATGACATTCGATATAAAATTGCCAATACAAAAGTAACTGTTGCTAATAATAGAAAAAGCTGTCTAAGATTTATTTTAAAACTAGTGGTTTTCATTTATTAAAAGATTTATTGAAATTAAGCTGATAAAAATTAAAAAGAATTTATTTTTTGATAATATAGTTTATAATAAACCTCAACCAATTTTTCGGTATAAGTTTTTACGCTCGGAATGGTCTTGTATATTTTTTCATTTAGATTGTCTGCTATTAATTCAAATTCAAACCTGTTATTTATAACATCGATTATTATTTTTTTTAATTGCATTTTGTTCTCTGGTTCAAACAACAATCCATTTTTACCATCTTCAATAAATTCACCAATTCCTCCTGTATTTGTACCAATAAATAATTTCTTATAGAAGCCAGCTTCAAGCATTACAAAAGGAAAAGGTTCTATTCTTGAAGGTAAAACGACAGCATCAGCGATTAAAAAATATTTCCTAACATCATTTTGTGGTTCAATTAAAATAAAGTTTTTATCCAATTTTTCGATTTTAGTTTTTTCTTTCTTTGGTATATCTGAGATAATAACAAGAAATGTATTCTGATATTTCTTAAATATCTTACTAAAGACATCTGCTAATATATCAACACCTTTAATCTTCGTCCACCTTCCTACATACAAAAAAACTTTTGCATCAGCTGAAAATGCATGATTAATTCTAAATTCTGAATTTAATCCCTTCTCCAATTCTTCAAAATCTAATGGATTATAAATTTGAATTATTTTTTCCTCAGGCACTCCAAATTTTCTAACAATATTTTCTTTCACACTTTTGCTGACTGCAATTATTAAATCTGATTTAAAACTTAAATTTTTATAACCGTCTACTAAACTGTGAACGGTTGTTATCGTTTTTATAGGTAATCTTTTCTTTAAAAGATTAGAGAGCAATTCAGGATATCTATGATGAGTATGAATTATATCGATTTTGTTTTCTCTGCAATAATTTTCTAAAAAATGCAGATTACTATAAAAGTGAAAAATATTTTTCCAACCTTTACTAAAATTTATTAAAACTGGTTTATAATCCAATTTCTCTAACTTTTCTAAAGAATCTCCCCTATTAGTAATAAAAAAAAGATTAATTTTATCGTTCCCTTTTAATTCCTTAAAAAGTAAATAAATATATTTACTCACTCCACAGACATAGTTGAAATCAGGTGAAATATGTAAGACATTTAATTTTTTATTCATTAGATAAACCAGAATAAAATTTTGTAAAAAAATCTTTGAAGTCATCCAGAGTATATTTTATTTCTATTGCTTCTTTTCCTCGGTTCCCCATTTCTTTTCTTAATTCTTCATCGGTGATTAGATTATTTAACTTTTCAACTCCATCTTTTATATTATTTAGGTCAAAAGTATATCCACATTTTTCTAATTCAACTATTTCAGGAATACCTCCAACATTCGTTGATAAAATTGGTATAGCGTTATCCATTGCTTCCCATAAAACAATAGGCATACCTTCTCTTTTAGAAGTTAATATCAAAATGTCAAAATATTTCATATAAGAACTTATGTTTTCGACATATCCAAAAAATTTTACTTTGTCATTTAATTTTTTAGCTTTTACGAATTCAATCAAACATTCTTTCTCTTCACCATCACCAAAGATTAATAAAATAATATTATCATGGATTCTACATACATCAAGAAATAAGTCTAAACATAATTTCACATTTTTCTCTCTGTTAAGTCTTCCCACATAGCCTAAGACAACATACTTGGATTTGTATTCTTTTAATTCTTCAATCAAGCTTTCATTAACTCCATTCGAATATTTATAAAGTGCTTTCCCCTGGTAATAATGATTAATATTCTTAAAACTCTTTGTTTCGTTTAATAATATTTCTATACTTTTTTTAGATGGCGTTAAGACATAAACTTTGTTAAAAGATTTAATCAAAAAGTGAATTAATCGATAAATAACTTGTTCAAATTTTGAATTGTAATCATTTCTAATAAATAACCCATGATAACTAAATACCAGCTTTTTATTCATAAAAATATTCAATAACCCAGCAATTGAATATGGTTTTATTAAATGAGCATTTATTATATCAACATTTTCATTATTTATTATTTTATAAACTTTTAGAAAAATCTTTAATGAAAATTTCTTTTCGAGCTCTTTAACGATAAAATATTTTATATTTAATGTTCTGAATATTTTTTCTACATCCTCACCACCCTGATAAATCACAAATTGATCAAACTTTTCTTTATCAAGGTAAACAAGTTGACCAATTAAATGTTTGAAAACCCCATCATCTCTTCCAGTTATTCTATTCACAAAATG
>Ga0197142_1002890_pt1 | contig 14753 bp, 11 predicted proteins | sample GBS60_MetaG_FD_148614 | JGI IMG/M metagenome (GOLD analysis project Ga0197142, IMG submission 148614) | Sediment microbial communities from Great Boiling Springs, Gerlach, Nevada, United States - GBS 60_MetaG | ecosystem: Environmental > Aquatic > Thermal springs > Hot (42-90C) > Sediment... | reverse complement strand
TCGGCGAGGCGATCGCCTCCTGACCGTAGAAAGCATGCCCTTTACGCTCAAAGACCTGAAATATTATCCCTTTACGGAAGCCACGGCGCCTGCTTATTATACAATCTTGCGGGTGGGGGATACGCTCAGATTGGACATCCCGCCCGCAGAGCGGCTTCCCGTAGCTCAGGCCCTCTTCGGCGAGACTCGACCCCAGACATTGACCCAGACGAACCTCCCCTTCCTCAAGGACCAGCTCTTAGCCTATTTCAGGATAGGCGGCGAAGAGGCTCCTCTCTGGATTCAGACACTCCTCTATGGGCTGGTAATTCTCTTTATCATCACCGCCACCAGTAATGCTTACAACCTCACAGACGGACTGGATGGTCTGGCGGCGGGTGTGGGAGCCATCAGCTTTGTGAGTCTGGGCGCTTTTGCTTACTTTTCCAGCAATAAGCGCTGGGCCGAGTATTTTCAAATCCTGTATTTGCCCCATGCCAGCGAGGTAACGATCGTCTGTGGAGCCTTGATTGGGGCCCTCATTGCGTTTCTGTGGTACAACGCCTACCCGGCTCAGATCTTCATGGGCGATACGGGCAGTCTCATGGTGGGGGGGCTTATGGGGGCTATCAGCCTTATGATTAAGAAAGAGCTCCTTCTCCCTCTGATGGCGGGGGTTTCTTTTGCTGAGACGCTTTCGGTCATGATACAGGTGGCATACTTCCGCTATACCAGGCGCCGCTATGGAGAGGGAAGGCGTGTCTTTCGAATGGCGCCTCTACACCATCATTATGAGCTTCTGGGCTGGCATGAAGTGAAAATTGTCATTCGCTTCTGGATTGTGGCGATTTTTTTGAACAGTCTGGCCTTTATAACCCTGAAACTACGATGAGTATGCGGGTCGGCATATGGGGTTTAGGAGAGAGCGGGGTAGGTGCGGCGCTTTTGAGTGCGGCGAAAGGCTATGAGGTGGTGCTGGTAGGGGAAAAACCGCCCGCTACCCTGGACTCTCCAAGCAGGGTAAGCGCGGAGGCCCGGATAGGCGAAGCGTTGGGTATGCCGCCCGCCCGAAACTACGCTCGGATGCTTTCTGAGGCCGGCCTTTCGTGGAGTGTAACCTCTGATCCGGCGTCTTACCTGCGCAGCTGCGATATAGTGGTTCGCAGTCCGGGGATTCCGCCAGCACATCCGGGCTTACAGGCCCTTCTAAAAGCCGGAGTGGAAGTCATCTCAGATATAGAATGGGCCTGGCGCCATTTCCCGCCGGGAAAGAAACTTATTCTTATCACCGGCACGGTGGGCAAAAGCAGCACGACCGCCTTTCTGACGCACATCCTGCGCACGGCCGGCATAGCCGCCATCGCCGCAGGCAATATCGGATATAGTTTTTGTCTCGCCCTGTTGGAACATCCTAAAGCCACCCACTTTGTCGTAGAAGCCAGTTCTTTCCAGCTCTGGGATGCCACAGCCATAAAGCCCTCCATTAGCATCATTACCAATCTCTCGCCCAATCACCTGGACTGGCATGGATCGTTAGAAAACTACATTTTGGCCAAGCTGAGCTTTGTGGAGCGGTTAGGCCCCGAAGACCACCTGATTTACGATGGGGATAGCTGGCTCCTGAGAACAGCTCTGGAAAAGCGGAGGGTACGGGCTCAGCAGTGGATATACCGGCAGGCGTATGAGCCGCCCTGCCATGCCTGGATTGAAAACAACAAACTCGTTTGTGATATGCAAAAGCCAGAGGATTATCATCGTTATGAGGTGTCCTATGAAGGGACGCCTCTGGACACGACGCCGGAGCGAAAAAACAGCTTAGCGGCAGCTATCGGAGCGAATCTTCTGCACATCCGCCGGAAGGACCTGCAGCGTGGCCTCCAGACCCTGCAGAAGCTGCCCCATCGCCTGGAGCCAGTGGGAATTATTCAGGGCGTAGTGTACATCAACGACTCCAAGAGTACTACGGTAGATTCGGCCTGGTATGCCCTGGATAGTATTCAGGCGCCGGTGGTGTGGATTGCAGGGGGCAAAGACAAGGGGAATGATTATGGGCCTTTGCGGGGTATCGCTCAGGCCCGGGTCAAAGCGATCATCCTGATTGGCGACGAAGTTTATCGGCTGGAAGAAGCCTTTAAGGATGTCGTTCCCCGGATGTTTCGGGCCCATTCGATGGAGGAGGCGGTTCGGCTCGCGCACCAGGTGGCCCAGCCCGGTGAGGTCGTTTTGCTTTCGCCGGCCTGTGCCAGCTTTGACTGGTACCGGAGCTACGAGGAGCGCGGCGAAGCTTATGTCAGAGCCGTGCAGGCCCTTGCCCGAGAGCTTGAGGAAAACGCCAATCCACCCGGTGCCTCCGCGTCTTAGGGGTTCTTTTTTCGGTGGCCACGGGGTGAAGTGGGGGGAGATTTTTTTCCTCTGGGGGGCTATGGTTGTGGCACAGAACCTTCCGCCCCGGTGGAGTAGCGAAAATACCCTTTATCAGGCGGCAGAGGCAGTAGAGCATGGGGCGTTCAGCGCGGCACGCCTGTTTTCGAGGGCTTATGCCGATTATTTTCCGGCTTTCACGCCGGCGTTACCGCCCTCTGATTTGCCCGGCTGGTGGGAAAACTACAGTCAGTACGACCTTCTCAGGGAGGGCAGTGAAAATCTCCTGGAGGCCTACGCTGACTATCATGACCCTTCCTATAAAAGCGACCTGGCCCGCTATCATGCCGTAAAATATGCTTTTTTACGGGGGCGTTATGCGGAGGTCCTTCGCCTGGAAAAAGACCTCAAGCTATCTGCCCTTCCCCGAAGTCTGCAGGAAGAAGCCCGCTTCCTGATCGGATATGCCGCCTATCGGGAAGGCGATAAGGTATTAGCCATCCAGAACCTGAGACCGCTCACGGAAAAGCTGGGCCCTCATCACGATGCCGCCAACTTCTACATGGGTTTGATGGCGTATGAGCAGGGGGATTTTTCGCAGGCCGCTAAGTTTTTTGAGGCAGTTCAAACGAAAAACCCCTATCGTTTAGCGGTGCCTTTGTGGCTGGCATATAGTTTGGGTCAGCTTCAGGCATACAAGCAATTATCGGTGGCGGTGGAGCGATGGCTGGAAATGGAGCCGGGGCCGTGGTACGGGGATACCCTCTGGCCTTATGTGGGAATCACGCTGGCACAGGGGGGACTCTGCGAAAAAGCCGAACAGGTAACGCCCGCAGAAGGAAAACCTCTCGTACAGTGGTGGATAGGGGTGTGTTATGCCCGGCAGCAGGCATGGACAAAGGCCATTCAGACATGGGAAAACCTCGCCGACCGGGGGGACAGTCTGGGAGGCTGGGCCGCTTATGGTCTGGCCTGTGCCCATAGTACACAGAAGCACTGGGAAGAAGCGCTTCTCTGGGCCAGAGCCGCCGCCAGCCGTCCCGGCCCTCCCCGAGAGGAAGTTCTCTGGCTTTTAGCCCGGATCGCCTGGCAGCTAAAAGAAAACCAGACCGGCATCTCGGCCCTTACAGACTACCTTAAGCTTCCCCTCCCTCCCGAGAAAAAACTGGATGCCCGGCTCCTGCTGGCTGAATTCCGAATCGCCACGAGCGAATACGCAGAGGCATTACGCATCCTGGGAGAGGAGTCTGACAGCCGATTTGTGGAGGCGCGCCAGCGCACCTGGATGCTAAAGGGATTCTCCGACTGGCAAAAAAATGATTTCGCATCTGCCCTCACCGCCTTTTCCTCAGCCGCCAGCCTCAACGGGCCTCACACCCCCACCGCTCTCCTCTGGATCGCAGAAACCCACTATCGCCAGTCTGACTTCTCCCGGGCCGAAAAAGCCTACAGAGATTTCCTGAATCATCCCGCCTCCGAGAAGCACCCCCAGAAAGACTTAGCCCTCCTCTATCTATCCTGGACTCTCCTCCAGCAAAATAAAACGCCCGAAGCCCTTCGCATCGCCGAAACCCTCCAAAATCGCTACCCCCTTTCCCATTCTATCGGAAAAACCGCTTCTTTTCTGGCCGCCAGCGCTCACTTTGCCCAGAAGCGGTACAGCCAGGCTCTTTCTTTATTTGAGAAAATTCTGACGGTGGATGCCCAGGAGGTACAGGCCCGTTATTATGCGGCGTTATCTTTGATGCGTTTAGAGCGGTATAGAGAAGCTGAGGCGCTACTGGCTTCGGGGCCTGCGGAGGCGCCCGGCGCCGATAAGCTTTTGCTTTTGCAGGCAGAGTTGTGCGCCGAATGGCTGAATAATCCCGAGGGTAGCCGGCGGGCTGCGGAAAAGCTCCTTCGTAACTTTCCCAACTCGCCTCTGATTCCGCTGGCCAAAGCCCGTCTCGGTCTGGCCCTTATAGAGCAGGGCGAAAAGGATAAAGGCAGCACTTATCTCAAAGCTGTCCTGGAAGCTCATCCCGATCACCCCGATGCCGCCCGCCTCTCCCTCGAAGGCCTTCGGGAAGTGCTTGATCCGGAAGCTTACGACCGGGTCTATCGGGACTTTATCCATAAGCTTCCCCGGGAGGGCCCTACCCGGCTGAGCTTTGAACGGGAGAGGCTGGAGGCGCTGGCCGCAGACAGGCGTTGGGAGACGCTTCTGCGGGAAGCCCGGCGCCTGCGGGCCGAGATACCCATCCTTACCGATGCCCACTGGTGGGAAGCCTGCGCCCTGGAAGCGACAGGCGACACCACAGCCGCCATGACTCACTACGAAGCTCTCCTCAACGACCCGACTTTCGGTCAGCGTGCCCTTTCGAGAATGATTCTCATAGCCCAGGCCCAGGGCAAAACCGAAAAAGCCCTGGCCTATCAGGAGTCTCTCCTGACACGACTACCCGGCTCAGGTTTTACCTATTACCAGGCCCTTCTGAGCTGGAGCGCACTGGCCATAGAAGTGGGACGAACCGACACCGTCCTCTCTATCCTGCACAAGCTCCTGAATGATACGCTCCTCCCTGCCCTCTCCCGTCAGCAGGCGCTCCTTCAAATCGCCCTCGCCCATGAGAAGATAAATCGCCCCGACTCAGCACTTTTTTATTTGGGTCTGGTGCCTCCCCTGGAAAAGAATAAGTGGGCAGCAGAAGCTCTCTATCACACAGCCCGCCTTTCCTACGAGAAGGGCGACCACGCAAAGGCGCGAGAAGCTATCTATCGCCTCCGGGATGAGTATGGCGCTTATCCTGTACCCCGAGCCAGCTCATATTTGATTTTAGCCCGGATATTTATAGCCGAGCAGAAGTACAATTCGGCTCGAAAGCTTTTAGAGAACCTTCGGGAGACGGCGCCGAGTGCGGAGATAAAGGCGGCGGCAGGGGCATTACTGGATTCGGTTCCCGCGCCTAAGCCGTCGCAGCCTGCCAGGCCAAAGGGCGGTTCTGGAAAGCGGAAAAAGTGAGCATGAAGTGGGCAGCATGCTGTGCGGGCAAAGGGTCTCTGTGGGGAGAAGTTTTTATGCGCCTGCTGTGAGCGGGCGCATTTTGGGCGGCGGCACCTGTGGTGCCGCCGCCCGGCGTGAGGGATGCGAAGGGCCGCCCGAAGGGCGGGTCTCGCCGCAGGCGAGACGGAGCGATAGCGAACCCCGGAGCCAGCCCGACCCCTCTCGGGGCAGGCTCTTGGTCTGCCCCGAGAGGGGGCACGCCCAGAAACCAACATAAAATTCCTCTCTATCTGACCGAAAGGAGTGGGCGATTGGCCCGGAGCAAACTATGTTACCCATTCCCGGGGGGCTATTTTCTGATGACAGGATGACGGTGGAATGTTATTTGTATGTATTTTTGTAGTACTGGGGGTGAATGGACTTGACAGCAAGGTGAGCGGGCAAAGCGCAAGCGAGGTGGGCCGATCTCCTCTCAAAAGATCGGTAAAAAAAGAAGTGCCAACACTTCGTACGCGCTCGCTGCCTGAGATTCAGGTAGCCGGGAGAAGGGATGCCCTGCCTGAGGCGGAACTTCTCACCGAGGGTAATATCAGGCTATGGAGGTCAGGTGGTCTCTCTGGCCTCTGAAGTATTTTGAGACCTCTGGAGAGAAACGCAGGGTCCCTGCTGCGCCTCTCCGAGACTTTTTCAGGGACTAAGCTTGTAGGGCTTTGTTTGTGAGCCTTGACTGGACGTGGGTTCGAATCCCACCACCTCCACTTGCCCTGGTGGCTTATAGCCCTGGTAGTCTGGGGAATAGGGGGAGTTATAGTTTATGCATTGCCGGTAGATGCGGATGTGGTTCTTGGAGAAGTGGGGCACTGGCCGCACTTACTGGGTACAGATCCGCTGGGGAGGGATGTTCTGGTGCGCCTTTTGAGGGGGATCTGGTGGAGTATAAGTTTAGGGATGGGGGGTATGCTGGTGGGTTTGATTATGGGGGTGGGGGTAGGACTGGTGACGGGATATTATGGAGGCTGGGTGGATAAAGTGGGGCGGGTCTTGATGCAGGTTTTATGGGTGGTGCCGTCGCTTTTGTGGGCGGCGGTGCTGGCTTATGTGCTGGGGAAGGGGGCCGTATCTGTGATTCTGGGGGTGGGTTTGTCCAGCTGGGTGGAAACGGGACGGCTGATACGGGTGGAGGTGAGGCGCCTGCGCCACGCGGCGTTTGTAGAGGCGGCCGTGGTAATGGGATATCCCGACGGACGAATAATGGTACGACATGTGCTTCCGGCACTGGGAACAGTTTTGCAGGTACAGGGGCTTTCTGTATTTGCAACGGCGGTACTGATAGAAGCCGGATTGGGGTTTGTAGGGCTAAGCGTGGGTCCGCCGCATGTGAGCTTAGGCGTGCTTTTGTATGAGGGAATGGGATGGTTGAGTTTGCCTCAGGGCCGGATACAGGGGATAGGGAGTGCCTTGATGATTGCGGGCATGGTTTTTGTCTTATATTTGCTTTCTCAAAGGATACAGGCATGGACTCCTTTTCGTCGGTAGATGCAGAGAGACTTTTGCGGGAGCTGGCCAATCGGCGCAGTGAGGTGGAGGCATTACAGGAGGTAGTTCGCCTTCTGGCTCCGGCACATCCCCGGGATACGGCTTTGCTGATCGCAGTGGCATCTATACTTCGGGCTCGTTTTGGCGTGAAGAGATTGGCTTATATTCATACTTTCACTCAGGATAAGCGACCTAAGCTATCATATTTTCATAATTTCCCAAGCATTTCTCGGGATGCGCTTGAAGAAGCGATGCAGGCGAGTTCTATTTATTTTCCAGGGTCGGATAGCCTTCTGGGGCGGATGGGAGTGGAAGTAGTGATGCCTTTAGGAAGGTATGTGGGGCCCACCACCCGGGTTCATCGGGTAGAGCCAAAGGCCTGGTGGCTGTTAGGAGACTTTGCGGAGAATGATGAAGAACGTGCCAACGACTTGATCTATATGGAGGTAATCGGAACCTTGATAACGGTTTTTCTGGAGAATAACTACATATACGAGCAGCAGCTAATGGCAGAGCGACTGCGATTGGAGCAGCAGGCGTTAGAGCGAGAATTAGAGTTTGCTTCTCGTTTGCAGAGGCGGTTTGCTTCAAAAAGTGTGGGGATTCATCCGAGGTTAGATACTTTACTGCATTACGATGCCCGTCAAAAGGTAGGGGGCGACTTGGCGGACTTTATCAGGACGCCGGAAGGGAATGTCGTTTTTTACATTGGAGATGTATCCGGCAAAGGGATCTCAGCGGCACTTGTCATGGCTAACCTCCATGGGCAAATACAGACTCTGGTAGAACTTCAAGTGGATTTACCGGTCATCCTGGATCTTTTGCATCGGCGGATCTGGCAGATATACGGGGAGGAGGAATCTGGATTTGTAACTTTATTTCTGGGGAGGATAAGCTTTGCTGAGGATGGATGTGTTTTAGAGTACTTAAATGCGGGACACCCGCCCCCCTTACTCTGGCGAAAAGGGGAGATCACTTTATTAGAAGCAGACCAGACGGTCCTGGGGATAGATTTGCCCGGTCGGATGCCTTTTCTGGAGACTCGGCCGCGCAGGTTGAATTTACAGATGGGGGACATGTTTATCGGGTATACGGATGGACTTATAGAGCAGCCCAATAAAGGAGGGAAGCTCATGGGGCTGGACCCGGTGATAGCCTATGTAAAGAACCTCGCAGAACCGAGTCCAGAATATGCCCTAAGGACCCTGCGGCACCTTTTAGAAGAGTATCGGGGAGGTCAGCCCCTGGAAGATGACCTGACCCTTCTTTTATGGCAGATTTTTTGACACTCGCCCCCCGGCTCCTGGCGGAGCGGGTAGAAGGCGCTCGTTTGCCGGCGCCCACCCTCGGAGGCGTTATTCAAAGTGCACCAGTGGTTTGGCTACAGTTTTTGAGACATTTAGGCTGTATCTATTGCAAGGGACTCGTGGAAGATATCCGATTGTTTTTACAGGAATGGCGGGAAGAGCCCATTCCCTTTCTGGTGTATGTTCACCCGAATACGGTAACGGAAGGCGAGAGGTTCTTTGAGCGATATCACCCCGGGGCGGCATACATTGCTGATCCGGGCCTGAAGCTGTACCGGGCATTCCGGGTGCGAAGAACAAGGCCCTGGAACTTTGCCAGTATCAGAAGTTTGCAACGATTCTGGGAGCTCGTAAGACGCGGCCACCGCAATGACCGCCCCACCACAGACCCATGGGTCTTACATGCAACGATTTTATTTTACCATGGAAAACCAATCTGGACATATTATGCAAAGAGCCCAGGAGACATCCCAAAGTGGCCTCGAAAAGTATAAGGTACTCGTACCGGTTTCTATGAACCGGGAGGAGGAAACCCTCGTTCACGGACTTTATCAGATTTTTCGAAACTGGAAGCACCCCGTAGAGATAACGCTTTTTCACGCTCTGACGATAGAGGAGATACACCTCAGGCCGACCAAAGAATCAAACTTTTATGAGAGTCTGATTCAACACAGAGGATTGATTGAGAAACAGCTCGATGGATATGCGCAGTTCCTAAGGGAGAAGCTGCCTGCGCATACGATTGAGGTCGTCATAGAACATGAGCAGCTCATGCCGCCCGTGGAGGCGGTGCGGAGTTTCCTGCGAAAGCATCCTTCAGACCTGGTGGTGATATTTTACAAAGGTCGTCATCGGTGGGAAAGCTGGATAGGTAGAACCGCCTTTTGGGATTTATTTGAAGAGCTTAAGGTGGCCGTACTGGCGATTTCTCAGCCATTTACCTTTGCGCCAAAGCGATTTTTATGGTTGTGTGAGATGGATGTTGAGGATTACAGGTATATCCCTACGGTGCTGGACCTGGTAAGGGCTTTTGAGGGAAGCCTGTATTGTGCGAAGGTGAATACGCCATCTTCGTTTTATGGACATCGGGAATTTCAGCGGCGAGTGCTGGCATTTTGTGATTACATTGTGGAGCATGTAGACCCGGATTTTGTGCCCCAGGAGTGTTTGCAGTACAACGATAAAGATGTCGTTACAGGGGCTCAGCATGTGGTGGAAGACTTTTTGATGGATGTTCTGATGTTAGCGCCAGAGGGTCCTTTGTCTTCGTCGGAGGTAGGGCGGCTTCTGGCGAGTGGGAACTTTGCGGTTTTGAGATTGCCGGTAGTGTAAGTTTGTGCTATGGCGGTATGGTTGATCACGGGGAGCAGTCGGGGGCTTGGGCGGGCGATAGCAGAGGTCATACTGGCTGCGGGGGAGCGGGCGATTCTTACGGCGCGCCATCCTGCTTCGCTGGAAAGCCTCGTGGATCAATACAGGGGACAGGCTATTGCGCTGCCTCTGGATGTTCGGGAGCGGACGCAGGCATTCTGGCTAGTAGAAAATGCAGTGGCGCAGGGCTACATCCCGACGGTGCTTGTGAATAATGCGGGATATGGACTGGTAGGCGCTTTAGAGGAGCTCTCGCCAGAAAGTATCGTACGACAGGTGGAGACCAACTTACTGGGGGTGGTGTGGATGTGCCAGGCGGTGATACCGCATCTGCGGGCGCAGGGTGGAGGATATATTTTCAATGTATCGTCCATAGCAGGGTATTATGGGTTTAAGGGCGCGTCGCTATACAATGCGACGAAATTTGCCGTAACGGGATTGAGTGAGGCGCTATCGCAGGAACTGAGCCGATGGAATATCTATGTAGCGAATGTAGCGCCCGGGCCATATCGAACGGACTGGGCCGGCCCCTCCCTGGAAAAGTCTCAGGCTTTAGCGACCCTGGATGAACAAAGTCCCTATTACGAGCTGAATGTGGCGATGGCGGAGCGGTATGCGGCGATGGATGGGCGACAGCCCGGAGATCCGGCACATATCGGGCGGGTGCTTTTAGATTGTGTGAGGAAGGGATGGGCGCCTGTGCATTTGATTTTTGGGGATGAGGCCCGCGAGACATGGGATCGGTATGCGATGTTGCGAGTTTTTCCGATGCTTCAGTTTATTGGACACGGGCGGGATGAGGTGAAGCGTCCGCCTGCCGGGGATGCGAGCGGGCGATGATAGAGCCATTTCGGGGTTGGTGGTATGCCGGGCGAGCCGCTCTGGCACCGGTTCGAGATGCCCTTTCGCAGGAGCTCCGGGAGCGTCTGTATGCAGATCCGAATCAGGCTATCCATGTGGCTTTTCCACGAGATATCTATCAGGCCAGAGAAAAATGGCAAGAGTGGGTTCGCACACGGGTGGTAGTACGCGAGCCGGTGGCCGGTTTTTATGCATACAGTCAGACTTTTCACAGGGCCGGACAGGATCGTGGGCCTTTTACCCGGATGGGGCTTATAGGACTTTTGCCGGTGGAGGTTCCTGTACAGCCTCACGAAAAGACTCTGGATGCACGGGAGTCGGAAATAGTGGCAGCCCTGCGGGCACTGGGGGTACAGGCGACACCGGTGCATATTTTAGCAGAGGCGGATTGGGAAGCGGTATATCCGGTCTTGCGGGAAGCGCTGGTGTGTCCGAGACTGTCAGCCCCAGGCTGGGATGGCGTAATGCATCGGTTAGCCCCGGTTCAGCATCGGGGTATGACTGAGAAGCTCAGAGACTGTTTCAGGGACTCCCGTTTTTACATAGCGGATGGGCACCATCGGTGGCGGGCCGTGCATCAAGCTGGTCTTTCGCATCTACTGGTGTTTATCACAGATAAGGCAGACCCTACTTTGTGGGTGCCCTCTGCCCATCGGCTTTTGTGGTCAGAAGAGGGGGTTCTGGAGATGTGCAGAACTTATTTTGATATTCAGGCGGCGGGCAATAGGGTGCCATTATGGCAAGAGGTGATGGGGCTGAGGCATACGGTTGGTGTGGTTGCACTGGATGGCAGGCCCTGGACGCTTCGGCTTAAGCCGGTATACTGGGAGTTTTTGGAGCGGAGACCACTCATAAGCTGGTTGCATGAATGGATCCTTGATCCCCTTGTCATGAAGGGCGGGCGATTGGAGTTTGGGCGGGATTGGGGGGATTTTATGCATAGGGCCCGGATGGAAAGTGCCTGGCTTTTTGCAATGCCTCCCATCGGGATTGCAGAGGTTTTTCGGGCAGCAGACAGGCATGAACCGCTGCCTCCCAAAGCCACCTACTTTTTCCCGAAGGTACTGAGTGGATTGATTTTTTACGATGAGAGAGGATCGGGGAGATGAAGTGGGAGGACATAAAGACCGTATAGGCTGCCTGCACATAGGTGGTGGAGTGAGGTTACCTTCATTCCTGTTACCCCTCCCTTGAGACTGGGGGGGAAATGCTGGATGGTCCTGCGATGGGTGCGGCGGCCAGCGCCTGCGGCGCTGGCCGCCGCTATTTCGGGTGGGCCGCCCGCCGCAGGCGGGCGGCCCATCCACAACACCCATTCCCATTCAGATACCCTCTTCCCGAAGAGGCTCATCCAAAAGCGAACTTTGCTCAAAAGTTGGTGGCCTCTCCTAACGCCACTTCATTAGAAGCATACAGGATACCTGTCATCACCAGATCTTTTCTTCGCTCCACACGGTATCCCAGACTTCGCAGCCGCTCCTCCAGCGGCTCCGGCGCCGCATGGTATTCAATCACCCAGCGCTTTACTCTTTTCAGGATTTCGTCAGGCGTCTCCAAAAGGATGGGAAACTCCGCCCCTTCACAGTCTAACTTCACCAGATCTATCTCTTCCCAGCCGGCGTAGTTTATCAACCGCCCAAAACTCCACACCGGCACCGTTAATACTTTCCCGGCTGTAAAATAAGCCTGATTGTCAGCCGTGGGGAGGAGGGCATGCATCTGGGGATTATCCGTATCCAGATAGAAGGGCATCTCTCCCTCCGAGGCGGCCACGGCTACCGACAGGAGGGTGATTCGCTCCGCATAAGGGGATTGTGTTATGTTTTTTTGAGCTAACTCCACATTATCCGGAGCTGGTTCAACAGCTATTACTTTTTCAGCGCCCCGGCTGCAAAAAAATAATGCTGTTTCGCCGATATAGGCGCCTACATCTATGATTTTATATCCCTGAAAGTCGCTTCCGTAATCCTGGTCCACCAGAAGCTCTTTGAGAATGCCAATATCGCCACTTCTATCGGCACGAAGGAGGATGGAGACCCCCTCACTTATTGGGATTGAGAGGGTGTTGGTAGCTGGTTCTGCGGAGAGGGGATAATAGCCCAATCTGGCTAAGTGCAAGAGGCTGGTGAAGTTCATCGGGCTAATAGCAAGGGGGACAGGCGTAGGGGAGTGGGGTAGCCGCAGGAGATAACGGTCTTTGCCCAGCAGGACGGCCAGCAGGGCCTGAAAGGGACGGGGAGAAAGACGCCGAAGGGTTTTCCAGAGCCCAAACCGAAATACATACAAAACGGCCGTAAATCGCTTGTAGGGCGAATACTGATCAAAGCGAATCCAGCCTTTCCGGGCAGCATAGTAGAAAGGCCTGGCCAGTAATGGAGGCTTCTTGACGCTCACGCTGGCAAAGGTAGCTTTTATCTAAGGCACCCAGGCCACTATGGCTCCAAATTCTGCTACGGCCAGCCCATAACGGGCGTACAAATCGTATAAACTGATGAGCGCCGAAAAGGCCTCACGTTCGCGTCGGTTGATGACGAAAAGGTCGCTTTCCCCTGCCCGGAAGCGTTCGTTTTCCAGGGCGATAAGCTCAAATAGGCCCTGGACGACTGCCTCCTGAGTTTTTAGCTGTTCATAGAGTGCCTCGATAACGGCGCGTTGTCCCAGCGCCTTGGCATACAGGCTGCGGGCTTCAAAGAGCTGTTCGGATTCCAGCTGGATGAGTTTCAGGCGGGCCTCCGAAAGCTGTCCCCTTGCCTGCCGCAGATACAGGGGCATCGCAAAGGTAACCAGCAGCTTGTAGTTCGTCTCAAAGGGTCGGCTCCACCCCACATTCCATTTGGTCGGGTCCCGCAAAAAAGCATAATCCACCTGCAGGCGCGGACGAAGCTGCTCCGCCGCCCATCGGCGCTCTATCTCAACGATTCGACGCTTGAATTCATACATCTGGAGCTTGGGATGGGTATTCACTAACTCCACCCACCTTTCAGGGGGAAAGTAGGGAAGGGTGGAGTCGGGCCTGTAGCGCTGAGGAAAGGTCTCAAGAGTTTTTTCATCGGCAGGCCAGAGGTGACGGGCGACCATCAGGGCCTTCTTGATAAGCTCAGCCCGGGCATTTTCAAGCTGCTGTCGCCTTAGCGCCACCTCCAGCGCCGCCTCCAGCGTGTCAAACCGACTGGCCTCACCCTGTAAAAATGCCTCCCTGACAAAGCGATAGCGACTCTCCGCCACCAGAAGCTGCTGCTGATACACCTCCGCCTTGTAGTACGCACTAAACCACCCCCAGTAATCCGCCGCCACCTCATATAAAAAGTTCGCCGCCATCAGCTGCCGCTCCGGATAACTCGCCTGTAGATATAGCTTCGCTTTCTCTATCGCCGTGCGCCGATAATCTATCAAAAGCCCCTGTCCCAGGGGAATGCTCAGCCCTACGCCCAGCAGACCCGCATCAGGCGTTACATCCTCAGGATTGAGAGAAAATCCAAAGGTTTTCTCATAAAGGGCCTTGAGATCAAAGGCATTCCAGATGGGGACCTTAAGATCAGCATAAAGCAGCGTATAGTAGAGCTGATTTTTGAAATCTTTGGCGGTATAGTTGGCCGTAAGGGTCGGGTCCCATGCGCTGCGAGTAGTTTGAAGCTGAGCGGCGGCTATGTCGGGCTGAAGCATAATAGCTCGCCATAAGGGATGAGACTCCTGAAGGGCCTGATAAAGCGCTGAAAGAGAAAGCGCCTGGGGTTGGGCCCACAGAAAGGCGAGCAGGAGAGAGAATCGACTCATTTTTTAGAGGATTCGGCGGAGGTTCCATAGAACTGCGCCACGAGGTCAGGCGGGAAGCCATTAATCTGACGCCAGATTTCGTACCATATAGGCACATCATTCAGGAGGAACCAGGCTCGGACGCCTCCACCCAATCTCAAAAGGGTAGGCCATGGCTTATCTTCGGGGTCCGGCTCTACGAGAATGCGGAAGTTTCCGGTGCCTGCGTCCACATAGTCAATAGCTCGGATGCGGCCGCCCATGGTACCATAGCTGAGGTTAGGCCATCCAGCAAACACAAAAGCCGGCCAGCCATCAAACTGAAGCCGAACCTTCTGGCCGGGACGCAAAAGCGCTACATCCAAAGGCCGTACAAAGACTTCCGCTGCCAGCTGATAACTGGAGGGCATAAATACCAGCAGGGGCTCTCCCTCCTTGATCACTTCGCCAATGCCCGTTCTGACGGCCCGAACGACATACCCATCCTGAGGCGCAAGAACCGCATAAAAACCCCGCCGCACGTCCACATTAGCGATTTCATTGCGAAGTTTGGCAATCGTCGCCTCTAAGTCATAGGCGTAGGCTTCGGTGCCGCGCAGGTC
>Ga0197142_1002889_pt1 | contig 14757 bp, 5 predicted proteins | sample GBS60_MetaG_FD_148614 | JGI IMG/M metagenome (GOLD analysis project Ga0197142, IMG submission 148614) | Sediment microbial communities from Great Boiling Springs, Gerlach, Nevada, United States - GBS 60_MetaG | ecosystem: Environmental > Aquatic > Thermal springs > Hot (42-90C) > Sediment... | reverse complement strand
GTCTCTGCCAACAACTTCAGCAGAAAAGCGGCGACCATCCATCAAGGTAACAGACGGCGACTTGCTGTGTTGGACAACATGGTTATTGGTCATGATGTAGCCATCTGGCGTGAAAATAAATCCTGAACCTGCACCAGTGCCATTCCACCATCGCCCACGCCAGCCACGTCGCTCTGGGCGTTCAATTTCAATTTTGACAACCGACGCACTGACCTTTTCAGCCGCAGCCGTAACAGCTTGAGAATAGGCATCTAAAAGCATGCTATCACGCAAGCGATGCTCGTCAGAGCCAGAATCCCCATCGCCCCCAGAAATGAAACGAAACATCGGTACCATATCACGCACAAGTTTAGGTTAAGAAAACAGCCTATTTGAACTTCACAGGCCGAGCAATGAAGCCTTCAAGTCAGGCTGGAAAATAGAAATGTGCCAAATGAAACCGCCTTGAGCCTTAGGTATTCAAAATGACCACCCAGTCTGTTGTGCTGAACGAAGCGCTGCAAAAGTCGCTGCACCATGGATTCTTCGCTTGGCTCAGAATGACACAACCCTTGTCATGCTGAACGAAGCGCAGCGTAGTGAAGCATCCATAGTATAATGGATGCCTCACGGCAGTCGGAATGACATAAAAAGTACGCAGAACATTTTTGTTCAGCAGGGTAATAGCGAAAAGAACAGGGCGGAGCCCGAGAGAATAACTCTCTGTGCCTAAGGCGTGGCGCTAAGTTTTGTCGACGGCGCTCACATTTGCTTGCACATCGACACCGGGCTCCACTTCAACGAAGGTCAGTTTTTCCTCCTGCTCATTGAAGTCAATTTCAACGGCAGTGCCCGACTTGAAGCGCTGGCGCAGAAGTTCCTCTGCAAGCGAATCTTCGACATACTTCTGCAGCACTCGGCGCAAAGGACGAGCGCCATACTTGGGGTCGTAACCTTTTTCAATGAGAAAATTCTTTGCCTTATCTGTAAGGCGTGCAGAGATACCCAGCGCCTTGAATCTGGCAAAGACCTTTTCGAGCATCAGGTCGATAATCTTGGCAATATGTTCTTTTTCGAGCGGCTTGAAGACGACCACATCATCGATACGGTTCAAAAATTCAGGTGAAAAGAATCGCCGCAAAGCGTCATCAACGGTAGATTTGATGGAAGTGTATTTGTCGTTTTCACGCTCAATAGCAAAGCCGATTTTGCCTTTGGCGCGCATTTCAATTTCGCGTGCCGCAATGTTAGAGGTCATGATGACAATTGTGTTCCTAAAATCAACGCGGCGACCCTGCGCATCGGTTAGCACCCCATCGTCCAGCAGTTGCAAGAGCAGATTAAAGACGTCGGGATGTGCTTTTTCGATTTCGTCAAGCAAAATGATGCTGTAGGGCTTGCGACGCACTTTTTCGGTCAGTTCGCCGCCTTGGTCGTAGCCGACATATCCGGGCGGTGCACCAACCAAGCGACTGACATTGAAGCGCTCCATATACTCCGACATATCAATGCGAATGAGCGCATCATCGCTGCCGAAAAGGTAACGAGCCAGCGCTTTGGCAAGTTCGGTTTTGCCAACACCAGTCGGACCCAAGAAAATGAACGAGCCGATAGGACGATTGGGGTCTTTCAGACCGGCGCGGCTGCGCTGAATGGCGCGTGCCAGTTTCTCGATGGCTTCATCTTGACCGATAACCTGACGCTTGAGCTCATCTGCCATGCGCAGCAATTTCTGCGACTCATTGACACTGACGCTCTCGACTGGGATGCCCGTCATGCTGGCAACAACAGCCGCCACGGCTTCGGGCGTGACTTCAAACACTTCGCTCGTTTCAGCCCATGCTTTTTCTTTTGCCTTCAGTTCGGCGTAGAGGCGTTGATATTCATCTCGCAGTCGTGCCGCTTCTTCAAAGCGTTGCTGTTTGACCATTTCCATTTTTTCACGGCGCAGGGTTTCAAGTTGCGCCTCTAAGTCCACGATGTCTTGCGGCACTTTGATATTAGACAGGTGCACGCGACTGCCCGCTTCGTCCAGCACATCAATGGCTTTGTCAGGGAAGTATCGGTCTTGGATATATCGACCCGAGAGTTTGACAATGGCTTCAAGAGCGGCTTTGGTGTAGCGCACATTGTGGTGAGCCTCGTAGCGAGCTTTGATTTGCTCTAAAATTTGGAGCGTTTCTTCGGCAGTCGGTGGCTCGACCATCACTTTCTGGAAGCGCCGTTCTAAAGCGCCGTCCTTTTCGATATACTCACGGTATTCGTCTAAGGTCGTGGCGCCAATGCACTGCAGCTCGCCGCGTGCCAGAGCCGGCTTGAAGATGTTTGAAGCATCAAGTGAACCTTGTCCGCCACCAGCGCCCACAATCGTGTGCAGTTCGTCAATGAAGAGAATGACATCGGGCGATTTAGCAAGTTCTTGCATCAAGGCTTGCATGCGCTCTTCGAACTGACCGCGAAACTTTGTGCCCGCAACGACAGACGCCATATCGAGGGCAACCACGCGTTTGCCAAAAAGCACAGCCGGCACCTGACGCTTAACGATGCGTAAGGCCAAACCTTCGGCAATGGCAGTTTTACCCACGCCCGGCTCACCGATAAGGACAGGGTTATTCTTCTTGCGCCGAGACAGAATCAGGGCGACACGCTCAATTTCTTTATCGCGCCCAATGACCGGGTCAAGTTTATCTTCTTGAGCCAGTCGAGTTAAATCGCGCCCAAAGGTATCGAGCGCAGGAGTTTTGCTGCGACCTTTTGGCATAGAGCGCGATTTGGGTAATTCAGGCGTCGGCGAAGGCGCACCTGCTCCTATCAGTTCTGGCTCATCTTGCTTGTCGGATGCGCTGAAGGTAGAGGTGCGATTAGCTTGTTCGGATTGTTCAGAGACTTCTCGCTGCACATCAGAGTAGGTGATGCCATACTGCGAAAGAATTTGTGTAACGACAGACTGCTCATCATGCATCAGTGAAAGTAAAAGGTGCTCCGTGCCGATGAAGGAACATTTCATGGCTTGTGCCTCGAGCACCATGCGACGCAGAGCCGTTTCAGCGGATTTGGTCAAGGGAAGATTGCCAAAAAGTGGCACTCGTGTAGAGGAGGGACCCGCCGCGGCTTCAACCGACTGTTTCAACTCATCAATATCTACACCTAAGTTTTCTAAGGACTTGACGGCAACATTGTCTCGGTCGCGCAGGAGCCCCAGCAAAAGATGCTCGGTGCTAATGTAGTCATGCCCGAGTCTCAAGGCTTCTTCTCGGCTAAAGCGTAATGCCGATTGAACCCCGCTTGAAAAGTTGTTTTCCATAATTTTTACCTCTCTGGTTGTGTAGTCGCATTGCTGTGCATACTACTTGTGAAAAATCCTTGAACTTCAGATGCACAAACGCTGTGCCAACTTTAAAGTTTCGCCAAAAAGCCCACGGCAAGGTCTTTTTGGCACAAAATTGGCTAATGAAGCAAGAGTTATGACAAAATTGATGTCAGGGGAAAGACAAATTTTAGGCTACAGGGACAGACGGTGCGGCGTTTTTGTCAGAGTGTGTGCAGGGCTGAATGCGCTATATCTACACAGCCCAAAGCGTAGGACGAGAAATCGACTGTATCGGCTATGAGAAAACAAGAATTTGAAGGGGTTGAATTGATGGTGCAGAACACAACTTCTACATTACAGGCGAGAAAGAACCGAACATTTAGCGGTAGTAGTAGCGGGGCAGAATTTTCAAACGCAGTAAACGAGAGGAGTATAAGCCATGGCAAACCGTAGCAATGTCAAATGGTTTGACGGCAAAAAAGGCTATGGGTTCATTCTGAATCCAAACGGCGGCGAAGATATCTTTGTGCATTATTCGGCAATCAATTCGGACCGCAAGTATAAGATGTTAGACCCGGGCGCGCCGGTCGAATATGAGCTGATTACAACAGCCAAAGGATTGCAGGCACAAAATGTGCGGCAACTTACGCCGGTGTCGTCAGGCAATCCAACACAGGGAACAGGAAACAATCCGGGGATGCAAGAGCCCACACGGTAGCTTGAACGCACATTATCTGTCTCCGCTGTGACGCCTTTGAGAGACTACAGGTCGCGTGGTGACGTGTAGTCTCTTTTTTGCTTTTCAAAGACTGATACCGTTTTAGTTAGCGGGAACAGTTGTGAAAGTTTTGCAAAATTTTTTGGCACGAGATAAAAGGTTCTGTAAGTTGTGATTTTCCCTTGATTGAGGGGTTTTTCTGTATCGCTCGAGTTTCGGTTTTCGGTGCAGTTGTGGGAAAGTAGGGCGGAGAGGGTGGGATTCGAACCCACGGTAGTCTTGCGACTACATCGGTTTTCGAGACCGACCGATTCAACCACTCTCGCACCTCTCCAGAGCACCGCCGAGCGGCGAAGTTGCGAGTGCAAAGCTACAAAATACTCTGCGCATCGTGCAAGCCAATCCTGCTACAACAAAGGCACGGGAACAAAGGAAACAAAGGGCACAAAAAAGCAAAACGCCTCGCAAGTGCGAGGCAGGGCGTTGAGCGAGAGACGAGGTTCGAACTCGCGACCCTCACCTTGGCAAGGTGATGCTCTACCAGCTGAGCTACTCTCGCATTGTGGCATAAAGAGCAAACGAAAATTCGCCTTGCAAAGTTTCCACAAGGCTGGGGTGCAAATATGCAAAAAAATTTGTTTCCATGCAAGTGTGGCTTACAAAATTTGTAAGGTTGGCATAGCAAAGTGATTTCGCTATCTTTGGTGCTTGTTAGTTTGGGGCAAAACTTAACCAGCGAACGCAAATGAATAGACCCATTCGTGTGCTGATTGCCAAAGCAGGATTAGACGGTCATGACCGAGGGGCGAAGGTGATTGCAGCCGCTCTGCGTGATGCAGGCATGGAAGTCATTTACACAGGCTTGCGCCAGACGCCAGAAATGATTGTGCAAGCGGCGTTGCAAGAAGATGTTGATGTTATTGGTATTAGTGTCCTAAGCGGTGCACATATGACGATTTTCCCACGCGTGCTCAAACTCATGCGCGAGAAAGGATTGGAAGATGTGCTGCTCACGGGCGGCGGCATTATTCCAGAGCAGGACATTGTGAAACTGCAAGAAATGGGCACTGGCAGGCTCTTTGTGCCCGGTGCGCCCACAGCGGAAATTGTCGCCTACATCAGAGAGTGGGTGACAAACCGAGAAGCCAAGCAAACACTCTAAGCAAAAAAGCAGTCATACAATTTTCTAAACAAGACACACAACCCTAAACCAAGTCAGGATATGCTGAAATTTTTGGAGAAAGTATTTGGCTCAAAACATGAGAAAGATGTCAAACGCTTGATGCCGATTGTCGAGGAAATCAACCACTACTACGAGGAGTTCCAACAGCTAAGCGACGATGAGCTGCGAGCCAAGACCGAAGAACTCAAAGCACGCATCAAGGAAGGCACTCGTGAAATTGAAGAAGAGCTTGCCGCCGAAAGAGAGAAACTCAATAACCTTGACCTCACACTCGAAGAAGCACAAGCGATTAAGGAAGAAATTGAGAAGCTCGAAAAAGAACTGCATGAGACCACCGAAGAAATTCTCAACGAGATTCTGCCCGAAGCGTTTGCGATTGTCAAGGATACCTGTCGCCGATTAGTTGGTAAAGAGTGGATGGCGGGCGGTGCGAAAATCAAATGGGATATGATTCCATATGATGTGCAGCTCATTGGCGGAATTGTCCTGCACGAAGGCAAAATTGCAGAAATGGCAACGGGCGAAGGCAAAACCCTTGTGGCGACACTGCCGGCGTTTCTTAATGCACTAACGGGCAAAGGGGTGCATATCGTTACCGTCAATGACTATCTGGCAAAGCGCGACCGTGAGTGGATGGGACCGATTTATGAGTTTCACAACCTCAAAGTTGGGGTAATTCTCTCCGACATGAGCACGGCTGAGCGGCGCCAAAGCTATGCCGCCGATGTTACGTTTGGCACGAACAATGAGTTTGGCTTCGATTACCTGCGCGATAACATGGCAACGGATAAAGAAGAAGTCGTGCAGCGCGGGCATCACTACGCCATTGTCGATGAAGTGGACTCGGTACTGATTGATGAGGCGCGCACGCCGCTCATCATTTCTGGACCGGTGCCGCAATCCGATACAAGCAAATTTTTAGAGCTCAAACCAAAAGTCGAGCGACTGGTCAGAGCGCAGCAAAACCTTGTGGCAAAAATTCTAAGTCAGGTCGAAAAGCTACTTGCTGAAAAAGAGAAAGCGGACAAAGACTGGGAGTTCAATGCGGGGCTGGGACTATTGCGAGCCAAGCGTGGGCAGCCGAAAAACAAGAAGTTCATCAAACTCATTGGCGAAGGTGCGAATGCGCGCCTGATGCAGATGGTCGAAAATGAGTTTCTGCGCGACAATGCCCGGCGCATGCACGAAGTCGATGACGAGCTCTACTACTCCATTGACGAGCGGTTTCATCAAATTGACCTTACGGAAAAAGGGCGTGCCCTGATTACGGACGATAATCAAGACCCTGACTTTTTCGTGCTGCCAGATGTGGGCACAGAGATAGCAAAAATTGAGAACGACCCGACACTAACGCCGGCGCAAAAACAAGAAAAGAAAGATGAACTCTACCGAGTGTTTGCCGAAAAATCGGAGCGCATTCATAATGTCGCGCAACTCTTGCGTGCCTACTCGCTCTATGAAAAAGATGATGAATATGTGGTTCAAGATGGCAAGGTGCTTATCGTCGATGAATTTACGGGCAGAATTCTAACCGGTCGCCGATACAGCGACGGGTTGCATCAAGCCATTGAAGCCAAAGAAGGCGTCAAGATTGAAGGCGAGACGCAAACCATGGCGACCATCACGCTGCAAAACTACTTCCGTCTTTACAAGAAACTGGCAGGCATGACAGGCACGGCGGAGACCGAGGCACAAGAGTTCTTTGAAATCTACAAGCTCGATGTGGTCGTCATTCCCACGCACAAGAAAGTCATCCGTGAAGACCGAGAAGACCTTGTCTTCAAGAGCAAGAGAGAAAAGTATAATGCGGTGGTAGCTAAAATCGAGGAATTGCGTCAGAAAGGGCAGCCCGTGTTGGTCGGCACAACGAGCGTGGAAGTCTCCGAGACGCTTTCGCGCTTGTTGAAGATGCGCAAAATTCCGCACAATGTGCTGAACGCAAAACAGCACCAGCGCGAGGCTGAAATTGTGGCGCAAGCCGGGCAGAAAGGCGCGGTTACGATTGCGACGAACATGGCTGGTCGTGGCACGGACATCAAACTCGGAGAAGGGGTCAAGGAACTGGGCGGGCTGTTCATTCTTGGCACCGAGCGGCACGAGGCACGCCGAATTGACCGGCAACTTCGCGGGCGAGCCGGACGGCAAGGCGACCCGGGCGTCTCACAGTTCTATGTCTCTCTCGAAGACGATTTGATGCGGCTCTTTGGGTCGGAACGCATTGCCGCACTTATGGAAAGATGGGGCTATCAAGAAGGCGAGGTGATTGCACACCCGATGGTAACAAAAACCATTGAGCGCGCGCAGCGGCGAGTCGAAGAACAAAATTTTGGCATCAGAAAGCGACTGTTGGAATACGACAATGTGATGAACCAACAGCGAGAAATTATCTATGCACGGCGTCGCAATGCACTCTACAAAGAGCGCCTGCGACTGGAAATCTTCGACCTGCTGGATTCATATGCGGAACAGGTGGCTGAAAAGTATATCGCCGACTACGATGCCGATGGATTGAAGGAGCAAGTGCTACGCGAGTTAAGCGTCCCCATTGAACTGACGCGGGAAAAGTTTGCCGCACTGGGCAAAGAAGGCGTCAAGGATTTAATCTACCACACGGCAAGCGAGTTTTACAAGCGCAAAGAAGAACACTTGGGTTCAGAGATGATGGGACGCATCGAGCGCTTTGCCACACTAAGTGTCATTGACGAAAAATGGCGCGAACACCTGCGCGATATCGATGACCTCAAGGAAGGCATCAATCTGCGCGCATATGGTCAGAAAGACCCGCTGCTGGAATACAAGAAAGAAGCCTTCGAGCTCTTTGTGCAAATGCTCGATGAGATTGCCGTGCAAACGCTTTCAATGGCATTTAAGATGTATCCAGCCACACAAACGCTGGCAGAGCCACGCCGTGTGCAACGCGGTCGACTAAGAGCCATTCATGCTGAAGCGCAAAGTGCATACAGCGCTGCGGTAGCACAGGGCAGAGCCGATACCGACGTGGCCGAAGAAGAGCCACCCAAACCGCAGCCTATCCGCGTGGAGAAAACCCCGGGGCGCAATGATCCCTGTCCATGCGGCAGCGGCAAAAAGTATAAAAACTGCCATGGTAAAGCGGTGGCAACCAGATAAAGCAGTCAAAAGAGACAAAATGGGAACTTGATAGATTGTGCAGGGACATCTATCTTGCAAAAGCAAAAAACACAAATACCGCCTCATCACTGCAAAGCCGCAGTATGCATCATTAACAAATGCAAACTTTTGATGGTACGCACTCGTCTTCAGCAGCTGCTAAACCTAACCATAGCAATTTGCTTTTCAACGATATTCTTTTCTCAAAAGCTGCCAGCACAAGTTACGGCACCCAAAATTGAAAATGAGCCACAGGCATCGACGAAAACTTCTGTTGCGTCAGTGGTCGGCACAGGTCGCGACAGGGTGCAACTGGTGCTGGAATTTGCCATCCCCTTCGTGAAAGAAACAAGACGAACACAAGACCAGACGGGACTGGCAGAACTTGAAATCGCTTCGCCGACGACCGACCATCTTTTGATGAACCAAGTCTACCGCATTCCCTCATACCACTACATTGTGCAAGCGCACGTGCAATCGGCAAGAGTTGTGGCAGAGCAAGGCGTGGGCATGCTGCAGAATGTGTCGCTCAAGTTTCATCCTGAAGTGTTAGAGGATGTGCCTATCGGGGCGCCTGAAGCCCAGTGGCGAGAGCTGAAAGCCAGCACAAAAGCAGATGAACAGGAAAATTTTCCAAAAGAAAAACTAAAGTGGTTCTACGCTGGCTCCATGCGCGGCACACCGCTGACAAGCCTGACCGTCTCGCCTTACATCTACTCGCCAAAGACCAAGACGCTACGCTATGTGCAAAAGATGGTGATTGAATGCCAGCTCAACAGTCAAGAGTCTTCACCAGAGACATTCAAAGTCGATATCGATGAGGCGCAATTGATGCAACAAGCCCCGCGCCATCGCCGTCCATATCAGCCCCTTGGAAAAATGTGGGGCGCAAAAGCCTTGTCATTTTCGGAAGCCATGGGCGTGCAGCAAAGTGTGTGGGGGAGATTGCCCGTGGTGCCAAAGTATCGATTCATTGTCAATAAAGATGGGGTTTATCGCTTAGGCTTTTTTGAATTTCAGGATGCGGAGTTTCCAGCCGACTTTTTTGCAGCAGACCCGCGCACGTTTCGGCTCTTCAACAAAGGGCGTGAAGTGCCCATCTATGTCAAAGGAGAACAAGACGGGCGCTTCAACCGCGATGACTACATTGAGTTTATCGGCGAGCCACACCGATTGGCGTTTTCAGACCCGAACCGACCAGATATGTATAACGACCCCTACACCGATGAAAACGTCTATTACTTCTACTGGGAACAAACTGCAACACCACAAAATCGTGGACTACGCTTGGTAGAAATCCCTGCTGAACCACGAGCAACTTCGGGAGTCATCAATCTGCGCAATCAATCTTTTCGCAGCACGGTGCATTTCGAAGAAGATGGCGTAACCGAACGCTTTGCCTTACTTCACTATCAGTTTAACTCGCTAGGATATAGGCGCACAAGAAATCATAGCGATGCGGGAGATAAGCGTTTTTGGTATCAAATTTTAACCGACCGTGGTGCAAGCGCACCGATAAGCATCCCAGCGCCGCAGGCAAACAATAGCACCGACTCTATCATCATCCGTGCCGCATTTCATGGCATCAGTACAAGTGTGCCACGTTTTAGAGCCAATGTGTTCTTTAGCTTGCCGGTTGACTTCTTCCAAGTCATGCGTGCAGAGTGGGGCGATGGACGACCGGAACAATTGGCGACCATTGCGCGCGCAGGGCTCTCGCCGCTTTTTCACCGTTTGCTGGGAGGCGTGTCAGCCGTGCGCGTGGGAAGCGGTGAAGTCAGTGCAACGGTATCCTTCCCGCTGTTTTACTTCAACTGGATAGAAGTTACCTATCGACGCTTGTATCGCGCCGTGGAAGATGAGATTGTCTTTACAACACCGCCCGATACAAGACCGGGACGATACCAGTTCACCATATCTGGATTTACCTCGCCTGACATTGAGATTTACAAAAAAGGCGTCGGGCGCTTGGGAAATTTTACGGTAGAGCAGTATGAAGTGGTGGATGAGCGCGGCGAAAGAACAGGACGTCAAGAATTTCGTGCCATTTTTCAAGATGAGGTGCTTACGCCACGCGATATTGAATACATCGCGCTAACAAATGCAAAAAAGCTGTTACCGCTACGCATTGAAAAAGTAACCGCTGCCAACTTTTTTGATACCAGAATCAAGCTGCGTGACAAAAGCAATGCCTATAACTTCATCATCATTACTTCACGAGCGTTCTTCACGGAAAGAGATGCTGAAAATCCCCTCAGTCCAATCAGGCAATACAAAGAAAATAGAGAAGCTCGCCTGCGTGCTCTTGGTGAGCCGAATCGGGTGCTCGTAACCACAGTCGATAACATCTACGACGAATTCAATGATGGAATAAAAAGTCCATATGCTATTCGTGAGTTTTTAGCATATGCTTATCACGAGTGGCGAGAAGCGCCAACATATGTGCTCCTTATTGGCGATGCAGTCTTTGGGAAAATTGCACCAACCGATGTGCCCACGATGCATGTACAAACCTACATTTTTGGTGCAACGGCTTCAGATGCATGGTTTGCTATGGTCGACGGTGTGGATGTATCAGGTCAGCTTGACCTTATTCCAGATTTGCAAATTGCGCGCATTCCTGCCCAGTCGCGAGATGATGTGTTGGCGTATTTGCAGAAGCTCATCGCCTATGAACAGCCTCAAACTTTGGGCGAGTGGCGCAACCGAGTGTTGCTCATTGCAGGGGAAGCAGAACAAGGCAGAGGATCCATTGCAGAAGGCACACTGGTTGATAAAGTGGTGCAGACCGACGAACTCATCGACCGCTACATTGACCGCTCTGTGTTTGTTGACCGCTTGCACACTTCAACGGGGCGAAACCGATTGGATTTTACGGCGCCGCCAGATAAGTATCGCGGCGGGCAAGACCAGCTTATCAACACGCTCAATCAAACTGGGGCAGTTGTGGTCAACTTCATGGGGCATGGCGGCGGCGGAATATGGGGCGATAGCCAAGTACTCACACGAGAGGCAGTAGACCGACTGCGCAATAGTGCACGCCTGCCATTCATTACCAGCATGACCTGTTTTGTCGGTGCGTTTGATGACCTTTCAAGCGTGCGTGAAACATTTGTCAACAGCCCGATTACGCTGACTGAAAAACTCTTGCTATCACCAGAGCGCGGCTGTATTGGCATGATTGCGTCGGCAGGCTTAGGCTGGTTCATCAATGATTTTCTCATGGCGCAAGCCATATACGAGTTTCTGCTCAATGAGCGCTTCCAAGACCTATCCATCGGCGACATGCTCTTTCGTGGCAAGATTCGCTACTACTTGCAGTATCGCGATTTCTACGTGCTGCAAGCCCCGACCATGATGTATCAATACGGTGTATTTGGCGACCCGGCACTGCGGTTAGCGCTGCCACGGCGCACCACACCGACGGGCGCGCCAGCCATCAACTGGAATTTGCCGACACATATGGTCGGTGTGGGCAATCGCTTGGTCATACGCGGAACGGTCAATGGCATCACAAATGGCAATGGATTCGGCCGAATTACTGACCAGAACAATTTGGAGGTAACGCCCACGACCATTCTCTTTCAGGTAAGGAACGGTCGTATTGGTCAGCTCATCGGCGGACAGTTTGTCGACAGTCTGGTGCTCACCGTGCCACAGCCGCCAGCGATTACCTCAACGAACATTTTGAACTTTTCGCGTGGCGGCGGTCAGTTCAAAGCGCACATTATCTCTGATGATGGGCGCACAGATGTAAGCGGATTTGTGCGCTTCAGCAATTTGGCGCCGTTTGTTCAAAGTGTAACGCCCTCGAGCGATATTCGCACCAGTGAAAACCGTGCGGTTACCTTTACCGTGCGCGTTGAAGCGCGTCAGCCGTTGCAAAGTGTGAGCGTGCGTGCCACAGTGACGCGAGCCAACAGCACCACATTGGTCAATGAAACACTCTTCGATGCCAATTTGCCAGCCTCGCCAAGCGGAAGCAATACGTTTGTTACGACCAGCGCAATTCCAGCGACCGTCATGCAGCGTGGCAATAGGGTAAGCTATTCGGCAACGGCGCGTGCGGGCAATGAAGAAGGGCGCTCGGAGAGTGTAGAGGTGGTCATTGGTCAGCAAGCGGATGTGGCAGCCGTCGAGCAAGTGCGTGCTGGACTCAACCAGTTCTACGATAACTCAACAATTGACTTTTACCCCGATAGCAATCGTGTGGTCATTGGAGCAGAGGTGTATAATTGGAGTGGCGAGCCCTGTGCGGCGCAGGTGATTTTTTATGAAAACTCCGTAAATAACTCGCTCATCCAAAATATCCCGCCACGGCTGCGGACGCCACGGCGTGTGATTGGCACAACGACGGTGCGCATTCCGGCAAGAGGAAAAACACTTGCTACCGTGCCCGTGCCAGCCGATTTCCAATTGCTACAAACCTACAATGTTGCCGTGCAAGTCGTGGCAGATTCCAGTCTGGCACCGGATGCCGATGCCAGAAATAATCTTTCCAATCAACGCCCGATTAGCTACAATCTCGTGTTTGTGCAACGCAATGCCGCAGCCAGTATCCAAATCGATAGCAATTGCACCTTGAGTTATGAACCGGCGGCGTTCTCAAGAAATGGCTTCATCCGAGTGGAGCGTCTTCAAAATCCGCAAAAAATTGCACAGCCCGATAACGAGTTTGTAAGGCTACTATCACAGTCGGATACAACGGCCACACGCTTTGCCTATCGTGTAACGGCGGCGGATTCAGCGTTAGTGCTCTCTCGGCAGATTCGGCTGACCATGCGGCTCAATCCAAGAGATTTTGCCACACGACGCGCCTTTGTCAATGGCTACTTCTTTGCAGAAGAACTTGAACGCTGGCTGCGAATCCCCGCTCAGTCCAAGCCCGATGTCAATACGGTTGTGATGAACAGTGAGCGTTTCGGCACATTTGCAGTCATGCATACAAACGACCAAACCCAGCCCCAAATTACGCTGGGCATTGAAGGTCAAGAATATGTGCCCGGTGGATTTGCCCCACGCCGACCGCGAATTGTGGCGGTCTTGCAAGACCAAAATGGCATTTACTTGGATAGGCGATTTATTCGCGTCATTCGCAATGGCGACAGCTCGGCGGCAGTGCAAGAAAAACTAAATATCCCTATCACCACACCCAATGCCAACAGCGTGGGCATCACATATGACGATGAATTTGCAAATGGGCGACAAGAAGTGGCATTCATCTTCTATGATGCCAATCTTAACCTGCGCCGCAGCGATACCTTGCGCTTTGTGGTCGAAGATAACTTCCGCTTGCGTGTGTATGGCGCCTATCCTAACCCATTTGAAGACCGCACCTTTATTGGCTATGAAATTGTTGGTCAAGAGCCAGCCGATGAGTTTGAAATCAAAATTTACACGGCGTCGGGACGATTGATTAACACATTCCGGCAACCAGGAGTGCCACCACCCGGCTTTGAGAACAATGCGAACTTAACTTTTACACAAGTGGGCGGTCGTGTCGTGGAGTGGACAGGCTTAGATGAGCGTGGCAATCCTGTGGCAAATGGGGTCTATTATGCAAAAGTGCGTCTGGTGCTGCGCGGACGAGTGTTGGAAGAAATCATCAAAATTGCACGCCTGCGATAAGTCATCCATCTAAATTAGCAATGCAATGAAGAAACCAGCTCTGTTCATCAGCCTCGTGTTAATTGTGGTAAGCCAAGCGATGGCGCAAGAAGAGCGCTATGCCGCCGCGTTTTTGGATATTCCGCTGGGCGTGCGAGCATTGGGCGTCGGCGGGCAATTTACTCCTATCGACAACAAAGATGGGTCTGCCTTCTTTTGGAACCCATCGGCTTTAGCGCTCATCAAGGGCAAGTATATCTCGACCATGTATTCCAATCAGTTTGGCTCAATTGGCAATCCGCTCTCAAACTATTTTCACATCGGCTACTCGCAAGATTTGGGGCCGGGCATTGGTGTATCGCTCAATTGGATTCGCAACAGCATTGCAAACATCCCGCTCACCGATGAGCCAACGGGGGCGCGCGGCGATTACTTCCGACAAATTCGCGCCGGAATTTTGGACAACAACGGTGCAACCTTTTCAAACAACGATGATGCGCTCTTTCTCTCTGTGGCCAAAACCATCATCAACATTGTCGACTTTGGCTGGCAGTATTTTCGCTTGCCAATTGAAATCCCTTTGGGCGTAACTTTCAAATATGTGTCTCAAAGTTTCGGCGGCGACCGGCGCGTGAGTTTTTCTGGCAATGGCATTGGCGTCGATATTGGCACACTTATCAAATTCAAGTTCAGCGACTTTGTCGGCAAACAGCTCTTTGGCGATTTTGTGTTCGGCGTAACGGTCAAAGACCTCTTCAACACAACGATTGCATGGAACACAGATTTGCGGACACGGGCGGCAATTCCGCGTTCATTGCTTATCCATGCCTC
>Ga0197142_1002888_pt1 | contig 14758 bp, 12 predicted proteins | sample GBS60_MetaG_FD_148614 | JGI IMG/M metagenome (GOLD analysis project Ga0197142, IMG submission 148614) | Sediment microbial communities from Great Boiling Springs, Gerlach, Nevada, United States - GBS 60_MetaG | ecosystem: Environmental > Aquatic > Thermal springs > Hot (42-90C) > Sediment... | reverse complement strand
TACCAGGCCGGGCCCCCACCAGATGTAGGGGTTACAAATCGGATCGAACATTACAGGTTCTGGTCATAGTTCCCGGCAGATACAGTCAAGCTATCCGGAAAATCCTTATTCGTGGGATTCCCAAAGTGGAAAAAGTCGTTAAACTTAAAAATAGAGGGTGGATTCGGGGCAGATCCAAGGAACCTCTGAAAAATCCTGAAAATCTAGGGAACTAGGTGAACCTTGGACGATGGGGTCGGCCTTCGAGGCGGCAGAGGATAGCTACAACATGTTGTGTGTTAGCAGTCTCAGCAGCCCAATATATAGGGTTTACCGAAAAATCTCCCGAAATACTTCTTTCTTTGTACACGTCGAATTATGCAGAGGTTCCCCAATCCAACCGACAACCAAAGGAAACCGACGAAAAGCGGTGGATACGGGGCAAATCTGTCTGATTTTCGGTAATCCAGGCAATTTTTGGTAATCCAAGTAAAATAGCAAGAATTTTACTTTAAGTTCTCCAAAGGGAATTGGAGGAGGGTTGGGGAGAGACTGAAACGTGGCCTCAGAGCTTTTCTCCCCGATTTTCAGAAAGGTTGCGACCATGCGAGCAGTCCAGTTGGCAGTGGGGATGGTGGCAGTGGGGGTCGTTTGGGCCGGGGCCGGGATGGCCTATGCCCAATGTGGTTTGGAGGTCCCGGTGCTGGCGGGCCCGCCGGCTTCGATCGGTACCAGCTATTTGCCGGTGGTTACCCCCCCGGCAGGCGAGCCAGCGCCGGCGCCGGTGGTGGTCTATCATCCGGTGGTGGCTTCTCCCGTGGTGACGGCGCCAGTCGTGCCTGCGCCGGTTGTTACGCCGGTGGTAGTCTATCGGCCGAGTGTTCCTGTGGTGGCCGTCAGTCCGACGGTCGTGTATCGGCCGGTGGCGACGGAAGTGCTGAGCCCGGTTCCGGTGGTGGTCGGCAGACCCGCCATTATCCGGACCAAAGTTTATTATCCCGGCGAACCCCTACGGAACTTGATCAAGGCACTTACCCCTTAACCGCCTCGTTCCAGGAGGCTTCCGAAAGGTATGCGGAAGACGGTCTGCTCTTAAATGGTGGGCAAACATGGGCCCAGGACCGAAGAGACACACCCTCTCCTCTGGGAGGGGAGGTACTATCCCCCTCTCGTGAGCACCTCGGAGGAAAGATGAAAAACCGTAACATTTTAGCTTGACTGTATCTTCCGGAAGTAATTACCACAATCGTTTGGGTTTGGCCGATTCTTACCCCCTACAAGTTGTAGGGGCTTGGCCGGTTAGATACAGTCAAATTAGCCGAATGGAGGAGTCTATGTGTCCCTGCTGCCGAAGCAGAAATCCCGGCTCATTCCCGCTCCGGCGGGAACCCATGCCATACGGAATGCTTCTTTCTGGATATTTTGACTGTATCTACCAAGCCGGGCTCCTCCCAGATGTAGGGGTTAAAAATCGGATCGAACACCACAGGTTGTGGTCATAATTCCCGGTAGATACAGGCAAGCTAATTTGACTGTATCTACCGGAACCGGCCCCGACCAGTTGGAGGGGCTATGAGTCGGGTCGAATACCACAGATTGGGGTAATGGGGCCCGGTAGATACAGTCAATATATCCGCTTACGCGGGAATGCCCCTGGAGGGGGGCTTCTGGCAAAGATTGCCGGAGCGTGATTCGGCTAAAAATTCCGTGATGGCAAAAATTGCGTGGATTCCTTCATACGGCTAAATTGAATGTATCTACCGGAACCGGCCCCGACCAGTTGGAGGGGCTACCAGTCGGCTCGAACACCACCCATTGTGGTAATTGGGCCCCGGTAGCTCCAGTCACAATATATAGAATATAGATACGAAAAACCATGCGGTCGCTGTGGCGTCTAGAGGCCCTTCCGATCGCCATCGAAAATGTCTCGATGCCCAGGGCGGTGAGATATTTTTTGCCCCTGGAGGGGTTGGGGCATTTCCCTACCGTTGAACCGGAAATGTGGTCACCTAGTCGCGATCTTCCTATGGCCAACAGCAATTCATGGTGTGTGGAGCTTCGGGGGATTCATAAGTATTTTATGCGGGGTGGTGAGCGTTTGGATATTCTTAACGGCTTGAACTTGGAGGTGCCGGAGGGAGAGTTCCTGGCCCTGATGGGACCTAGCGGTTCCGGTAAGACCACGCTGCTGAACCTAATCGCCGGCCTGGACAAACCGAGCGAAGGGGAAGTCTGGGTCAGGGACAAATGTATCTCGGCGATGAGTGAAACCCAACTGGCCCGGTGGCGGACGAGAAACATTGGCTTTGTGTTCCAGTTTTATCATTTGCTTCCGGTTCTGACGGCGTATGAAAATGTGGAATTGCCGCTTTTGCTCCTGCCGTTGTCGGCCTCTCAGCGACGCCAGCAGGTGAAAATGGTGCTGGAGCTAGTGGGGCTGAAGGACCGGATGCATCATCGACCGGGGCAGCTTTCCGGCGGTCAGCAGCAGCGGGTTGGTATTGCCCGGGCTCTGGTTACCGATCCGGCCCTGATCTTGGCCGATGAGCCAACCGGCGACCTGGACGCCCGCAGCGCCGAAGAAATCCTCGACCTTCTGGTCGAACTACAGCGATCCCTCCAAAAAACGATTATTTTGGTTACGCATGATCCTCGGGCCGCTGCCCGAGCGGAACGAATCCTTCACCTAGATAAAGGCCGATTGGTCGATCGCCTCTCGATGGAACCACCGGCGCCGGTGCGTCGTTCGCCGAAGGTTTCCCGGACCGAATAACCCCCATCGCCGGCAAGGAGGGAGCGGTAACGGAAGGGTCCACTTTGCGGGACGGCCTTTTGGGGAAATCCCGACGCCTATGAAACTGCTGGTTCTCGTTTTGAAAAATATCCGGCGGAATCTGCTCCGGTCGGTGCTGACCGGACTGGGCACGATGGTCTTGGTGGTCGTGGTGATCCTGGTCTGGTCGATCCTGTGGTATTTGGATCAGCAAACCAGGGAAAAGACCAGCAACCTCAAGGCGATTGTAACCGAGCGTTGGCAGATGCCGAGCCGAATGCCGCTTGCCTATGTCCCGGAGCTTCGTGCCGGCTCGGCCCGTCGTCCAGGGGACGTCCGCCCCCAGGATAGCATGACTTGGCAGTTTTACGTGGGTTCGACCGAACCGGGCCGTTTGAGCCGGGACACCGCCCTTTTCATCGTCGGCACCCAGCCGGAAAAAGTGCTCACCATGTTCGATGAACTGGACGCCCTCCCGCCCGAATCGCCCGATCGCCAGCAACTGGAAAAAGCCATCCAGGCCATGAAAACCAACCGCCAAGCCCTGATCGTGGGCCGGGAACGCCTGGAAGCCATCAATAAACGGGTCGGGGAACGAGTGAAAGTCTATGGCCTCACCTTCAAAGGCATCGACCTGGAGTTTGACATTGTGGGCGTCTTCCCCGATGGCCGATGGAATAACCTGGCCGTCATGGATTGGGAGTATCTGAATGCGGCGGTAGAGGCCTACAACCGTCGTCCCGGCAATCGCCCCCACCCGATGACCGAACGCAGTTTGGCCATCGTCTGGCTCAAAGTGCCCGATATGCGATCCTTTACCACCGTTGCTACCCAGATTGCCAACTCGCCCAGCTTTACCAACCCCCAGGTCAAAACCGAGACGCTGGCCTCGGGCACCGCCGCATTTTTGGAAGCCTTTCGGGACCTGATATGGGGCATGCGCTATTTTCTCATGCCCGCCGCTGTGGTTACTCTTTGCTTGGTCATCGCCAACGCCATTAGTCTGAGTGTGCGGGAACGCCGGAAAGAATTTGCCGTCCTCAAAGTCCTGGGGTTCCGTCCAGCCCATATTTTGGCCCTGGTGCTTGGGGAAGCCTTATTATTAGGGGGCACCTCCGGCCTGGCCAGCGCCATCGGAGTATATCTGGCCATCAATTATGGCTTTGATGGACTGAAATTTCCTATTGGGTTTTTTAGCACCTTTTACATTCCCGAGCGGGCCATCTGGTGGGGGCTTGGCGTGGGAGCAGCAACGGCCCTGATCGGGAGCCTCATACCCGCCTGGATCGCTTGCCGAGTCCGTGTGGCCGAAATCTTCGCCCGCGTCGGTTAGACCCCTCGCCCAAATGGTTCCCCGCCATCGAAGAATCGCCAATCGCTTCACAACAGGTACCTATTTTGACTGTATCTACCCGGCCAAGCCCCTACAACTTGTAGGGGGCAAGAATCAGGCAAACCCAACAGATTGGGGTAATTACTTCCGGTAGATACAGTCAAGCTATATTGACTGTAGCTACCGGGTCCTATTCCCCCCATCTGTGCTGCTCGAACGGATTCCTAGCCCCTACCCCTGGGAGGGACCAGTAGATACAGTCAACATAAAGGGTTTGGGCAGATTTGCTACATTCGGCTAAATAGTTACGACAACAGAAAGTGGCTACCTCTATGACTGACATCTTTCCACGCCATCTGGAATGGATCACCGCGGTTTTCGTGCTGACCACGGTTGGCCTATTGCTGGCCGCCCGCATTCCGCTCCGCTACAACATCCGTAACCTGTCTGTGCGGTGGATACCGACGACGCTGACGGCCCTGGCGTTTACCGCTGTGGTGGCACTGCTTACGGTGATGCTGGCGTTTGTCAGCGGAATGGTACGCCTGACGCAAATGACAGGGCATCCGGGCAACGTGCTTATTCTGGACGAAAGTGCTAATGATGAGTCATTCAGCAATATCCCGGCCACCGACGTGGGCGATCTGGTAAATCTGCCCGGTTTGGTCCGGGAAGGCGGACGGGCTTGGATCAGCATGGAAACCTATCTGGTGGTCAATCAACTGTTGCCGTATGCTCGGCAGGGACGACCGCAACGCCGGTTTCTCCAGATGCGGGGCATTGAGGACGTCTCGATGGCCGCCCTGGTCCATAATCTGCGGCTCCATCCGGGCGGCCGCTGGTTCTCGCCAGCCGGAGTACGAGAGATTACCACTCCAAAAGGACAAAAGATCACTGCCATCGAAGCGGTTCTGGGCGAGGGTATCGCCCGCGTCATGGCCCAAGACCGCTCTCCCGAAGAACTGGCCCAGGCCAGATCGCCCGATACGCTCCTGCCCGGCGACATTTTCTTTTTGGGTGATCGGACTTGGATTGTCTGCGGCCTGCTCCAATCGGCCGGCACCACCTTCGACTCCGAGGTTTGGGCCAAGCGAAGCCTGGTGGCCAGTATTTTCGGCAAAAACACCTATACCACGGTCGTAGCCCGCACGCCAAACGCCCAGAAGGCCCGGCAGTTATGTGAATTCATTAATACTCAATACAAAAAGGCTGCCATCCGCGCCCGCCCCGAAAGAGAATACTTCGCCAGCCTCCAGGAAACCAACCGCCAACTCCTGGTAGCCATCAGTTTTGTTACCATCATCCTGGCCGTCGGTGGCGTCTTCGGCGTGATGAACACCATGTTTGCTGCCGTCGCCCAGCGAACCGCCGACATCGGCGTCTTGCGCATCCTAGGCTTTTCCCGTTGGCAGATTCTGGGCTCTTTCCTTCTGGAATCGCTATTGATTGCGATGGTGGGCGGCGCGTTGGGGTGTGCCCTGGGGAGTCTGTCGCACGGCTGGACCGCCACCAGCATCGTTTCCAGCGGTCAAGGAGGCGGCAAATTTGTGGTCCTCCGCCTCGTGGTCGATGCCGGCGTCTTGGCCGCTGGGATGACGTTGGCCTTGGCCATGGGCGCTCTGGGCGGCCTGCTTCCTGCCTGGCGCGCCACCCGGTTGCGACCCCTGGAAGCCCTCGGTTAAATAGATCCACATCATTCAGGGTGTCCGGGAATTCCGAGGGTACGCGTTGCCCCTTTCCGGCCAGTTCCGCTCTAAATAAGTCCACAAAAAACCCGAAGTGGTTGGACTACTGGCACCTCCGAAACCGAAGGTATTTTGCACCCTTGAATACTTTCGCAATTATGTGGACCTATTTAGAACCGACTCCCGCCCGTCCAACACCCAGTTGGAACATGGGAGTTTGAATATATCTATTAATTCAGCAGGGAGTTTGATAAAGCGGATTTCCGGACACCCTCAATTAGGTGGATCTATTGAGCCAAAGAATACCCCGCGCGTGTTGCAACCGCTTGGCTTGGCCATAGCGCCCAGGTAGCTATACGGCACTATTGGCGGGTTACCGAAGCGGACTTTGAGAAGGCTATCGGAGGCAAGTCGGGGGTGGAAGGCGGCCAGCAGGTGGGGCAGGTGAACGTATGGCAAGGCTCAGATTGCGGCACAAAATGCGGCACAGTTTTGGCACAAAATGCGGCCAAGCAAGCGTCGGCGCCCGTTTGCGAAGAAAAGAGGTTTTTGCCGCAAACCCTTGTGGGGCTCCAAGTTGTGCAAAGCACTTCCGATCCCGTCCATATAGTGCACAAGTGTCAGTGGGCGCATGAGGATTCGAACCTCAGACCTCGTCCTTATCAGGGACGCGCTCTAACCAACTGAGCTATGCGCCCGAAAGGCAATTCCGGAGGGTTTCATCGCTCCTATCCTCGATTCCCCCGACATCGGCCACCACGAACCCCGTTCGGGCCCTCCTGAGAATCCGGAAATATTGCAGGAGCGAAACAGGGATTTTTCGACGGCCCCGCGTCTGGAAAGTTTTATTTTAGGTAACTTAGCCGAATGAAGCAAACCGCCTCTCCCCGGTGGGAGAGGCCGGCCAGCCGGTCAGGCTGGCCGGGGGAGGGGTATTTCGGCGATCCAAAGAGGCTGGATTCCTGCTTCCGCAGGAATGACATATAGCTCCCTTCATTCGCCTAAAACATTACTATTTTAATATAACCCATAGGAAAGCGTAAAGACGGGGGCAAAAAGAGAGAGAAAAGGAACAAGAACCCTTGTAACATTTTAGCTTGACTGTATCGACCGGAACCGGTTGCCCCCATCTGTGGAGTTCCACTCAGTTTTATCATCTATATATGAGGGTGTCCAGGAATTCCCAGGGGACTCCTTGCCCCATTCCGGGCAGTTCCGCCCTAGAACCGACTCCCACCCGTCCGACACCCACTTTGAACATGGGAGTTTTGATATATCTATTTATTCTGCAAAGAGTTAGATAAAGCAAATTTCCGGACACCCTCATCTATATATAATAGTGGTAGCTTGGCCGGGTGGATACAGTCAAATTAGCCGAATGGAGTACGCTCTTTTCTCCCCTCTCCCCGCCGCTGGAGAGGGTTGGGGTGAGGCGGACAACGTGTCATTCCTCCATAAGCAGCAGTCCAGGCCCTCTATGCCACCGAAATCTCTCTTGGATGGTCTCTGCCGCGAAAGTGACCGTCCCGGTGCTTATTTCTAAATAACTCCACAAACTATCGGAAGTGGTTAGACTCCTGGGAATTCCGAAAACGAAGGGATTTCGCACACTTGGACCACTTTCGCAATAATGGGTATCTATTTAGATTCCTTCGTGCGCAGGAATCAGACAGAGGGCGAGAATGCTGGTTTTTCGTTTCCCTCACCCGGCCTGGCCGAAGGCTTTGCGGACGGCCAGGCCGTCCTCTCCCGCCGGGGGAGAGGCGTACTGGATTGCTACTTTAGGAGGAATGACACGGGGGCCTCCTCACCCGGTTTGGCTACGCCAAACCGGCCTCTCGACGGCCAGGGGAGAGGCGGGGCTGGATTCCCGCTTGCGCGGGAATGACACGGGAGGCAGACGCATAGGGGCCTGGATTCCTGCTTGCCCAGGAATGACACATGGGGCGCAGGAATGACACGGTGGTCCCCCCGCACCCGGCGGTGCCTTCGGCAAAGCCTCCGGCCAGGGCGGCCTCTCCCACCAGGGGGGAGGCGGAAGGATGCAGACGGGACGTCTGCGCTACAAAGAGGCAGACGGGACGTCTGCGGTACGGGCTGGCCTCTGCCGCCGGGGGGGAAGGCGGGTTGCTTCATTCAGCTAAAGTGTTACCGTGGTTAGAACCAGGCGGCGGTGAAGCCACCATCGACGTTGATACAGGCGCCGGTCAGGAAACTGCCCGCCTTCGGAGCTACCATCAGAAGTAATGCGCCGATCAGTTCCTCCGGTTCGCCGAACCGCTTCATGGGCGTGCCGCGCATGATGTTTTCGACCCGCTCGGCGTCCAAAAGCCGACGGTTTTGCTCAGCCGGGAAAAACCCCGGACACAGACAATTCACCCGCACCCCATGGGGGGCCAAATCCTGAGCGATGTTCCGGGTCAAGCTCAATACGCCCGCCTTGGATGCCGCATAGCCGAAGACCTTCGACAGCGGCAAATGCGAAGTAACACTGCCGATGTTGACAATCGCGCCGCCGCCCTGTTCGACCATGTGCTGGCCGAAGACCTGGCAGGCCAGGAAAGTGCCTTTCAGGTTGATGGCCATGACCCGGTCCCATTGTTCTTCGGGGTGATCGAGGAATCGACTGCCGAAGTTCACGCCGGCGGCGTTGACCAGAATATGGACCCGGCCGGAGACCTTTTTGGCCTCTTCAAGACAGGCCTGCAGGGAATCCCGGTTGGTGACATCGACCAGGCAGTAACTGGCCTTGCAACCCAGCGACTGGAGTTCTTCCACACGGCGTCGGCACCCTTCGTCGGTAACATCGGCGACGACGATATGGGCACCGGCCTGGGCTAGACCTCGGCAAAACGCCCCTCCCAGGACCCCAGCTCCGCCAATGACCACCGCCACCTGCCCGTCTAATCCGAACAGTTCCTTCAGATACTCCGCGGACTTATTTGACATCGTAGGGTCTCCAGCACAAAGGGGATAGGGAACATTCTAGCCGAATGAAGAGGCATGTTTATCATACCCGTTTCGGCGAGGTATGTTGATCATGCCCGCCGGGGCTGACAAGCAGGTTCCTCCGTCGGTCCCCTCTGCCCGCCGCGGGGGCGGATTAGGGTGAGGAAACAATCCTGGGAGGGCAGACGTCCCGGCCGCCTTCTTATGCAGGCCGAAGGCCCGCACTCCCGGCGGCCCCCCTCACCCGGCCTGGCCGAAGGCCAGGGAAAAGGCCGCGAGCCGGACCTGACAAGCAGGTCCCTCCGATTGTGTTTCATTCGGCTCAAATGTTCCGAAGGTGGAAAAATCCTAGTTCGAGCCATTCCCAGCTTTGGGTATGCAGTGGCTGGGTGCTGAGGGATGGCTTCCGTTAAGGCTTGGAGCACTTATGATTTCGGAGGGCTTAAGACTTCGGAGCCTTATGGGTTCGGCGTCCGACGTTTTTCCAACCATTCGGTGTGGAAGAACTGCCCTCGGGGCTTATCCACGCGTTCGTAGGTATGGGCGCCGAAGTAATCCCGTTGGGCCTGCAGGAGGTTGGCCGGCAAACGTTCGCTCCGCAGACTGTCGTAATAGCTCAGAGCGGTCATGAAGGCCGGGACGGGGATGCCTAATTGGGTGGCCGTGATGACTACATGGCGCCAGGCCGGCTGCGCCCGTTGGACCGCTTCCCGGAAATAGGGGGCAAACAGGAGATTTTCCAGGTCCGGGTCGGCGTCGAAGGCCTCTTTGATCCGTTCCAGGAACACCGCCCGGATGATGCACCCGCCGCGCCACAGGAGGGCAATTTGGCCATAGTTAAGCGGCCAATGGTGTTCTTTGGCGGCTTCCCGGAGTTGGACAAAGCCCTGGGCGTAACTACAGATTTTGGAGGCGTAAAGGGCCTGGCGGATGTCCTCTATGAATTTTTGTTTATCACCTTCATATCGGCCCGACGGGCCCTGGAGCAGTTGGCTGGCCCGCACCCGCTCCTCCTTCATGGCCGAGAGACTCCGGGCATACACGGCCGTGGTTACCAGCGTGCTTGGCACACCCAGGTCCAGGGCCAACTGACTCATCCATTTGCCGGTCCCTTTGGCCCCGGCCGTATCTAAAATCACATCGATGAGGTCTTGGCCGGTTTCTTCGTCTTTGACGCTAAAAATATCCCGTGTAATTTCAATCAGATAGCTATTGAGTTCTCCCCGGTTCCACTGATCGAAGATGTCGTACAGTTCGGCGTTCGACAGGCCCAGGGCGTGTTTGAGCATCCAGTAGGCCTCGGCAATCAGTTGCATATCGCCGTATTCGATGCCGTTATGGACCATTTTGACGTAGTGGCCGGCCCCGCGCGGGCCGATCCATTCGCAGCAAGGAATGTCCTTATTGGGACCGACCTTGGCGGCAATGGCTTTGAAGATCGGTTCGACAAAGGGCCAAGCCTTTTCGCTGCCGCCGGGCATAATGCTGGGGCCTCGCAGGGCGCCTTCTTCGCCGCCGGAGACGCCCGTACCAATGTACAAAAGTCCTTTGGACTCCACGTATTGGGTGCGGCGTTCGGTGTCGGCAAAGTGGGTGTTGCCGCCGTCGATGATCACATCGCCCGGCTCCAGAAGCGGAATCAACTTTTCGATGAACTCATCGACGGCCGGGCCTGCCTTGACCATCAGCATCACCCGCCGCGGCCGCCGGAGCGACTGGACCAACTCCTCCAGACTGTGGCAGCCGACGATGTTCTTCCCCTTGGCCCGCCCGGCCAAAAACTCATCCACCTTGCTGACCGTCCGGTTAAAGACGGCCACCCGGTAGCCCCGGCTTTCCACATTCAGCGCCAGATTCTCGCCCATCACCGCCAAACCGATCAACCCAAAATCACACAGTTCAGCCATAATGGTTTCCTCTCCTTGGAGATTTTCGTAATATTTGAGCCGAATAGTAATATTTTAGCCGAATGCTGATGCCCTGGGAGGGACCTGCTTCTGAGGTCCGACGGCGGCCTCTCCCCTGGCCATTGAGAGGCCGGCCAACCGATAGGTTGGCGGGGTGAAGGAGAGAAGAGTAGGGGGCAGTGTACTTTCGTGTCCCCCTCACCCTAACCCTCTCCCGCCCGGGGGAGAGGGAAAAACCTCCTCTCCATTCGGCTACCGTGTTACGAACGTTACGGTTCCGGATCGACCGGCCAGGGAGGCCGATCCGGCAGGCAACGGTCGAACTCGTCCAAGAGTTCTTTTTGATAGGCGTCGTCGAACGTGCCGGCCAGGAACCGATCCAATCCCTCCTGATAGAAGCGTCGCCAGCTTTCTTCTTCCCGGCCGGGATTGATGGGGAAAAACAGGGTGCCGTTGGCCTTGGCCGCCTCGTAATCGCCCGGCGCATCGCCGATCATCAGGCTATGACGGGGCGGGTATTTCCGGGCCACGGCCAAGCATTCTTTTTTGGTGCCGATCTCTTGGCCGCAGATGGCCGCCACGTATTGGGTGAGGTTATGTTCCTCCCATTCCCGCTGGAGGGCTTCGTGCGGGGTGGCCGACACGACAATAATATCCGCCTTGCCCTGTAACCTTTCTAAGCTTTCCCGAACATAAGGGAACGGCGGCACCCCGCGCACCATGCCGGCCACCGCGGCATTGACCGCCTTGGACCATTCCAGGGTTCGCCGAAGCCACGGGTCGCCCGTCTCCTGCACCTTTTTTTCCAAGGCGGGATTGCCCAGCTTGGTCTCTTGCCGGACCCAGGCCCGCAAGGATTCGGGAATCTCAATCCGGACTCCCCGAGCCTTCACCTCCGGACGACGCCGAAGCCACTCCAGCGTCTCGATCAGGGCCGGAAAGCGGTTCACGCCTCGGCTTTTGGAATACAGATTGACAAACTCGGCCGCCTCCCGGGCGTATTTGCTTACGCCCTGCAGGTCCCAATAGTTGATCGTATTGGGGATGAAACACTCCTTATGCTTCAGTTCCATGGTGTCGAAGGCACAGCCGTCGGAGTCGATGCCGACAAAAAAATCATGCTTGGGCGTCAGGTCGAACATGGCTCCTCCAGATAGAAATGCAGCGTACCGATACCTCGAAGTTTTCTCAAAAGGTTTGAGGCACACTTTAGCCGAATGCAAACACGCTGTTTTTCCCCCTCCCCTGGCGGGACAGTGTAGGGGGAGGGGGCAAGGGGCCTGTCGCCTTTTTTCTCCCCCTCACCCGGCCTGGCCCAAGGCCAGGCCGGCCTCTCCCGCCGGGGGAGAGGCGATTGGCTTCATTCGGCTAAAGTATTACCATTCGGCTAAAATGTTACAGGTTTTGATACCCCATTCCGGCAGCAAACTACCGGAGGAAATTATTTTCTCCGATCCGCCTGGGGCGTGTAGGGGGGGAGTTTCTGCTCGGCGTAGATCGGCTCAAAGCGGGTCATCCGGTGTCGTCCGCCCACCAGCGGCAAGCTGACCATATCGTCGCCCACCAGCGGCCGGGCATACCGGACGAATTCATCGGTAACATCGGTGCCGCTGGGGGCAATCCAGGCCTGCGGGAAACATCGTTCGCTGTTGGCTACCTCGGCCAACGGCACTTTGTCGTACCGGACCTGATAGGCGGCGCCGGGTTCCCGGAGGATGGTAGCCATGTAGCCGCTTTCGCCCCGGGCGGCTAATTCCACCGCCTTTCGGCCCACCTGGTAGGCCTCTTCCAGATCGACCACCGAGGCGTAGGCCATCGAATGGCGCTGATCGGTGCCGGGCACATTGCCACGGGCCGCCCCTTTGACCGGCAAACCCACCCGGTTCAAATAGTTCACCAGCACCTGCGCTACCGACTGCGTGGCCGAACCGTAGGACTTGTGCCCAAACGCATCTCGGACCTCCGCCGTCTGAACAAAGGCCTTGACTTCCGGCAGATCGAACACCTTAGCCTCCGGCAGCGAACTCACATCGAACCCTTCGCTGACGACGATCATGCATCGGCCGTGCCGGCGGAGATGGGCGCTGACCTGATCGGCGATCTGCTCGGCGGGCACCTGACTTTCGGCCAGATAGATCAGAAGGGGCATTTCCCGCTGGGGGTCGGCCAGTCGGGCCGCTGCCGGAATAAATCCAATTTTCCGCCCCATCGCCTGCATGACCAGGACCGGATCGGCCGGGCAGGAGCCGGCGTTTTCCTCGTTGGCCGATTGCACCATGTGCATCCAGTATTTGGCCGCCGACCCGTAGCCGGGCGTATGGTCGATCAGCCGAAACTCCGAATCGCCCACGTCGTTGTCGATGGTTTTCGGCACGCCGACGGCCACCAGGTCCAAGCCCCGCTGATGGGCCAACTGGGCGATCTTGTTGGCCGTGTCCATCGAGTCGTTGCCGCCAATGTAGAGAAAATAGCCCACCTGGTGGGCCTTGAACACCTCGATGACCCGCTCGAAATCCTCCTGTTGGGATTCTTTGAGCTTATACCGGCAGGTGCCGATGGACCCGGCCACCGGCGTCGTGCGCAAGAGGGCAATCTCCTGGGCCGGCTGGGCCGACAGGTTCAATAGCTCCTCTTTGAGCACGCCTTCTATGCCGTGCCGGGCACCATAGACCGTGCCGATCGCATCGAAATCCCTAGCCGCTTCGATAATCCCGCGCAACGTGTTATTGATCACACAAGTAGGCCCACCGCTTTGGGCCACCACCAAATTCTTACCCGTTGCCATCGTGCGCCGTGCTCCTTATCCGAGTCTCCGCATCGCGAGGATTCTTCTGAGAAGTCCACAAAACCTTCCAAAAAGGTACTATTTTAGCCGAACGGAGGGGAAGCTAAATAGGTCCACATAATTGCGAAAGTGTTCAAAGGTGCGAAATACCTTCGGTTTCAGAGGTGCCAGTAGTCCAACCACTTCCGGTTTTTTGTGGACTTATTTAGATTGTCATGCCCGCCCACCGGCGATCCCAGGCAGATACCTCCAAAGGCATCGGACCTGCCTGGCAGGCCCTCCAATGACCTACCTCTCCTCCAACAGGCCGCTGGTGTCATTCCCGCGCAAGCGGGAATCCAGTAGGCCTCTCCTGCCAAGCATTGGTATCTACACATTTTGCCGAAGGGATACCTAGAAGGCATACCACCTTAGGATCAGATCTCCCCAACTAATTTGACTGTATCCACCCGGCCATACTACCACCATATAAAGGGGCTAAAACTGGGTGGAACACCACTGATTGTGGCAATAGCTCCCGGTAGATACAGTCAAGCTACATAGGGTTGCCCAACGGTCTGCCTTTATCCTGCAAAAAGTTTTTAGTTGTAACTCCTTATTTGACATGAAGTTATGAAATTTCCTTCAAGCCACGCTTCTTCAGCAGGTGAGGATCCTCTCCTAGAAAACCCCGTAGGTTTCCCGTCAAAGGTTCTTTCGGGCTTCTTAAAACCCTTTAGCCGTATCTTTATGTTTTGCAATGGGTTCGTAGATGTGTAGATACCAATGCCCGCCAAGGGGAGAGGCCGGCCTGGCCGGAGGCCAGGCCGGGTGAGGGGGAGAAAAGAAGGCGGCTGGCACCTTATCTCCCCCTCACCCTACCCTCTCCCGCCAGGGGAGAGGGGAAAAAACAGCGCCTTTTCATTCGGCTAAAATGTTACACGAAAGCATTTTACCAGGCACCAAAGCCTCAAACAATAAGGGGCATGACGGCCTGAGCTCGACTTTTGCCATTTTTCGCTAGGTCTATAGGCTCTGGCATAGCATCTCCAAAAGGAACTCAGGGAGGGAGGGGGGATTTTTTGAACGCTCTCGTGCAGCGCAGGCGGGGCCAAAAGAGCCGTTTGCGTTGTGGCCTGCAAACCACTCCTGTTTGCGTGGCATCCGTGTCGGCACTCTAGCTATGGTGGCCCAGACATGGCAACATGGTGTTGGTGGTCAAACCCTGCCAAGAATAGCTTGACTGTATCCACCGGGACCAATGACTACAAGATGTGGTGTTTGACCGATTTTTAGCACCTACAAGTGGTAGTGGCCGGGCCGGGAGGATACAGTCAAAATAGGAAGTCGGCACTCTAAATAGGTCCA
>Ga0197142_1002886_pt1 | contig 14761 bp, 10 predicted proteins | sample GBS60_MetaG_FD_148614 | JGI IMG/M metagenome (GOLD analysis project Ga0197142, IMG submission 148614) | Sediment microbial communities from Great Boiling Springs, Gerlach, Nevada, United States - GBS 60_MetaG | ecosystem: Environmental > Aquatic > Thermal springs > Hot (42-90C) > Sediment... | reverse complement strand
TAAAGTATTACTTTTGTGGGAAAAAGGCCAAAGAAAAGAAATGTTAAACACACTCAAAAAAACCTATGGCAAAAGCGAAATATTTTATCGCGTAGCTCAAGCAATTTCGGAATGTCTTTCTATAGGTAGTAAAGAAAAACAACTATTAGAAGGATTTTTAACAGGAAAAGAAACCATCAAAAAAGAAATCCAACAACAAGGAGAGTTATTTTTATGAAGGCGTTTTATCAAATTGCAACACCTCATCAAGATGTTAATCAAGGTAAACTTACGATGGATATTTTTGCAGCGGACCTATGGAAGGTTTTTAAACAAGAAGGTCCTGATGAATACAAAGATCCTGATCTTTTTTTTAAAAAAACCTATTTGACCAATGGATTAAATAGACTTTTGCAAAGTGTAGAAAACCGAGTAAAAGGCAATGGCGGAGATTCTGTCATCCAATTACAAACCCCTTTTGGCGGTGGTAAAACCCATTCTTTAATTGCTCTTTTACACAAAACCAAAAAATGGAAGGCAAAACCTGTTGTTATTGTAGGAACCGTACTTTCTGGCAAAGAGACATTATGGGGAACATTAGAAGAACAACTAACAGGAAAAATCCAAAAAATGAAAGACTTAACATCCCCAGGAAAAGAAGCCATCCTCAGTTTAATCGAAAAGCATCAGCCCGTCGTAATCTTAATGGATGAGGTTTTGCAATATTTTACCAAAGCAGCTGGCACAAAAGTAGGAGACAGCAATTTAGCCGCTCAATCCCTTGCCTTTATTCACGAAATTACCGAAGCTATTTCCAGCACATCGAATTCAGTTCTTGTAATTACACTTCCTTCGAGTATCTTAGAACAATACGACGAAAAAACAGAACAAATGTTCAGAAAATTACAACATATCACAGGAAGAATCGAAAAAATCGAATCCCCCGTCGAAGATTCAGAAATTTCCAGTGTTATACGAAAACGGCTTTTTTCTAAAATCATAGAAAGCGAGGTAAAAAAAATCGTTGATGAATATATCAATTATGCCACCAAAGAAAAGTTAATCACCAACGACATGGAAATTTCTGAATACAGAAAAAAATTTATCGATTCTTATCCATTTATGCCAGAGGTCATCGATGTTTTGTACCATCGCTGGGGATCATTTCCGAATTTTCAGAGAACCAGAGGTGTTTTAAGATTACTATCTCTTGTAGTGCATGATCTTCTAGAAAAAGAAAGATTACCGTATATATCCGTTGCAGATATCAATCTTTCGAATCAAGAGATTCGACAAGAATTGGTTAAACATATAGGTTCAGAATATAATAGCGTTATAGCCCAAGATATTACCGACCCTGATTCGGGATGCAAAAAAATCGATAAAAGTTTACCAAAAACCTACGGAGCATACCATTTCGCATCAAGAATTGGAACATCGATATTTATGTATTCTTTTTCTGGCGGTGCAGAAAAAGGAATTACCTTAAATGAATTAAAACGCGTTGCAACAGTTATTGACATTACCCCAAGTATAATATTAGAAGCATTAGAACAACTTAAACAAAAACTCTATTTTTTTCAACAACAAAATGATAAATTCTTATTTTCGAATCAACCAAACCTAAATCGCATAGTTATAGTAAAAATGGAAAACATAAAAGAAGAAGAAGTCAAAGAATTAGAAGAAAAATTACTAAAAGAAAATATCAGAGGCGAAATCTTTAAAGTTTATATGTGGATAAACGATACAAATTCTATCCCCGACACAGAAGATTTAAAGCTAATTATTTTACCCAAAAAAAATCAAGAGTTCATCAAAAACGTAATAGAAAAAAAAGGCGAATCAAAACGAATCAATCCAAATATAATATTTTTCTTGTATCCCAACGAAGATGAACGAAACAACTTTTATCACCTACTAAAAGAATACTTGGCATATCTATCCCTCGATAAAGATCAAAGCTTAAAATTTTCGCAAGATCAAATAAAAAATATTAACATCAAAATAAAAGAAATAGAAAAAAACCTTAAAGATGAATTAAGAAGATTTTATAGAATCATTGCCATACCAGAAAAAGAAGGATTTAGCGAAATAGATATGGGAATCCCCACTATTGGAGAGAAGTCAAGCATAGACAAAGAAATCTACGAAAAATTAAGATCAGAAGATAAAATCCTAGATAGTTTATCACCTCTCATAATTAAGCAAAAATATTTAGAAAAAAAAGATTATGTTTATACAAAACAATTGATTCAACTAAGCTATCGAACACCAGGCGAGATACGATACAAAAACAGAGATGTATTGAGATCTTCTATTCAAGGGGGCGTAAATCAAGGCCTTTTTGGATTAGGAGAGCTTGAAGGCGAAACGATCAAATGTATTTATTTCGAAACCACTCCATCTGTTAGTTTTTCTGATAACGAAATTCTAATTAACGAGGAAATATGTAAAAAGCAAACACAAAAAGAAACATATCCAGAAATAGAAAAAACAGTTGCTTATAATACTGTTGGCGAATCAAAAACAACTCAAGCAACACCACAAAGCACAACCCAACAAAGATTTTATGAAACCTCAGAATTACAACAAGAAAGAAAAGATTTAATAAAAAAACTTAGATTAAAATTTACCCTACCACGAGGTAGAGCTTCTGATATTTTGAAGGTCATAAACATAATAAGTATGAATTTCAATGAGGTATCTATTACACTACAAGCAGAGAAGAATGGAATTTCTAAAAAAGATTACGAAGATAAGATTAAAGAAGCATTAACTCAGATAGGAATAGAACCAGAGATCGAAGAATTAGAATAAAATATCATCTATCTAATATTTCAATTCCGAAAATCCAAAATTTTATTCATTGTTTTATTAGGTTTTTTTTATAAAAAAACGTAAAAAAAAATTAAATTATTATAACATTTCTCTGTGTTTCTCTGTGTTCTCTGTGGTAAAACATTATACAAACCAATTCACTAAAAAATGTAAAAAATTTTGATAGAAAATTTACAAAATTAGTATTATAATAGATATGAGGCAACATCATTTTTTTACCCAATTGGTATGTGTAACCTCTATAAATATTACGCCATTTCATTATAGATACTTGATGCATTTAACAAATACCAAATTTGGAGGAAACCTAACATTAACGATAAATTATCTTATAAGAAAATATCTTGCGTATCTTTATAAGATTAGCATATCTCAGGAAAAAAGAACTTTAACAGCGTCATATCAACCAAGAACCAAAGAATATATTATACGAAAAATTAAGATCCAACCCACTTATTGGGGGAAGCTTTATGAACTACGGTTTTTTTTAGGATATTCCATGAGTTTTCTGATTCGTATAATGCTTGACTGGGAGATGCAAGAACAAGAGATTCCTATTGCACCCTTGATGATTCTTCCCCCATTAGATGATGAGGATCAAGAAGAACATCGTCTAATCCAGTCGGGATATAATTATTCCTCGAGAAACAAAATCAGTCATGCTAATTTAGAGGTTATAAGTTGGTTTTCGTGCCCCGCGGCATGAATTTGATATAATTTTTGCTTGATATTAAATAAAATTTATTAGAAAATATAAATATTTTTAAACCCCTAATACTTAAACCGAAAAAGCATTATCTTTAAAACACAAAAAATCTTTTTGATCTTACCCCATAGTTATATTAGTTATATTATAACAATTTCTCTGTGGCTTTCTGTGTCCTCTGTGGTAAAATATTAGGCAATAAAAAAATCAACTTATGCTTCTAACGAAATGGCTTTCCTTTTTTTGTGTTCATCGGCATAATACCAGAATCAAAAAAAATCATTCCTATTTTTTACTAATTTTTCATTATACTTTTTCCAATCTCTCGTAATTTTTCATATCTTTAAGATTTTAATAAAACCATTACTCTGTTGTTCTCTGTGTTTTCTGTGGTAAAAAATTAAAAAATAAAAAAATGCTAAACTTTTTTTCAAGAAATTCCGATTTTTTTTAGTTATTATATTAAGATCATCTAATCATTTTCCGAATTTCGATATAAGGATAATTATAAATATTTAGCAGTAGCCCCTTTGTCCATGGATTGGACGAGGCGATTTCAAGGAGGAAGCGAATGATAATAAACCATAACCTTTCCGCGATCAATTCGCATAGGGTATTAAAATTTCAGAATTGGGAAGTATCCAAAGATATGGAGAAATTATCCTCTGGGTTGAGAATTAACAAAGCAGGGGATGATGCTTCTGGGTTGGCAGTATCAGAAAAGATGCGTGCTCAAATTAATGGCTTACGACAAGCAGAAAGAAATACAGAAGACGGTATGAGCTTAATCCAAACGACCGAAGGATATTTACAAGAAATTTCGGATATTCTTCAAAGAATTCGCGTGTTGGCAGTTCAATCTTCGAACGGTATCTATACACCAGAAGATAGACAAATGATTCAAGTAGAGGTATCGCAATTAGTAGATGAAATTGATCGTATTGCTTCTCAGGCAGAGTTTAATAAAATGAGTTTACTACAAGGACTGTTTGCAAGAGGTTCAAGAATTACCTCGATGTGGTTTCATATTGGACCGAATCAACATCACCGCGAAAGAGTCTATATACAAACAATGACAGCACTTGCATTAAATCTAAAAAGGCTTGATGGCAATATTCTTACTTTGTCAACAGCTGAATTTGCTAACGATGCAATCGGAACTATTGATAAAGCGTTAGATAGAATTAATAAGCAAAGAGCAGATTTGGGAGCGTACTACAATAGATTAGAACATGCAGCAAAAGGTTTGATGATTGCCTATGAGAATACACAAGCTGCTGAATCAAGAATTCGTGATGCAGATATGGCAGAGACAGCTGTAAGTTTTACCAAGAATCAAATTCTAGTGCAAAGTGGAACTGCTATGTTGGCGCAAGCAAATGTAAGACCACAATCTGTATTACAATTATTGAGGTAATAAAAAAGCGTAAGAATTCCCATAGAATATATCATATCTTCTTTTTTATAGAGTTGCCAGTTATCTATAAAGGAGAGGATATGATCCTCTACGTAAGCTCGGACAAGGAGAGCAAAGATGATTATCAACCACAATATGAGCGCGGTTAACGCTAACCGCGTCTTAAAGTTTAACGTATGGGAAGTTGACAAATCGATGGAAAAGTTGTCCTCTGGCATGAGGATTAATCGTGCAGGGGATGATCCATCGGGTTTGGCTGTTTCCGAAAAGATGCGAACACAAATAAGGGGCTTACGGCAAGCAGAGCGGAACACAGAAGATGGGATGAGTTTTATTCAGACTACGGAAGGCTATCTACAGCAGATGTCGGATATTATCCAGAGGATTAGAGTTCTTGCAATACAAGCTTCGAATGGTATCTACAGCCCAGAAGATCGACAACTTATCCAGGTAGAAGTGTCTCAGTTAGTGGACGAAATTGATAGGATTGCTTCGCAAGCAGAATTTAATCGATTTGAACTTTTGCTTGGAAGGTTTTCGCGAACATCTAGAACAGGATCTATGTGGTTTCATATAGGACCAAATGCAAACCAAAGAGAGAGGGCTTTTATTGCAACTATGACAGCTATTGCATTAGGTTTTAAAGATTCTAACGGGAAGATTGTTAGTATTTCTTCTCCTTCTAACGCGAATAAAACTATCGAAGTTGCAGATAAGGCTTTACAAAGATTAATGAAGCAAAGAGCTGATCTTGGAGCATACTATAACCGTTTGGAGCATGCAGCAAAAGGTTTAATGGTAGCTTATGAAAATATCCAATCTTCTGAATCTAGAATTCGCGATACGGATATGGCAGAAGAGATAGTAAATTTAACTACCAAACAGATTCTAACAGAGACATCTGCCGCGATGCTTGCCCATGCAGGTGCAAGACCTCAAACAGTTTTGAGACTCTTACGCTAATAACTGGTCCCGGCTTTTGCCGGGTTTTTTTATGCTTTGTACTTATTCTGGAACAAATATGTAATTATGGAAAAGATTAAACTGAATCCTAAGAAAATAAATATCATCGTTAAAAGAGAAAGCTTCCACCAGAAATAACCATTAATAAGTATTGTAAATGTACCAATAATGGGTATAGAAAATAAATTCATCAATGCTATCTCTTTTGCAACGGGTGTTTCGAGTTTAGGATCGACAATTTTTATTAGTAATAATCCTGTTGATGTTGTACCAGTTACAATACCAAATATAGCTAAGATCCTTTCCCAAAAATAATCTTTTAGTTGGCGTCCTAGTAAAATTATCAACATTGTTGTTAAAGTTCCCCCAATAAGAGAAATCAATAATATGGGTAAAAGAAAAGTTTTAAAAATATGGATTTGAATCGATGTAATTGTGGATACCACTAAAAAATCAACAGCAAAAGATGTTATCTTTTCTTGAATAAACACTTCGATTAGATATTCCTTCTTAATCCATTGTAAAAATTTACGAACGAGAATTGAGAACGTTATTCCAAATAAAAAGAAAAAGCCCCATAGCATTTTGGAAATATCTTGGGGTAAAAATTTACTCAATGTCCAAAGAAATATGTATGTGATTAGGATTACTAAACCTATAAGAGAGATTTGAAATGCCAATGGCTCTAATGAGTTGGGATGAGTGGAATTTTGAAGTTTGATCAATTCTATTTTATTGGATGAATAGAAACCCTTTTTAAAATCTTCGGAAGGTTTTTTTATATTTTTAATAAATCCTTTTTTAATTCCCCAGTTGGCTAATGGAACACCAACAAATATACAATAGAAATAACCCAAGGTTGCAAAAGATAGCCCGATTGATGCTGCGTGTTCAAATCCAAATCCTTCCCATACTTTCCCAAAAGATAAAGCTTGTCCAGGACCTTCGTTGAACCCTAATGGAAAAAGAAATCCTAACATGGGATGAATTTCTATTCCGAAAGAAATCATCAAAAAGACAATCAGCCCTCCCACAAATGCTTGTAAAGGAAAGTTAATTCCTTGAATTAGTGCCATCCATAAGGAGCCTTTATAAACATTAATATGTTCTTTTCTTTTTTCTTTTTGTGATGGAGTCAATCCAATCGATATAAAAGATATATTAAAAAAATGATAAGCAAAGGTTTCTAAAATTGAAACTATATTTTCATGCTCTATTAGATTATAATACTTACCAATTTGTAAAAGGAGTAAACCAAATATCCCACCCGTGATAGATGCAGGAATTAAAAAATTTTGAATGAATTTAATCGTACCTCTAAATATAACTCCTACAATTAATAAACATGATAGAAAAGCAAATATTAAAATCAATTCAAACGAAAATGCTGACATAATTTATAATTTTATCTATATGTTAAATTTGTAAATTCTAATAATATTTTTTCTCTGATAGATGGTTCTAATAGATTGAGGATTTCGTTAATTGGTGCAAATCGTTTTGGTATTTTTCCAGGTTGAATGTTAAGTAGCTGAAAGATCTTAAAAATCGTTTCTGTTTTATCAAGTTGTTCCCTATAAGGCTGAATTTTTTCTATAAGTGTATTAGAGGGAAGTTTTTTCGCTTTTTCTATTGCAGAGGATAAATCTTTTAGGAACTGATTGATTTTCTTTACGTTAGAATAATTGATGGATAGATGGATGGATTCTTTTAAATTGCCATACCGAAATACTGGTTGAATGTACCAACCCATAGAATTCACTTCATCAACAATATGGAATATGTTCACAGATTCTGATGTAAATGCAATCAATGGTGTATTACTTTTTACTACTAGTTTTAAATCTGGATGTGTTTCGATAAATTCTTGGATTTTTAAAATAGCCTTCCATTTTTCTTTTGCAAACTTTAAGTATCCATCTTCGCCCACAGCAAGAAGTATTGCAAACGTTGCAGCTAATGGTCCACCGCTTTTGGTGCTCTGAATGGTTGTATTGATCATCGTATAGCCGATCCAATTAGAACAACTAAACATTTGAAATTTTCTTAATTCTTTGTTTTTATAAAGAATCACCGATGCTCCTTTGGGTGCATAAGCATATTTATGAAAGTCCATAGATATAGATGTCACCCCATTAACAGAAAAATCAAAATTTGGAACATCGATATTAAGTTTTTTAAAAAAGGGTAAGATAAATCCCCCCATGCATGCATCTACATGAAATAATATATTATGTTTTTGAGCAATTTTCGCCATCTCTTCGATAGGATCGATAACTCCATAAGTATAGGATGGTGCTGAACCAATAATTAAAATAGTATTCGAAGTAATCTTTTTTTCTAAGTCTTTAATATCTACTTTAAAAGTTTGATCGATGGCTACTGGCTTAATTTTTATGTTAAAATATTGCGAAGCCTTATGGAATGCTGCATGAGCTGTTATAGGTAATAAGATTTCGGGATTTTTTATTTTTGGATTCTTAGAAAGAGCATAATCGCGAGCAGTTTTTACTGCAAGTAAAATACTTTCTGTTCCACCACTTGTAAAATTACCACAACATGAATTATCCCCATTAAGATGTCTTATAGCAAAATCCACAACTTCTTTTTCTAAATTCATTAGACTTGGATATACCGTAAAGTCTAACCCACTTTTATGATAATATTGTAATAAGGCTTTTTCTGCTATGTAACGATATTTTTTGCCCGGATCAAATATGTATCCGAACAATCGACCATCATTCCAGTTTATATCGTATTTTTCGAAATCCTTTAACATTTGAAAAATCTTTTCTTTGGATGTTATTAATCCTTTTTTTGGTAGCTGCATGCTTTTTCCTTTATCTATAAAACTTAATGATAATTATCTATCTAAAAAAATATTTAAAATCTTAAAATTTTTTAAAATTGGTATCTTTAGAAGCTTTTTTTAATTCTTTAAAATTTTATCAATCAATATTTTTCTAACAAAGTTTTTAACTCCAGTTGTTTTATGCATTGTATTAATTTACTAAGGAGAATACAGAGATTTCACGGACAAATTGTTATAAAAAAATATATATTATTAATCAAATGGATCTAAAAAAATGCTAATAATTTTTCTTTGTTCATGAAACATTTTTTAAGATATGAATAATTATTCGTCATAGTGTTATTATAATTATGTTGATTTGAGTTATTAATTATCTCTGCATTTAGTGTAGGTAAAGAGAATTAAAGGTATTATGTCATATCCTTGAAGTTGCATTTCCCAGTCGAGTATGATCCGAATTAGTGCGCTGATTGAATAACCTATAAAATGTTGCATTTCGAAAAGTTTACTCCATAATACTGGATTGATGTTGATTACCCATTTTTTATATTTTTTTATCTTTGGCTGATAGTTGGTAGTTTCTGTTTTTTTATGGGAGTAATACTTATCATGTATAGATGATTCAAATATTTATTCACAAGATAAGAGATCGCTTCGGATTAATTGTTCCTATGTCTATTTGCTAATAGTTTTAAAAAATTGAAATGTTGTTGTTCTAAATTTATACAAACTAGATAGTAATATCTTGTTGTGTATTACTCATGCCTCATATAATAGAAAATCATCTTTTTGTAAAATTCTTACAAAAAAAATTATATTGAATCTTACTGCAAAAAGTATTGAATTATTTCTTCTTCTGCACGAAAGTTCTGGGTCGTTTTACCAATATACCATTCGGGTAAATATTGTAATCCACCAGGCCAAGTATGTCCACCGTTAAGTATTTTATAAAATCGAACAAAAGATTCGTCTTTACATTTATAATGGCTGATCAATGTTTTTGTATCTGGATCTTTTTCCAAAGAAGAAATGATAGCATTTTTATCACATTCATTTTTATTAAGCCAAAATTGAATTGTTTCTTCTGCGGATAAGACTTTGCCCCTTTTACGAAAAAGTACTTTGACTTCACCGCCATTATAAGGGACTAATGGATCACCTGTCCCATGAATCAAGATCATTTTTAACTTTTTTTTGATGTTACAATTATCTTTTAGATGTTCTGGCATCGTTGCAGCAATAGAAGTAAATCCAGAGATTTCGTTTGAATATTCACAAGCAAAACGAAAGGACATCATTCCACCATTAGAAATACCAAAGATATAAACATTGTTTTCGTCAATGGGTAAGTGTTTTTTCATATAATCGATCAAATATTTAATATATCCAGCATCATCTATATTTTGTTTATGAGCTTTAGAGTAGGGGATATCTCTACCATCGTTCCATTGTTTATCATATCCTTCGGGAAACACTAAAAAAAAACGATATTTTTCTTTTAACTCGATCAATCGTCCTTTGGTTAGTTTGATGTTGGAGTCTATACTTCCACCACCTCCATGCAAACTAATCAACAAAGGATAGGTGCGTATGTTTGGGTTTAGAGAAAAGTTTTCATTTTGATAATTTTCGGGATAAAAAACCAAAATCTTTCTTTCTAAGTTTTGATAACGAATGTTTAACCAAAGATAGTTTGGATCATTAATATGTACTCTTCTATTCGCACAATTAGTAAAGATAAACAATAAAATAATATAAATAATTCTATTCCACATACAACACCAATCCTTTTAAATATTCTCCTTCTGGATGAAAAATAGAAATTGTATGATCGGGCGCTTGTGTCAAATATTCTTTTATAATAACGTTTCTTTTTTCTTCTTTTGCTGCAAGAAAGATGATTTTACGAAATAGTTCTTTATCAATAAATTGTGAACACGAAAATGTGAATATATGACCCTGGGGTTGAATCTTTTTTATTGCTAATCGGTTTAACCTTACATAACCATGGATTGCTTCTTTTATCTTGGTTTTGGTTTTAACAAATGCAGGTGGATCTATGATCATTAAATCGAAATAATTTTCTTTTAGATTATTTAGATAATCAAACACATTAGATTGAACAATCTCTGTGTTATCAAATTTGAATTGATTGATTTTTATATTCTCTTGGATTTGATTTTTAAGGTTTTGTGTATCTACAAATACAACTTTTTGTGCATTCCCTTTGATGGCATGTAAACCAAACCCTCCTATATAACAAAAAGCATCAAGAATGGTTTTATGTTGGGAGTATTTTAACAATTTCTTTCGATTGATTTTTTGATCCAAAAAATATCCTGTCTTTTGAAATCTATTTATATCTATTTCGAAATGGATTTGATTTTCTATAAAACGAATTTTATCGATAGTTTTTGTAGATAACCATTGAACTTTTTTGTGTTCTTTTAGAAGAATATATTGAATGTTTTTATGGTTTAAAAAATCTACAAGGATTTTAAGAAAAGTTTCTGATTTTAAATAATCCAATTGAATCACACTTAAATCATTATAAATATCGCAAATAACACCAGGTATGCCATCACTTTCGGAATGAATCAATCGAAATGCATTAGAATCCTCAAAAAGTTTCTTTTTCTTGGTATACAAATGTTCTAATTGTTGATAAAAATAGTTATGGATATCTTGAATTTCTGTATTTCCAAAATAAAACATTCGAGCAACAATTTGTTGTGGTTTTTCATAAAAGGCGTACCCCACAAACTCTTTCTTAGAATTAAAAATTTTAACAATGTCGCCATTTTTTAGGGATTGTTGGGATTCTAATTGCTCAATTGCTCCAGAAAAAATCCAGCGATGAAAAGACGATAAAAAATCATCCTTATGTTTTTTTAAATAAAGATTTCCTTGAATAGTTTTCATTTTAATATCCAGAATTTTTCATTTGATGCCGAATTAAATAATAATTTACTTTTTATAATTTTGAAAAATAGTGTAATTATGTTTGTTATTAAAAACTCTAAAAAATTGTTTTTAGTTGTTATACTTTTTATCCTTTTTTGCAAAAAAGATTATATTGGTTTTTCTGAACCAACATTTATCTACGATAGTTATCCCCTTAATCCTCCCGAAGAAAAGGCAGATCTTTATTTTTCTTCGGTACCTTATAAAAACTTTTTAGAACTTGCTTCGGATTATCAGCCCTTATTGAATTATTTAAATCAAAATCTAAATTTAAAAATTCTTTATAAACCAATTGATCAATATTATAAAGTATATGATTTATTAAAAAGCGAAAAAATTGACATTGCACTAGTTGATCCTTACTATTATAAAAAGCATCAAAATGAATTTGATTTAGAAATATTAGTAGAATTGGTCTATATAAATAATTCTAGCAACTATTTTTATCTCGTAAATAGGAATGATCAATTTATTAATAATTTAGGAGATATCAAAAAAAATATTTCTGTTCTTACAATTTCTTTTGATAATCCTTATTCTTTTTTGGGTTATCAATTCCCAAATGAATTTTTACAAAAAAATGAATTAAATTTAAAAAAGTTTAAGAATATTAATTATTCTGGGAATTTCGAAAGTACTGTTCAAGGCATTCTTTCGGGAAATTTTGATTTAGGATTTATAGATGCACTAACTTACGAAAAATACAAAACAACTGCAATAGGTTTAAAGGTTTTGTATCGTTCAGAACCATTAGATCATTATGTTTTGGTGATAAGACAAAATTTAGAAGAAACTCTTAAAAGAAAAATAAGGAATTCTTTATTAGACCTGAGTATAAAAAATGAACAGCAGAAAAATATATTACAATCTATTCACAAAGATTTGATAGGTTTTAGGTAAAAATTATGCTGATTTTTGATGTTAGAGGTGTTTTATGTTAAAAAAAATAAAGGATTATCGTAATAGTTTATGGGAATATTTTTTAAAGTTTCCTATTAGCCTTTCGAAAAAGCTTGTTATTATGATAGGATTTTTAGAATTTGGAGCAATTGTTACAACAGGTATTTTTATCTTAATTTATTTTTATTTTATCCTTGAACAAAATTTAGATAAAAGGGCTTACGAAATTTCTCGAGCATTAGAAAAATTTACAGTGGAATCGCTTGTGACAAATGATTTTACTAGATTACAAAAAACTGTGGAAGAAATTACTATTGACCCTAATATTCGTTATATCCTTGTTCAGGATAAGTTTGGTCAGGCAGTTGTACACAGTAATAAACATTACGTAGGCTTAAAATTTAACGATAAAAATAGTGCTAGAGCATTTTATGCAGAACATGAGTTTTATCAAAATTATTATCGTTCGGACGGTTCTTTATATACACGTGAATTTGTTTTACCTTTAATCACTCCTTATGGAAAATTAGGTATATTAAGAATTGGAATGAATTACCGAAGTTTGGTAATTCAACCTATGTTAACAACGTTTTATATTATTTTAATTATGATTGTTGGTTTTGTAATTATGGGAATTTTTATTGCGATACCAGCAACAAAGATACTTCTTATCCCAGTAAGAACTGTCGAGTCTGCAACTCATGATATTTCCGAAGGAGATTTAACAACAAAAGTAGATGTTTTAAGCCAAGATGAAATTGGAGAGATGGCAAGAGCATTTAATAATATGGTATCCAGTCAAAGAGAGCTTGTTTCCGCTATAAGAAAAATTTCCGAAGAAATACTAAATTTTAGTAATGAATTAGCGTCCTCTTCTGAAGAGGTGTCTGCTGCATCGATTCAAATTTCCAATATTTTAAAAGAGGTATCTCAGGATGCTATAAAAGGTTCAGAGTTTACTCACAAAGTAAACGAAAAACTAAATTCTTTTGCAACTCTATTAGAGAATGCAAAACTACAAGCAGAAAAAGCCACTATCATTGCTCAAAATGCATACAAAACTTCGTATATGGGAAAAGAGAAAATTGCTATACTTAACGAAGTTTCTGATAAAATCTATAAAAGTGCAGAGTTTACTTTGTCTACCATCGAGCAATTAAATGAACTTTCGAAAAAGATTAGTCAGATTACTACAACGATTAACAATATTACAGAACAAATCAATTTATTATCTTTGAATGCCTCCATCGAGGCAGCAAGAGCGGGAGAATATGGTAAAGGTTTTGCCGTTGTTGCAGACGAAATTTCTAAATTGGCTGAACAAACTAAAAAACAGGCAAAAGAAATCAATCAGATTGTAAATCAAGTCATTGATTTTACGAAAAAAAGTGTAGAGCTAACAAAACAACAATTTGAGCTCATTTTAGAAGAAAAAAATACCAACAAATTAGTAAATGAATTTTTCGAAAAAATCATCTTAGCTGCGAATAATATCTCCGAAGAAATTCAAACAATTAAAAATATTGCAGATAAAGAAGTAATCGAATCCAAAGAAGTTGTTCAAAATGTCAATGAATTAAACAAAATGATGCAAAAAACAGCCAGTAGAGCAAACGAGGTAAATACACTTGCAAAGGAAACTACCAACGCGATGGAAGAAAATGCTCAACAAACTCAAAAATTGAATGAACTTATTAATGACCTAAAAAAAATGGTATCTAGATTTAAAATTTAATGGATCAGATTCTTTTTATTAATCAATATTTAGTTGCAACAATTCTCTTAGCATTGATTCATGGAAGTATACCTAACCACTGGTTGCCATTTATCGCACTTTCGCGTGCAGAAAAATGGTCTACAAAAAAATTATTGATTATCATCAGTATAGGAGCAATCTTTCATAGTTTAAGTACAGCATTATTGGGTTTTTTTATTAGCTATTTTGGATATTATATTTCTTCTATAAGTCAATTAGAAAAGATTCTTCCTACTTTTTTTATGGTTTTTTTGGGAATGATTTATCTTATTATTGAGCATCAAGAACATTATAATGATCCTTTAAAAAAAAAATCTATTAATCCAATTTTTTCTGTGATGTTTTTATACTTGGCAATGTTTTTTTCTCCCTGTTTAGAGATCGAAGCTATTTATTTTTCTGTGGGAAGATATGGTTTAACGA
>Ga0197142_1002885_pt1 | contig 14770 bp, 15 predicted proteins | sample GBS60_MetaG_FD_148614 | JGI IMG/M metagenome (GOLD analysis project Ga0197142, IMG submission 148614) | Sediment microbial communities from Great Boiling Springs, Gerlach, Nevada, United States - GBS 60_MetaG | ecosystem: Environmental > Aquatic > Thermal springs > Hot (42-90C) > Sediment... | reverse complement strand
ACGCAGGAACGGCGTCTCGCGCAGCGTCAGGTACACGGGGCGCGCAATGTCCACTTGCAGCACGAAGTCCACCTTCGCCTGCGCGAACAGTTCGGCAAACACCTCGCGGGCGTCCTTCCCGCGCGACTCCAGCGTAATCAGCATCTCTTGCCGTCGGAACATCATCGCTTCTCCCGCAGTTGCTTGCGCTGTATTAGGTTGCCTTCCGCGTCGTAGACCTCTACGGTTCCCTCTGGAAGTGTTGTAGGCTGGGCAGGTTTTATTGGCGGTGTGCTGGCGCGTTTTGGCGGGGCGGTGCGGGTGGGCGGCGCACTGGGGCGTCGGGGTGGGGAGGGTGGGATAGCACGCGGGAGCGTATCGGCAGGCTTCGGTACAATCGCTGTTGGCTTCGGCTCGGTAGCGGGCGGCGCCAGCGGTGGGGCTTCAGGGCGTACAGCAGGCTCGCTCGGCGCAGAGGGTGGCTCGGCGACCGCGCTCTCGGCGACCGCTGCAGGCATACCGCGCGCGGACAGCCGTTCCAGCAACGCCGCGCCCTGCACGCGCCACAAATAGACCCCCGTGCCCAGCAAAAGCGCGAGAATCGCCACTACCGCCGCGCGGCTGGGCGTCAGCCATGATTTCGGGCGTTGCAGCACGCGCTGCTGTTCGGGGGTCAGCGGCTTGCCCGCCGCCAACGCGTTCAGGGTGTCTTGCGCCAGCGTGAACTCCGTGCGGCACAGAAGGCACCCCTGCAGGTGCGCCTCCACTTGACGCTTCTGGGGCGCGGGCAGCGTGCCGTCCAGATAGCGCCACTTGTGCCGACGCGCCCAACCGCACTTGCCCTGTCGCATCGCCTCACCTTGTCGCCACTATTGTACCTGCGAATCGACGAGTGTCCATCGGCTGGCGCACTTATCTGAAGGAGGGCAAAAAACGAGCGCGCTTCGCAAACGAGATGTCCAGCAGTAACATAGCTCGATGGCAGGCAGCGAATCCCACATTTATCCCTACCCTCTGCTGTGTGGCGTCGGAGCAGGGTGAGGCTGCATCTTCCGCGTGTTTCGGGGTATAATTGCACAGTAGGCAGAGCCTACGAAAGGAGGAAACCATGCGACTGCTTTGGGGCATTCTGGTGTTACCAGCACTGACAACGATGGCGGTGGCACAAGTTTGGAACGAACATGGCGATGCGGGCGACCTGCCCGAAACCGCCCAGTCGACGGGCAGTGGCCCTGTTGTCGAGATCAGGGGAAGCTTGGATACTAACGATGTGGACATGTACGCCATCTACATCGCTGACCCTGCTAACTTCAGTGCGTCCACCGTTGATGGCGCGACCTTCGACACGCAGTTGTGGCTGTTCGATGCCGACGGTAAAGGCGTCGTGTTCAACGACGACGCTGTCGGTACCACGGTGCCACAATCACGCATCGACAACTCGTCGGGCTGTTTGACGAATCGCCCTCCAGGGGTGTACTATCTGGCGATTAGTCGCTATGATCGCGACGCGGTGGGATGCGAGAGAGGACTAATCTGGCGCGGCACTCCGTTCCGCGCTGTTCACTGTCCCGATGGCGCGGAGCAAGCTTCGCGGGTGGCAGGCTGGTTGGGGTCGACCACTGCTGGGGGTGCCTACACTATTTTCCTTACAGGCGCAGAGGGCGCCACAGCAGGCGACCCTGCCGACTGTCCGCCGTTCGACGGTTGGGATGAGACTGACAACGGCGGCGGCGACGCAGGAGACCTGCCCGAAACCGCACAAAGCACAGGGAGCAGCCCCATTCCGAAGATTCGCGGTCAGATTGGGAGCGCAAACGATGTAGACCTGTACGCACTCTATATCGAAGACCCACAGAACTTTAGCGCAAGTACGGTCGATGGCACAACGCTGGACACGGTACTCGCGCTGTTCGATGCAAACGGCAGGGGTGTGCTACTTAATGACGACGATCCAGACGCCACTACGGGGACGCAGTCGCGGATCGATAATCGCGGGGGGCAGATTACCCAGCCAGGCGTCTACTACTTGGCGGTAAGCATTACCACGCGTCGCCCGACGGGATGCGAAGGCGGCACAATTTGGGCGTCCACGGCAGGGCGCGCTATTCGCGCGCCCGACGGCACGGAGCCGAGCTCTCGCGTGGTGGGTTGGGCAGGCTCGTCCGCGTCAACCGGGCGCTACCTCGTGTTCCTAAGTGGCGTGCGCGGTGCGTCGGCAGGGTCGCCTGCCGACTGCCCGCCGTTCGGCGGTTGGGATGAGACCGACAACGGCGGCGGCGACGCAGGAGACCTGCCAGCAACAGCGCAACGGGTTACGCTACCTGACCGAACGCCATGCCAATCACCCGTGACCCGCGTCCGTGGCGACAACGGCACAAGTGATGTGGATGTGTATGTCATCTGTATCACTGATCCTGCAAACTTTGTTGCATCTACCGTTGGGAATGTAACATGGGACACGCAGCTGTGGCTCTTCCGCTGCGATGGTACGGGCGTGGTACACAACGATGACGCGGTCGGCACGAATGTCAGTCAATCGCGCCTCGACAACTCCACAAACTGTATCACGCGAGGTGGCATCTACCTGCTGGCGATTAGCCGTTACAATCGCGATGCTGTGGACGCTGGAGGGCGACCGCTGTGGAACGACACTCCCTTCCGCTCACTGCGCTGCGCAGATGGATCAGGCGCGGCGAATCCCGTCGCAGGCTGGACGGGTACGACCGCTGCAGCAGGGCACTATATCATCTCGCTGCAGGGCGCGCACTTCGTAGACGACGACGGGACGAGTGGCGGTGATGTAAACCTCGACGGCTGCGTCGATGACGCCGATCTGCTTGCCGTAGCGTTCACATTCGGCAATAGCGGCCCTGGCTTGCCGGAAGATCTCAACTGCGATCAGGTGGTGGACGACGCCGACCTGCTCCTCGTGTTGTTCAATTTCGGTAGCGGTTGCAAACCTTAAAAAACCCTCACCCTCTGCCCCCTCTCCCACGCAGTGTGGGAGAGGGGAACTTTGAAATAGTAGTTCCACTGCCACACTCCGACAATTTCTCGCTGCAAGATGTGCAGTTTCCGCTAGCTCGTGGAGACAGGCGTCAGTGCTGCAGGTCACGCTGGAAGCGTTGCAGGCGTTGGAGCCGCTCGTGGAGGCTGCGGTGGAGCGCATCGCTTGCACGGTAGGTGTCGCGTGGGTAGAGGGCGGCAAGTTTGCGCAGGGCGCTTGCCAGCGGTTCTGCCCCATACTGGCTCACGGTGAAGGCGTCGGCTTCCAGTTCATGCCGTCGACGCAGCCAAAGCATCGGCGCGAGCATCCCCAGCGCGAGTGCCAATAGCAGCGCAACGATTCCCCAACGCGGAAGTCGTTCTATGGAAGGTGCGCTGACGAGCGTCAGCCCAACGCCCGCACCCGTGAGCAGCGCCCATAACCGTACCAGCCGCCGCCGCTGCGCTATGTGGGCAATTTCGTGTGCCAGCACAGCATGTAGTTCCCTTTCAGTGAGCACGGCGAGCAGATAGTCCGTGAGGGCGATTCTGCCTCCGCTGAGCGCGTAGGCGTTCGCTGTGCGAGTGCGTGCGCCGTCCAGTACAAGGATCTCACGCACTTGTACGCCCAGTTCGTTGCCCAGTCGTTGGGCTTCGGCGAGCAGGCTTGGGGCGAGCGACACGGTTCGGATAGGCAGCGGCGCAGGGCGGCGGGTCATGCCCAGCCCTATTAGCAGCGCGCATAGCCCCATCGCGCTTGCAGAGAGCGCATCCCAGCTGCCCCAGTTGCGGTACGCCTCGCTGAGCGTGTAATGCACCGTTAGCCCCGCCAGCCCAACCGTGAGTAGGGGGGTCAGCGCGTCCCACACAAGGCGTAGGCGCATGGCGAGGTATTCGCGTCGCGAGGCGGTTAGCCTGCGCTCTGTGCGCTCGCGCGGATAGAGCCGCCAGAAAATCGCCATAAACTCCAGCAGCGTTTGCCCACCGCTGAGGATCAGCCCCAGCGCGGCGAGCGGCGGCTCCATCGAGACGCCGTGCGCGTACAACGCGCCCCACCCGACGCCCTTCGACCCGATGGAGAGCCACAGCAACTGTCGGAGCCATCGCATAACGCGCCCAATCGGAACCGACGCCTGCGTCCACCCTATGCCAAGCGCCAGCACGCCCAGCCCACTCAACAGATGCGCCCACACAAACACGCGAATAGGGGGATTATCGGCAAGTACGGGGAAATTCTGGTGGAGGCGGGGGGAATTGAACCCCCTTCCGAGACCGTTGCCCACTCAGCCTCTACGAGCGTAGCCTGTCTTTGGCTCTCGCGTTGGGTTTCCCGACAGGCAGGGCGCCCCAACGCCAGCTCAGTTAAGTGTCCTCCGTCCGCCCTGAGCACGGCTTCAGGAGCCAGTCGGTCTGCCCACGCCTCTCTCACCTCGGACCGACCACAAGGCGAGCGGCGCGCTGCTCAATTAGGCAGCGAGAGCGTAGTTGTAGTCCGCACTTCTTGTGTGCCGCTTTTTTACGAGGCCAGCGGCGCCTCGGCTCGCCACTGAGCGTCAATCGTGTCCCGTCGAACCCTGACGCCCCCGTGTCAAATCTATTATACCCCATCCTGCACCAAAAAGTTCCAGTGAGTTCCGTTTGCCCTCTGCAGGGGCAGACCTCCCGTGTCTGCCCAGCGGGTAGAATATGCCTATGCCCAAAGCGAGGATATACATTACGCTCAAGCCCGCATTGCTGGACGCGCAAGGGCGCGTGCTGGAGAACGCCCTGCGCCAGCTGGGCTTTGAAAGCGTGCAGAGCGTGCGCGTTGGCAAGTATTTAGAAATCGACCTGCACCCAAACGGCGACCCACACGCGCAGGTGGAGGCGATGTGCCAGAAACTGCTGGCGAACCCCGTGATCGAGCAGTACCGCTACGAGGTCAGCGAGGAATGAAGGCAGGCGTGATTGTGTTTCCTGGCTCCAACTGCGACCGCGATGCCTATTATGCGCTGCGCGATGTGCTGGGCTACTCGGTAGACTACCTCTGGCATGACGAGGCACGCGACCTCAGCGACTACGGGCTGGTGATCGTGCCTGGCGGCTTCTCGTATGGCGACTACTTGCGTCCTGGGGCAATCGCTCGATTCGCGCGAGTAATGGACTCGTTGCGGGCTTATGCGGAGCGCGGTGGGCGGGTGCTGGGGATTTGCAACGGGTTCCAAATTCTGTGCGAGGCAGGGCTTTTGCCAGGCGCGCTCACACGCAATATCGGGCTGAAGTTCCGCTGCATGCCCGTGCATATTCGTGTGGAGAACGCCGAAACGCCGTTCACGCGGCGACATCGGCGGGGCGAGGCGCTGCAAATCCCGATTGCGCACGGCGACGGGCGCTATGTGTGCGACGAGGCGACCTTACAGCAGCTGCGCGCGAACGGGCAGATCATCTTCCGCTACTGCAGTCCTACGGGCGCGCTCGGCGAAGCGTGGAACCCGAACGGCTCGGTAGACCATATCGCGGGCGTGGCAAACGCGCAGTTTAATGTGCTGGGGATGATGCCCCACCCAGAGCGCGCCTGCGAACGGCTGCTGGGCAGCGAGGACGGACGCAAGCTCCTCCAAGTTGGCTAATACGGGATACAGGGCGAATCCGAAGCCTTGCACAACGCCTCTAACCGAACAGGACGCTATGCGAAACTATGCACACTGGTTGCTGTGGGCAGTCGCGATTCTTGCGCTGTTGGGCGCGGTGCAGGCGCGCCTAAATAGCACGCGCAAGGCAGAGCCAAAGAGTTGCGACTCGTACATCTATTGGGAGTCGCCCCTGCTGAAGTAGCTACTCCCATATGAGGAACGGGTTGAACTTTGTGTCGGTGTCGTACACATCGACGCCCTCGCGCGCCTTCAAAAAGCCGACCACGAGATAGGTGACAGGCGTTGCCAGCGCTTCGTAAAGCGTCTTTGCGCCCCACTCGATGAGGCTAATCTTGACCAACTCTGCCGCTGGGTACACCCCCGCGAACGCGACCGCCGTGAAAATCGCCGTATCGAGAAGCTGGGCGACCATCGTGGAGCTAATGGTGCGCGTCCAGAGCCAGCGACCTTGCGTGGCGATTTTGAGCTTCGCCAGTACATAGGAGTTGGTGAACTCACCCACCAGGTACGCCACCAGCGAGGCAAGCATCAGGCGCGGCGCAACGCCTAACACGGTTGCAAACGCCTCTTGATGCTCATAGAACGGCGCGGGGGGCATCGCAATTGCTGCACTGATAATCAGCACCACCAGTAGGTTGCACGCAAAGCCCATCCAAATCACCAGCCGCGCCCGCCGATAGCCGTACACCTCCGTCAGCACATCGCCGATGATGTAGCTCACAGGAAAAATAATGATTGCTGACGACAGCACCAGCCCGCCGACGCTGATAATCTTCGCCGCGATGATGTTGGACACCAGCAGGCTCGTCAAAAACAGCGCGACCACCATCACGAACCAGATGGAGTAGCCGCGCTCGACGGAGCCCGTCAGTGAGACTTTGGGTAAGGGACGCACGGGCGTATTATACCTGCCTGTAGGCTCGCTACAGAGGCAGCTCAGGCTGCTGTGAGCGTGCAGTCGGCTGCGGGCGCGGCTCGCGGCGGGAACGACTGCTGTGGCGTTGAAGTAGCTGTTCACTGATTGCTTTTGCTTCGGGCGTGCGGTATGCCTCGAAGAGTTTCTGCCGAGCCGCACGCGCCGCCACCTCGTGCGCTATTATCGGCGCGGGGTAGTCCACGCCAATAATGCACCCGTACTGCCGTTGCAACTCAGGTGGCATACGGTACGGCTCGTGAATCCACGCAGTGGGCACGCGCGCCAGTTCGGGAACCCACTGGCGAATGAACGCGCCCGTCGGGTCTTGGTCATAGGACTGCTTGACCACATTGTAGATGCGGAACGCGCTGATACCTGTGCAGCCTGCCTGCATCTGGATTTGGCTCCAGTGGATACCTGGCTCGTAGTCCACGAACAGCCGTGCGAGGTGCAGCCCGACGGCGCGCCACGGCTGCCACAGGTGGTAGCACGCAAACGCGGTCAGCATCGCCCGCATGCGAAAGTTAATCCAGCCTGTGGCGTGCAGCATGCGCATGCAGGCATCTACGAGGGGATAGCCTGTGCGTCCCTGCGCCCACGCCTCGAACAGCGCGGGGTCTACCTCCGTGCGTTCGTTTGCCAGCGCGGGGTGCATCGGCTCGAACTCTATGCTGGGCAGGCTCTCCAGCCGCTGCACAAAGTGGCTGCGCCACAACAGGCGCGCTTCGAACGCCTGCAGCGAGCGCAGTCGGCTTGCTTGCTTTGGATCGCTCTCCGCCTGTTCGAGGGCGCGGCGCGTAGCTTGCACGACTTCGCGCAGTGAGAGTGCGCCGTAGGTCAGGTATGGTGAGAGGCGCGAACATGCGCTCGGTGCGGTTAGCGGCGATGACAACCCGCGTGCATAACCGCGCACGCGATGGCTCAGAAACGAGCGCAGCACCGCCAGCCCGCGACTGCGCCCGCCCCGCTGCGCCAGCGGGCACTCGTCGTCGCCGACACTTTCGGGCAGCGGGTCGGAACGCAACGGCGCAATCTGCAGCGCGGGCGGTTCGGGGATAATCGGGCGACGCATCTCGGCGTCCCAATGCTCGCGCCAGCCCTCACGCGATTGCAGCCCGCGCATGACGCCGTCCTGCGGAATCTCGTGGAAGGGCACGCCCCGCGCGCGCGCCCAGCGACGCACGGCACGGTCGCGCCGAAAAGTCCAGTCGTTGCCCACCTCCTGATGTGCCCACAGCGCAGCAATCCCATGCGACTGGTGAATCTGCTCCAGCACTTCGACGGCGTCGCCTGTGCGCACAATCAGTCCGTGCGACCGCCCCCCAAGCGCCCCCAACGCGCGGTCTAACTCCAGCAGACATTCGCGGGCAAACCGCCACTGACGGTTGGAAGCGTCGGGCTGGCGCCACAGGTCAGGCTCGAAGATATACAGCGGCACGACCCACCCACGCTGACTGGCTTCGTAAAGCGGCGCGTGGTCTACTGTGCGCAAATCGCGCTTGAACCACACCACCTGCAGCGACATGGCAGAATTCTACCTCTACTTCGCTAAGCGCAGGATGGCTTCGGCGAGGCGGGGCGGGTCGTGGCGTACATAGTCGGTCTGGCTAATGAAGTTGCCCGTGATGACCTTGTAGCCCATCTGGCGGATGCGGTCGACATCGGGCAGCACGAGGTCTTGCCCGCTGGCGCGGTAGCGCTCCAGCAGTTCGGGTTGCGGGATGGCAATATTGACCAGCACATAGTCGCACACGCGCCCGCCTGCGTGTGCCTCCAACGCCCGCACATGGTCGGACGCCGTGAAGCCGTCGGTCTCGCCTGGTTGGGTCATCACATTGCACACATAGACGCGCAGGGCGTCGGTCGTGCGCAGCGCATCGGTGATTTTGGGCACAAGCAAGTTCGGAATAACACTCGTGAACAGGCTGCCTGGTCCCAGCACCACTACATCGGCTTGGCGGATGGCGTCGAGGGCTTCTTGGGGCGGCTCCACATCGGGCGGGGTGAGGTGCATCCGCCGGATGCGCGCAGGGTACGCCACAATCGCCGTCTCGCCCTCGATGCATGCGCCGTCTTCCATCTCCGCCCGCAGGTTCACATGGGTCAGCGTGGAGGGCAGCACGCGCCCGCGAATCGCCAGCACCTTGCTGATCTCCTGAATCGCCTGCTCGAAGTCGCCTTTGATTTGGGTCATTGCGGCAATCAGCAGGTTGCCGACAGAGTGCCCACTAAGGTTGCCCGCGTCGTCCTTGAAGCGGTGCTGCAGCAAGGCGGTCATCGCGCCTTCGGCGTCGGCGAGCGCAATCAGGCAGTTGCGAATGTCGCCGGGCGGGAGAATCCCAAGCTCTTGGCGCAGTCTGCCCGACGAGCCGCCGTCGTCCGTTACAGTCACGATGGCGACGATGTTGGCGGTATAGCGTTTGATACCGCGCAGCATAGTGGACAGTCCTGTACCACCACCGATGACGACAACACGCTTGCCGTGCGCCATCAGTGCGTAGCGTGACAGCACATCCCACACGCGCCCGCTGGTGCGTGGCTGTAGGATACCGACCAGCGTGTGCCATGCGCGGCGTAGCCCCCACCACCACACGCCCAGCCCGGCAATGATTAGCGCACCACCCAGCGACCAGCGCATCGCCTGCGCTGCGCGCGGCGTGGACGCCACTTGGCGGATTAGTTCGTCAATCGCGCGGTAGAGGCTCTCCAGCCACTGTGCAGGCGCGCCTTGGAGCCCAATCCACACCCCTACCAGCGCAATTAGCAGCCCCACACTGGAGAGCGCAAGCCAGCGCTTCACCTGCGTGCCAGGCATCAGCCAACGCCAACGACCTTCTCGCATGTCAATCCCCTCCCCGCGCCAAGTCGCGATGTTCGACCGTCACGCGGTAGCCCCGCTCGGCGAACCACTGTCCCAACGCCTCGCCCAACACAACCGAGCGGTGGCGTCCACCCGTGCAACCAATCCCAACTGTCAGGTATGCCTTGCCTTCACGCTCGTAGCGCGGCAGTAGGTACGCCAGAAAGTTTCGCATCATCTCCAGAAACTCCTGCGTTTCAGCGTCGCTTAGCACATACGCGCGCACGGCGGCGTCTGTGCCGGGCTTGGGCTTGAGTTGGGGCACATAGTGCGGATTGCGCAGGAACCGCACATCGAACACCAAATCGGCATCGGCGGGCACGCCGTATTTGAAACCGAACGACACGATGCGCACGCGCAGGGGCGAAGGCACCTTCTCGTCGGCGTAGCGTTGGCGGATGGCGTTGCGTAGGTCTTGCGGTTTGAACAGCGTAGTGTCCAGCGTATGGTCGGCGATGGCTCTCAGGGGGGCGAGCAAGGCGCGTTCGGCGCGGATGGCTTTCGGCAGGCTCGGCTCGCGGCTCGCCAGTGGATGCGGACGGCGCGTCTCTTTGAAACGACGCACTAACATCTCGTCGGCGCAGTCCAGAAACAGCACCTCGACGGGCGCACCCGCTGCACGCATCTGCAGCACGGTCTGCTCGGCGTCTTCCAACGGCTCGTTCGCGCGGGTATCCACCACGACCGCCACGCGCTGCCCCGTCGCGACACGCTCGCACAGTGCTGCAAGCATCGACGGCGGCAGGTTGTCGATGCAGAAGTAGCCAATGTCCTCCAGCGTTTGCAGCGCAAGCGTCTTGCCCGCCCCCGACACACCCGACACCAGCACCAATCGCCCTACGCTCATTTGTTGCCTCCAAGCACCAGCACGCTAATCACCGCGTGTGCCAGCCCCACCAGAATCGCAGGCGCGACTGCCGAGACAGGTCGCCCCAACAGGTAGCCTGCGAACAGCTGCTCGCTCAGTTGCGCAAAAAAGAAGAACACCAGCCCATTGACCACCAGCGTGACCAGCGCCAGTTTCGCCGCGCGCCCCTTACGAAACGCCAGCGACGCCAGCCCTACGAAGACCGCCACAATCAGGCTCATCACTGCGCTCATCGCCAGCGACTCCTGCCAGTACGCGCTTGGTTGGATGTCCAGCGCGACGATGAGTCGTTCGCCGCCGCTATAAGGCGGCTCGCGGTCGACCGCCTCTGCGCCCAAGCGCGCCTCCAGCGCGGTCTCGTAGCGTGTGCGCAGCGCGTCCAGTCCGTACAGTACCCCCATATGCGCCCCTATCAGCAGCACATACAGCCCAATCCAAATCGCCAGCCCCCGCAGCAGTCGCCCCACGCCGATTACCTCCGCTTGTTCGGCTCCTCGCGCAGCAGCACGCCGCTGAGTAGCCCGTTGATAATGCCCAGCACGAGGCTCCCGTACAGCGCCGCCCAGAAGTTGCCCACGCGAAAGTTGAACGGCGCAAGCGCAAACACCGCCCAAAACAGTAGCGTGTTCACCAACAAGCCTGCAATCCCCAGCGTGAGGCAGTTCAGCGGCAGCAGCGCGAGTTTCACCCCGCGCTTGATAAAGGCGTTTACCAGCCCCAGCAGCAGCGCCATAATCAGGTTGTCCTGCCAGCTGGGACTGGGACGCATATCCAGTCCCAGCCGTGCGCCGCTCCAGAAGGTCAGATGCAGCGCAACCGCGAAGATGAGCCACTTAAGCAGGAACTGCATCGGGCAAGATTATACCGCCCGCAGATACTCCCGAACTACTGCGTGCGCATCGCCGTCTGCGCGCAGGATGCCCTTGTCCAGCCACAGGGCGCGCGTGGCGACCTGCGTAATCGCCTCCATGTCGTGCGACACGAACAGAATCGTGCGTCCCTCGCGCTGGAACTGGCGAATCTTGTCGTAGCATTTCTGCTGGAATCGCGCGTCGCCGACCGCCAGCACCTCGTCCACCAGCAGGATGTCGGCGTCCACATGCGCGGCAACGGCGAAGCCCAGCCGCATTAGCATCCCCGACGAGTAGGTGCGTATCGGCGCGTCGATGTAGCCTTCCAGTTCGGCAAACTGCACAATCGCATCGAGCCGTTCGGCGATTTGTTTGCGGGTCAGCCCCAGAATCACACCGTTGAAGTAGATGTTCTCCAGCCCAGTGAGGTCGGGGTGGAATCCCGCGCCGAGTTCGAGCAGTGGGGCGACGCGCCCGTTCACCTCCAGCACGCCTGATGTAGGGCGGTAGACACGGGCAATCAGCCCCAGCAGGGTGCTTTTGCCCGACCCGTTCTGCCCGATGATACCGACCGTTTCGCCTTTGTGAACTGTGAAACTCACCTGCTGCAGCGCGGTAATCCGCTCCACGCGGCGTGGCAGGAACGACAACAGCAAGCCCTTGAGGGAAGCATAGGCGTGGTGGGCGAGCTTGAACTCTTTAGTGAGGTTCTCGGCGCAGATGGCGACGGGAGAGGCGGTCTCTCCTGTCGCGGGCAAATACGGATTAGAAGTCGGCGCCGCCACCGCGCCCTCCGCGCCTGCCGCCAGGGGTGCCGGGCGCGCCTGAACCGCCTTGCTGCTGTTGCTGCGGGCGCGCCGGCGCACGGCGCAGGCTATTATCGATGTAAATCGCCCAGCTGTGGCGCACAGTATTGCCCGCCCAGTCTGTGGCGATGAGGGTCATTGTATGGCGTCCGTCGGGCAAAGGTTTCGCGGCGGTTCCTGCCCGCAAGCGCACCGTCACCTCGCCCAGCGAAGGTTCGTATTCGGCGGGCAACGGCTCGTCGTTCAGCAACCACTGCACGCTGGCGGGGATAATGCCGCTCCCATCGTCGCGCAGGCGCGCCGTGAAGTCCAGTGGCAACTGTCCCGACATCATCTCGCCAATCGCGGGCGTGGTACGCACCACCTGCGGCACCGTGCGATCCACCCACCCGAAGCCAAATGCTGTGAGGTTGCCTTCCGCCGTAGCAACCACGAAGCCATTCGGCGTGAACACGGGCTTACTTGTAATCGCCAGATACGCCACGCGCCGATTGTTCTGATCCACCGTGCCCTCTGGCGGGCGTAGTGTGTAGACCCACTCCAGTTTGCCCTCGGGCAGCGCGTAGCACAGCAGCGTGCCGCGCCGCGTCGCCACCCACAACTTGCCGTTGTGAATCTCGGGCGCGGTCAACGGCTCGTACAGCAGTTCAATCGGCTCGCGGTCGCCTGCAACGATTCTGCCCTGATGGTCAAACACATAGAGGCGATTCTCGCGCGTGATGACGGCGATATGGTTCTCATCGGCGGCGGGCGCGAGGCGGAACTCGGTGTTGAACCGTCGCGACCAGCGCACGGCGCCACTGTTGGGGTTTAGCGCAATCACCACATCGTTGGTTGTCACATACAGGCTACCACTCGCGAACACGGGCTGCGGGTCGTAGTTGGGCGCGGGCAGCCGAAACAGCCAGCGTCGGCGTCCGCCCGCTGCGCTGACCGCATGCACAAACCCGCCGTTCGTGCCGAAAAACAGCGTATCGCCTTCCTTGACCAGCCTGCCCGAAATGTAATCGTCGACACGGTAGGGTTCGCGCCAGAGCGGTTCGCCGTTGCGGGCATTCAGCGCATAGAGTTCGCCGCGCCCTGTGCCGACATACAGCACGCCCTCGTCCAGTATGGGTCGGGCGGTCGGCGCACTGTCGGCAGTGAACACCCAGCGCAGACTGCCCGTGGCAATGTCCAGCGCCAGCACATTCCCGTTGCTCGCGCCGATATAGACCAGCCCCTCGCCCTCCACGGGCTGCCCGATAATTGTGGCGTTCAGCGGCGCGTCCGCAGGGTACTGCCATTTCAGCGTGCCACTCTCCAAATCCACCGCATACAGGCGGGTGAGGCACGGATAGTAAATCGTTGCCTTGCCCACGCCGGGCAGCGCGGGGTTGTTCGCCGCAGGGCTGCCGAAAAACCGCCACATCGCCGCTGGCGTCTGCGTCCACGCCGCCGCCCATATCAAGCCCAACCAAAACGCCCAAATCGTCTTCCGCATACCAACCTCCATGTTCGTTAGACGCGCGAGTTTCCTTGCCCAAGTATACCCGCCGACGCCTATCGCTTCGTCCAGATGCGCGTGTTCAGGTTCAACTCGTCCACCACCGCCAGCGCAAACTTGAGTTCCTCAAAGTATTCCGCTATCGTGCTGGGGTCAAGCAACTTGTCGGCAGGCGCAAACAGCGAGGGCGGCTCGAAGTGGTCGTGGTAGGTCGGAATCGCCACGAACACACGCGAGGCGATAAAGGAGAGGCGTATGGGAGAGTCAGTCTTCTTGCGGAACTCCACGATGCGTCGTATCATGTTCGGGGTAAGGATGTAGCGTGCCTCAATCTGGTCCGTGGAGAAGACCTTGAACAGGCGTTCGAACTCAGGGTCTTCCATCTTGACCAGTTCGCCGGGCTGGTTGCCCAGCTTCGCGCTGAGGCTCTGCAGCCACTGTCCCAGCCCGCCCAGCCACGACTGCTCCGTGTCGGGCAGCACCAGCGTAATGCCGTGAAAGTGCTTGTGAAAGTCCGCGCTGATAAACAGCCCGCGGAAGATGGTCACCCAATGTTCGTGACGGCGCCCTTTGCTATCGTAAGTTACCTGTCGGTACTCCGTGTGCAGCTCGGAGAGACGGATGTCAGTCTTGTCGATGACGCCCTCGATGTAGTCCTCGCCACGGTAGCGGTCGGGGTCGGGCGAGTTATGGAACAGCATACTCAGGTGGTATTCTGCCTCTGGGATTGCCCGCATCGGGTAGTATTTTAGGCTGGGGTGGAACAGTCGTACAAGTTGAGTCATCACGCGCACCTTGAAGGTGTTGCGCCACTCGCTGGCTTTGGAGGCGTAGGTGACGCCGATGACCAGCAGGGCAATCCCCAGCGGCGCGAACGCCCACGCGCCAACCTGAAACATCGCCAGCCCAAGACTCAGCAGCCCGCCGATGACCACGCTCCAGAGGGTAATCTGCGCGAACCGATGCACCTGCTGACTTCGCTCTGCCTCAATCGCACGCAGAATCGGCTCCAGTTCGCGCAGGGCTTGAACAGGGCTAACCTGCATGGCTTACTGTCGGAACAGTTGCGCGACGCTGGGCGTGGCGCGCTCCGCCTCTTCCGCTTCGAACACTGCGCGCCGCTTGAGACCCATCGTGGTTGCGATGAGGTTCGTGGGGAACATCTCGATGGCGTTGTTGTAGTCGGTCACGGCGGCGTTGTAGGTGCGTCGCGCGGCGGCGATTTGCTCCTCAATCTCGTTCAGCGACGCCTGCAGGTGCAGAAAGTTCTCGTTGGCGCGCAGTTGCGGGTAGTTCTCGACGGCGATCATCAGGTTGCGCAGCGCACCTGACAGCGCGGCTTCCACCTGCATGCGCTCCCCCTCAGGCAGGTTCGGGCTAAGCGCA
>Ga0197142_1002884_pt1 | contig 14772 bp, 14 predicted proteins | sample GBS60_MetaG_FD_148614 | JGI IMG/M metagenome (GOLD analysis project Ga0197142, IMG submission 148614) | Sediment microbial communities from Great Boiling Springs, Gerlach, Nevada, United States - GBS 60_MetaG | ecosystem: Environmental > Aquatic > Thermal springs > Hot (42-90C) > Sediment... | reverse complement strand
CCCGCCATGAGGATCTGATGCATGGCGTACCCGAGCCGATCGCCCGGATACAGGTGATCCCACGTATCGCGCACTCCGATCGCGGTCGACGGCATCGACACCGAGGCCGCATAGTCGCCAGGCCCGAAGGCCAGCGCGTCGAGCCGGTTACTCGCGCTCGCGATGTCGCGGCAGGACAGCACCCCATGAGCCGTTTCAATCTGCGCATGGAGCCGGATCGGCTCGCGCTTTCCGATTACCATCTCGATCTGCCCGAGGAGCGTCGCCACGAGGTAGATGTCCTGCGCGCTCCCGACTTTCGGGACAATGACGAGGTCGAGCGCGTTCCCAGCAGCCTCGACGACGTCGATGAGGTCGCGATAAAAGTATGGAGAGTCCAGACTGTTCACTCGTATCGCACGGGGGCGCCCTCGCCACTCCGCCTCATTCAGCGCTGCAACGGCGTGCTGCCGAGCGATCACCTTCATCTCCGGTACAACGGCATCTTCCAGGTCGATGAACACGATATCGGCCTCACTACGCAGCGCCTTCTCGATCATGTCCGAACGGGAACCTGGCACGGACAGGACGCTCCGTGATGCATACGCCGTCATCTGACCCTCCAGCGGGTACACGCTGCCGCTGCTTCACCGTCAGCATAGCAGGCACAAAGCGGCCTAGCCGGAGCATGGCCGACTTCCCGACGGGCCCATGAGGGAACCCCCGTCCTCAACCTGGTCGGTCGCCTCCGAAGGTGTGACATTTACGCTATGGTTGTGGAGAGATCCAGCGGCTCGGGAGCAACAGCGTCCTGCCGTGCGCCATTCCGAGGGAGGAAGGAAGAGGGGAATGCTCGACCAGCTCGCTCGTCACGCAGCCTTCTTCGCCGCCGCTGCCAGTGCTCAGAGTGGCGAGCGACTCGATTTCTCCCCGGAATCGTTAGCGATACTCGATAGCTTGCTCGATCAGTGGCTCCATTTCGCCGCAGTGTACGGCGGAGCCGAACGACCCGATCTCTCGCCGTACGTCGTGCCGGCCGCCGCTTACGTGGGCACCGTGCTGCAACGGGCGTTGCGGGGGGAGTGGGTCGTGTCCGAGGAGCCAGGAGGACGCCCCTCCCTGGTATTCGGCGATGCGGCACACCTCGATGTGCTGTCGCTGATGGAGCAGATCCTCAGCGGGAGTGTGCGGCCCTGTCTCTGGGACATGTACCTGGTGCTCGAGCGAAATCTCCGGGAACGCACTCCGTCGGGTGGCGCGCACAGTCACTGATGACCTGCGAGTTCGCCTTCTTCGGCTACGAGATGCACGGCCAGCCGCGATCCGGTTTCGACTGTGCGATGCAGGCTCCGGCAGGTGTCCTTCGGTCGAATCGGGCCAGACCTTGCGGCCGATGCGTCAGGATCTCCCTGAGCAGTGAGGTGACACTCCCGGCTCGCCGCTCACCCGGTGCCGGACGACATCCCGGGTGCGACTACCTTGCAGCGGCTCCTAGTCGCTCGTAGGTTTCGAGCAGGCGTCGAGCAATCACGCTCCAGCGGTAGCGCTCATCGACGAGATTCCACGCGTTCATCACCAGAGCTTCTCGCAGCTGAGGGGACGTCACCAGCCGCATGACCGCCGCCGCCATCTCTTGAGGTGTATCGGCCAGGAGCAGATGCACCCCGTCTCGCACCTCAAGCCCCGCAGCACCCAACGTCGTCGCGACGACCGGGCGTCCGGCCGCGAAGGCCTCCAACACCTTCAGCCGCGTGCCACCGCCGGTGAGCAGTGGCACGACGACGATGCCGCATCGTTCGAGCCAGGGGTTCGGGTCAGCGACCGGCCCAACCAGTCGTACCCCAGAGCTACAGGCCAGATGGCGCACTTCCGGAAGCGGGTCAGAACCGACCACGACAAATTCGATGGACGGTTCGCACGCGCGAAGGAGTGGCAAGACTCGCTCGGCGAAGAAGCGCACCCCTTCCACGTTCGGCCAGTAGCGCAGCGATCCGACGAACAGCAGCCTATTCGGCCGACCGCTGCTTAGTGCAGTACGCCGGATACGCTCCGGATCGACACCGTTGGGGACAACCATCACCTCACGTGCACCCGATGCAAGGAGGATCTTCGCATCACTCTCCGAGGTGACCAGGCAAACTGAAGCGAGGCGCCACGCCCCCACCTCCTCCCGCCGTAGCTTGCGCCACTCGACAGCGTTGAACCAGCGGCGAACCAAAGACCCTCGCCCGGCCAGCTGCCGTACCAGGTCATGCTCGATGTTGTGCACGTCGAGCACAGTCGGGAGTCGGAGTGGTAGTCGGTAGAGGCCGGTGAGCGAAAACTCGAACTGGACCAGGTCGAACGGTTCACCGTGCAGGAGCCGCTTGAGGATCGCCTGCACCGCCGGCTGTACCATCTGCCAATACTGAGCCGAGTGAGGTGACACCAGGGACCGCAACTGCGCCCAGCGCTTCGCTCGGCTCGGGCGTTCGCGGCCGGTCCAGGGTACACGCACCGCGACGGTCGGTCCGAGCTCACGTTCAGTCGGCGACACGTCGTCGGAGGGGCCGGCAAGCGAGAGGATCCGGACCTCGTGTACCCGAGCGACCTCGCGCAGGAGGGAGTACATCCGAATGGCACCGCCGAAATCGGGCGGAGCTGGCAGGTAGGGCGTGACGAAGAGGATCCGCATGCGCCAATCGCCGCACCGCTGAGGTTAGACGACCCGGTTGGCCCGTCCCCAGTGGTGCGTGAGTGTGTGAGCCAATCCCACAGCGTCCAGCACCCTCTCCACCTGATCCGGGTTGCGGCGCACCGTGGGCAGCCGCTCATCGGCCGCCAACCGCAGGAGCAGGCGGGCGGCGAGTGCCGCACCCATCTGGAGTCCCCGGCGGGTGACCTTATCTACGGTGTCGGCCTCGGTATGCCCCCATCCACGGCCGATCATCCCTTGGGTCGCGTCTCGACTCTGAAGCGTCGCTGTAGGGTACCCAGCGAGGAAAAACGGAAAGTGATCCGAATGCGGGGAAATGCGGTCGCGCACGGCGAACGGGTAGGCGAGTTCCTCCGCCATCTGGAGGAAGTACGCAGCGAGCGCTGGGTCACCAGTCACCGTCACTTGCTCATGTCCGCCCTGGCCACGTCCAGCACCGTCGAGATTGAGCATGAAGACAAGCGTCTCATTGCGATCGGCACGCTCGTACTGGTCGCAGTGATGCCACGATCCGAGCAGTCCCAGCTCCTCGCAGGCAAACCAGACCAGCCGGATTGTACGCGGCAGGCGCCCCGCGTGCGGTAGGAGCGTTCGAGCGAGCTCGAGCGCGACGACGGTACCGGCACCGTTATCGGTCGCCCCCTGAGCAATGTCGTGGCCATCGTAGTGGGCTCCTGCCACGATGCATTCACGCGTCGAACCGTCCCCCTCGATGTCGCATACCACATTGTAGGCCTGGGACCGGAAGAGGCGATTGTGCATCCGGATGCGCCCGCGCAGCTCGCCCAGGCTTGCCGCACGCCGGATCATCTCGCCGGCCTCATAACTGAGCCCCAGACCAGGGATAGGTGCGGTGTGATCGAGCACCGTTGCCCCGCCTGGGCGGCGGGCATACAGCGCCCCGGTGACGCGAAGCAACCCCGGGTTCCGGTTGACGAACACGCAGGCAATCGCGCCGGCCTCGACGGCTCGCCGGTACTTGTCAGCCCGATGACTCCCCTCAACGGCGGGCAGATCGGTTTCGGCGTCGGTCAACACGATGGCGCCCTGCACCCGCTGACCAACTCGAGCGAAGTCTTCCGCTTCGCCGGCGCCGACATCGACGATCGCTCCCTCCAGGTCAGCGATGCCGGAGTACGGCAGTCCCAGCGCGGCGAAGCTCCGCTCGACGGGTGCAGACAGGGCGAAGAAACACTCGCCTCGTTCCCAACTGTAGACCGGAAACTCCTCGATCCACACCCGCTCCGCGCCGTACGCGCGCAGCGTGCGCTGCAGGAATTCCGCTGCCGCGTGCTCACTGGCACTCCCCCCGAACCGGTGGCCGATCCCATCGCACAACTGAACGAGGTTCCGGTATGGCTGGTCAGAGCTCCAGATCTCCCCCAGCACCTGCCGCTCGATGTCACGCAGGGCTGCAGTCATTCCGGATCCCTTCCGCAGAGTGTCCCGCTCATTCGTAGCGATTGTACCAGCCGGTCTCATGACCCCACCTACAGGCAGCGCGCGAAGCCCGGGTAACTGAGATGGCCCCGACCAAGACCGGCTCGTCCGGGAGCTTGCTGAAGGTGCTGGTCAAGAGGAGGCACAGCGCATGCAGCAGGAGGGGATGACGCTGACACTCCCCCGGTTCACTGAAAACGAGCCCCCGGCGACGCCAGGGGCTCGAGCCGCACGTGAGGACGCCGAGATGGTCACGCACCCGCCAAGATCCCCCCGGTGACCTCGATCAGCGCTCGGACCCGGCGAACGAGATCAGCCAGCGTGTCCGGGGTGATCGACTGCCGTCCGTCGACCATCGCTCGCTCCGGCTCCGGGTGAACCTCGATGATCAGTCCGTGTGCGCCGGCGGCCACGGCAGCGAGCGACATCGGAGGAACCAATTCACGACGCCCGGTTCCATGGCTGGGATCGACAATGACCGGCAGGTGGCTCAGCTGGCGAACCAGCGGGACGGCATTGAGATCGAGCGTAAAGCGAGTGAGGGTATCGAAACCGCGCACGCCACGCTCGCACAGGACAACCTGGTCATTGCCTCCCGCCAGCAGGTACTCAGCGGACAGGAGCCACTCTTCGACAGTGGCCGCGAACCCGCGCTTAAGCAAGACCGGCTTCCCGGTGGCCGCAACGCGGCGCAACAGTGTGAAATTCATCATGTTCCGGCTGCCGACCTGGAGCATATCTGCGTACTGGGCGACGAGATCGACCTGCTCGCTCTCGAGCACCTCGGTTACGACTGGTAAGCCCGTCAGTTCGCGTGCCTCCGCGAGGAGTTCCAAGCCATGCTCACCCAGGCCCTGAAAACTGTATGGGGAGGTGCGGGGCTTGAAGGCACCTCCCCTGAGCATCGAGGCCCCGGCCTGGCGGACGGCCTCGGCAGTCCGCAAGAGTTGATCGCGATCCTCGACCGCGCACGGCCCGGCGATAACAACAGGCTGCTCACAACCGAAGGCCACCTCACCGACCCGCACGACCGTGCCTGACGGACGCACTTCGCGAGCAGCAAGCTTGTAGGCTGGGCCAGATGCGAGGACTTGCTCCACGCCCGGGTGTCGGCTGAGCACGTTTTTCACGTCCTCTTCGATCGGCTTGCCGTTGACACCGATGACCGGCTCGCCACTGCGTTCGAGCATCTGCACATCATAGCCCCGTTCACGGAGCAGGTGCAGGAGTTGCTGACGCTGGTCGTCGTCCGCGCCTCGACGCAGTCTCACAATCATTGGCGCCGTCCCTCCCACTGATCCAGCCCCCGATGCCTCACGACAGCTCCTGAGAAACAAAAGAGCAGAGGCTGATACCTCTGCTCGCCGACGTTCCTGGTGTACGGGCTACGGGCCTAACGGCTCAGCACCTCCCCGCCCACCAGCAACGCCGGCGGGCTAAAGTAGTACGCAAACCACGTTTGGTGCTGAGCAGCCGATCCATCCATAGCACTTACACCATACACGGGCGCGAGCCCTTTGTCAAGACCTCGCGCTGCCATGTCTAGAAGGTCCACTCGCGATGCAGCGAGGATCGTGTTAAGGTGGCGCTCGCTGCGCCCACGGGTAGCCCGGAGACGGGGAGGCAAGCCATGAAGCTGGGGTTGGACACTCGGGAGCGGGCCGACGAAGAGTCGGAGCCGATCAGCGTCCGGGTAGCAGAGCGTGTGGCCCGAATCTTCCAGGTTTTTCTCGGTCTCGGCCTTGCGCTCGTTGTCCTGGGGAGTGCGATCACCATCGCGGGCACTGGTGGCTTACCCGAAGAAACGATCCCGGCGACGGAACTCCCTGGCCGGCTCTTGGAGGGAAACGGTGACGCGATGCTGACCCTCGGCATCCTCGTCTTCCTTGCCGGTCCGGTGCTCGGCGTGCTTGCGCTGGCTGTCGGTACCCTGCGCCAAGGTGATCGCCGCACCGGGCTATTGGCCATGCTGGTGCTGGTCATCGTAGCCAGTGCTCCGTTCGTCCGCGTCGTGGGAGGACGTTGAGTGTCCACCGGTACCGAGCTCGTGATCCTGCTGGTCGCAGTGGGAGCCGGCGTGCTGGGCTCGATGGTGGGACTCGGTGGCGGCGTCTTCATGGTACCGATCTTTTCCGCGTTCCTCGGGGTACCGCTCAAGACCGCGATCGCCGCCAGCGCTATCAGCGTTGTGGTCAACTCTCTCGGTGGGGCGGCGATTTACCTGCGTCACCGCATGGTCAACCTGCGCCTTAGCTTGCTGCTCCTGATCTCGACGACTCTCGGAGCGATCGCTGGTGGCCTCCTCGTCCTCGGCGCACCAGTCGAGGTGTTACGGATCATCTTTGCAGTCACGCTCTACACGATGGTCGCATTGATGGTTCGCCAAGGTGCCGCTGCGGAAGGTGCGGAGGGGCCTGAGGACTCGATGGGGTTGCGGGCGAGCTACTTCGATCCCGCAAGAGGAGTGACCGTCGTGTACACGCCTGCTCGAGTGATCCCGGGCATGGGCTTCAGCACAGTCGCGGGCCTCCTTTCTGGGCTCTTGGGCATTGGCGGCGGCGCTGTTCAGGTACCACTCATGAACACGGTGATGCGAGTGCCAATCAAGGCGGCAGCCGCAACGAGCGTGTTTATGGTGGGGATCACCGTGGTCGCGAGCGCCTTACTCTACTACAGCGCCGGGCTGGTCAACCCCAAGGTGGCCGCGCCGGCGATCCTTGGCGTGTTCCTCGGTTCCCAGATAGGCTCCCGAGTAGCCCGACGGCTGCGCAGCAAGGTGCTGAGCCGAATCTTGATCGTTATCCTGCTCTACCTGGCTACCACCCTGCTGCTGCAGTCGTTCGGCATCCGGATTCCTGGAGCGCGATGATGCGGCCACCCGGTCGCTCCCAGTCAGCGGGCATCTCCGGTCGGAAAACTGAACCGGACGGCCAGCGCTCCGCTTCGACCTCGGTAACTGCCCCGATGTGGACGCCGCGCTCGTTCGCTCAGCGCAGCCGCGTCCAGGCGAGATGCTCATCGTCGTTCTGGCGGCCGTTTCCCCTGGCTGTCCTCTTTGGACGTTCCGGAACCAGGACGCGGCCAACGAAATAGACTGCCGAAAAAGAGCTGCTGCATCTGCTGCCCGAACGAGAAGTTGGCTAACTCGCTGGCGGTGTCCTGCAGTAACTCGCCGGGACGACGCTCCTGGGTCGCCCACGCGGCTCGGGCATCGCGCGCCTCTTCGAACGCCTTGCCGAGCGTGGAGATGGTCTCCTCGTTACCGACAGCGATCAGATCGCGCAAGTGCTGGAGCTCCGCCAGGGTGGCGTCCAGCCAGCGGGCGATGTTCTCACCGTTGGTGGCGCAGATATCACGGTACATCTCTGGGCTCCCAGCGGCCAGCCGGGTGGCGTCGCGGAAGCCACTTGCGGTTAAGCGCTGGACATCGCGCCAAGAGGGGTCACGGCTCACGACACGCATGAGGGCGATGGAGAGAAGGAACGGCACATGGCTAATGCCGGCGACGTAACTATCGTGTTCGTCCGCATCGATGAAAAGCGGTTCGGCCCCAAGGGCGGCGATCATCCCCAGCACCGTCTGCACAGCATCCTCGCTCGCCGAGACGAGCGGCGTCACGCACCAGGTCGCACCCTTGAACAGATCGGCATCAGCACCTTCAACGCTCTGCGTCTTGCCGGCCATCGGGTGACCACCGACGAAGTGGACGCTCGACGGGAGCACCTCGCGAGCCCACGACATGACCGCCGCCTTGGTGCTGCAGGTATCGGTCACGACCACCCCATACTTCCCGTACTCTGCGATGGCCGTCAACACTTCCCGTACCGCGCCGACCGGCGTCGCAATGACGATCATGTCCGCCCGCTCGATCGCCCCACGGAGGTTCCACTCCGTCCGGTCGACCGCCTTGATCTTCTTGGCGTATCCCTGATGGGTCAGGTCGATGTCGAACCCGGTGAGCTCAATCACTGGAGGCCGCTTGCCATCGTCGGTCGCCCAGCGACGCAGTCCGAGACCGATCGATGCTCCGATGAGCCCGAGACCGATGATAGAGACGTGCTGCATGGTGCGACGCTCACCTCACAGTCGGCGACTGTTCTCCCGCAACTGGAGCCAGTATACCACGGGATGTGAAGTGCCCTTATGGCGCCGAGATCGCCTCCAGATCAATGGTACGGATCCAGCCGACGGTGCCGTCCTCGAGTGCGAGCTGAAGCCACGTTGCTCCGCCGGCTTGCTGTTGCTGGCCCAGAAACATAAGTGGTGTTCCGGGGTCCAGCAACCGGACGACCTGGGTGTCAGTGCTTGGCCCGGACCGGAAATTGACTGGTCCCCCTTCGGCAATCCGGTGTGTCGGTCGCCAGGCCGGAGTCGGCGTGGGAGACGGTGTAGAAAGCGTGACAGTTGGGCTTCCGACGGCTGGACGGGCGGTACCCGCAGCAGACGAGGCGGTTCCGGGGGTGGACGTGGCAGGTGTCAGTGTCACGGTCTCAGGCAGTCGGGGGATGAAATCGCTCAGATAAGAGCCGAGACGGACATAGAGCCAAATGAACGACGTCAGAGCGATTACAATAGTGAGCGCCATGCTCAGACCCACCAGAACGCCGGACGCACGGGAACGCTGTCGGAGCCGCTCGCTCACCTCATGCTCGACCATAAGCGAACCACGCCTTACGACCGCGACTACCAAACCCAGCCTGGTTTCCAAGCCAGTATAGCAAGTCTTTGTGCTAACCTTTGACGCGGGCGCCGCTCGTGGCGTCGGCCAGGCTGGCTGGACCGTGCCAGCGACCACTCCAGGAGGCAGGTATGGCGCAGTTCAAGAACTACATTAACGGCGAGTGGGTGGATGCCCAGAGCGGAGAGGAGTTCGAGCGGCGCAATCCCGCCACGGGTGAGCTCATTGGTACCTTCGCCAGGAGTGGTCCGGCCGACGTCAATGCCGCAGTCTCAGCGGCGAAGGCTGCCTTCGAGCGGTGGCGCAAGACACCGGCACCCAAGCGGGGGGAGATCCTGTTCCGCGTTGGACAGCTCCTCATCGAGCGCAAGGAGCAGTTGGCGCGGGAAATGACCGAGGAGATGGGCAAGGTACTGGCCGAGACGCGCGGCGATGTCCAGGAAGGGATCGACATGACCTTCTACATGGCCGCCGAGGGTCGTCGGCTCTGGGGTCAGACCACACCATCGGAGTTGCCAAACAAGTGGAACATGTCGGTTCGCAAGCCGCTCGGGGTCGTTGGATTGATCACCCCATGGAACTTTCCGATCGCCATCCCGACCTGGAAGATCATGCCAGCCCTCATCTGTGGTAACACCGCCGTCTTTAAGCCAGCGAGCTACACCTCTCGTTCAGCGGTGCGGCTGGTCGAGCTGTTCGAGGAGGCTGGGCTGCCGCCCGGTGTACTGAACCTCGTGCTGGGCAGCGGCGAGACCGTGGGCAACGCCCTGGTGCAGCACCCGGAGGTAGCACTGGTCTCGTTCACCGGCTCCAACGAGATCGGCCAGCAGGTCTGGGTGGACTGCGCCCGTTTGGGTAAGCGAGTGTCTCTCGAGATGGGTGGCAAGAACGCTATCATCGTCATGGACGATGCCGACCTGAAGTTGGCGCTCGACGGCATCGTCTGGAGCGCTTTCGGCACCTCCGGTCAGCGCTGCTCCGCCGCGAGTCGGGTCATCGTCCACCAGGGTGTCTTCCGCGAGCTTGCCGACCAGCTTGAGGCGCGCGTGAGCTCCTTACGGCTCGGCAACGGACTGGATCCGACGACCGACGTCGGCCCCGTCGTGAGCGACTCGCAGCTCCAGCGCGTGCAGCGGTACGTCGAGATCGGTAGGCAGGAGGGGGCAGAGGTACTGGTAGGTGGACGGGTCGCGACAGAGGGAAACCTCGCTCGCGGGCACTTCCACGAGCCGACCGTCTTCGTCAATGTGCGCCCCGACATGCGGATCGCTCAGGAGGAGATCTTCGGCCCAGTGACCGCGCTGATCACGGTGCGAAGCCTTGATGAGGCCATCGAGGTCTGCAATAATGTCCGTTACGGGCTGTCAGCGTCGATCTTCACCCGCGACATCAATCGGGCCTTCCGAGCGATCGAGGATGTGTTTACCGGCGTCTTCTACGTCAACGCCGGCACCATCGGTGCTGAGGTGCATTTGCCGTTCGGCGGCACCAAGGCGACCGGGAACGGCCACCGAGAGGCCGGCCAGGCTGCGCTGGACGTCTTTAGCGAATGGCAGTCGATCTTCATCGACTACAGCGGGCGGCTCCAGCGAGCGCAGATTGACGTGGAGCACCTGCCGATCGGCAACGACTGACCGAGGGTCGGCGCGAGCATTCGGAGCACCAGTCCGAACCGTGGCTGCCGCTCCCAGGAGCGAGAGCCAGGCTCCAGAGCCTTGGCGCCGTCTCATCCGTGAGTATCTCAGAGAGCGCGGCTGCCGTCCGATCGAGCACGACCCCGTGCCACGCGCTCGCGCTCTAGCCCACTGCTGGGCGCACACAGCTCGGGTGCGAGGGCGTACCCCAGCCGCTGGGCCGAGTAGGCGCGACGGCTGTCGCTCCGTCAACCCTCTCCTGAGTGGCGAGCGTCCGGGTCGTCTGGGTCCTGGAAGAGACGCCCGAACCCGATCTGATGGGCACGGCTCAACCACCGACGCGCTTCATCCTCCGAGGCGAAGGCGCGGACGTGGCCGTCCAGCGAGATCAGCGTCGTGCCGTCCGGAGCGGGGCGGAAGGAGAACCGGCCCTCGGACTGCAGGCGACCGAGGTACCGGACGAGCATGTGGGACCAGCCGGAAGGTTGCTGCGCCTCCGCTTGTCGTACTGCTTGCGCCCGATCGACTGGTTCGATCTGCAGGGGCAGAGGTTCGGCCTGGCACGGGCAGGAGAGTTGCCCTGCATCCGGTGGTCCGGCGAACGCATGCCAGTCGGGTATCAACCCGCACAGTGCCTGCCGCAGAGCTGAGCGAGGCACGACGCGCCGGAATCCGCGGACGCGCGCCAGCCCGGATTCTAACGTTGGCGCTTGGAGCACGAGTTCCGCAACCAGCCCAGGGGCCGTGCGGTGCCACACGGAGACCAGGTGCGCCTTGTCGCCTGAAAGGAGAACGATGAGCGGCGAGGCAGCGCGGAGGGGGGTGACGACAGTGGAAAACGAGGGCGAGGTGCCCGTAGGGTACTCGAGTACGACGGTCGCCTGGTAGAGGAGACCAAGGTCACGCACGTGTGGAAGGCCGACTGCCTGCTCAGAACCGAGATACCATGCGCGGACCTCTCCGTTCGGAGCAATTATGGCGAGCTGAACAGGCGGATACGACATCTGCTGGGCGATGCGCGCGACCTGCGCGGCCACGACTGGCCAGTCGACTTCAGCAGGCAGTCCGTGATCGTGAAGAGGGGAAAGGTGTGGCCATTGCATTCTGTCTATCCCCATGCTCTCTGAAGCACACAAGAGTTACCGTTCAGTCTAGGATGAAGCGCAGGACGTCTTCGAAGCGTTGTCGCATCGCTTCCAGCCACTCGAACATCGCCTGAGTCTCGTCGGGCGAAGGCGAGGGCTGGGTGGCAGGCACACGTTGCCAGCCTGGCCGCAAGACCGGAGGGAGCTCGACGTCGGATTCCGGTGGGCTGCCCGAGTTCTGCCGGGCGGACTCGAGCCGCTCGAGGATGCCCAACTCGGCTGCGCGCTGGCGCGCGAACGCATACTGAACGGTTTCCCCGAACCAAAAGCAGAAGCGCGCGAGGGGGAGGTCACCAAAGAGATCGGTCAGGAGTGACCAAGCCTCCGTGTCCGCCGTGCTGGGCGGGAACGTGTCGAGCAGTCTCCGCATGACCGGCGAAGGGATGCCGTGCTGTGCGGCGAGCTCGCGAGGAAACCAGGCCATCCAGAACGACCAGAAGGCGTGGAACGCGGTGAGCAGGTCTTCGATCGGCTCCCAGGGAGCAGGGGCGGTACCTGCCTCGATGCCCTTCCTGATACGCAGGCTTTTCTGGAGCACTATGCGAGCTGCCTCCCAAGGATTGTCAATCTCGTCAAAGATCTTGATGGCGACCCCGGGGATCACCGAGAGTTCTGAAGGATCGAGCCCGAGATCTTCAACGGCATGCTCGACTGCGCGGAAAATGTCGCCGACCTCCTCGAGCGCCCGCACCATATGCTCCCCGAGCGTCCAGGCCCAGACGAGGCACGCGCGACACTCCTCGACCTTGATGTCGAGCGGTACCGGGTAGGTGTACTCGGGGATACAGCGTCTCGTGCGGTTGCTGCCGAATGGATCGTAGCTGACAAAGGTCGAAATCTTAGGCAAGCCTGGGTCTTCCAGTGCGAGCCGGTACCAGCGTTCGATCCCGAGCTGCTGCGCGAGAGACTCAGCCAGCGGGTGCTCCATGAGGCTGGGAAACCAGTCAGCGAAGCGTGGAAGGGGTAAATCCGCAAGCGTGTCGCGGATGACGTGCCATAGTTCCGGGTCGTCTGGGGGAAGTACCAGATCAATCCCTTTACCCTGGTTGATCCATTCCTCTTCGAGACGCTGCTTCCAGGGATGGTCATCGGGCAGGGTGTCCACTACGTGGAAGAAGTGCCAAGGGTACCAGAACTCGTACCACCACCTCATCGCCTCACCGGGAAAATGTGGTGACAGGTACTCGTCGAACTCAGCGGCCAAGCTACCGGCGGCGTGGTAGGCTCCCTCGAGAAAGGCGACGTCGTACGCCGTGTCGGGTGCGTTGATTTCTGTCATCGTTTTACCATCCCTTCGATCCGACTCGTCGCGATTCTGAAGCATAAAAACCTCAAGAGAACAGGGTGGTTCCCGTCGCACCGATTTTCGCGCACTCTGCACCCGCTGGGGGTTATCGAGCTATGGAGCGCAGGTAGATACTGTCGAAACCTGGCACGGCGAGAATGACACAGCTCGCTTTGCGGAACTGATTCAAGTCAGATTCTGTACTTTCGATCCACTGGTAGGCAGGTTCATTGATCTAATTGCCTTGACGGTTTCACGACCTCACAGGGACTGTCGGAACACACCTAGCTCGAGGTCAACGAGTCGCCTCGATTGGTTTCAAGCACTGAATTGGAACAGGAGCGAGCGTACGTACGCGCCTCTTGCTTCCGCGCGGGCGGCCGAGCGACCCCGACCGTCGTTCCTTACACTTGTCGCAGCCACTCGCGCATCTCGGCGAGCCACTCGTCCGGAAGGATAATGGACCCGTCGGGTCGTTGCGGTGGCGTATCGCAGGGGATGCCCGACTCGTTCCAGGCGAGGATCACTTCCAGGTCACGCGGGAGCCGCTCGTCGATCACCCCCCATCGCGAGCAGCTCCTCGATCTCAGCGCGACTGAGTTGCACGCTTGACCTCCTCGTCCCAAACCTGATTCAAGCCCTCATAGGTACTGTCGGAACATCCGCCTATCCCTCGGAGACGGTGCCACGAGCGAGTTTCAAGCCCTCATAGGTACTGTCGGAACCGGGAGTGGAGCTCGGAGCCAGACTTCTGCCCGCATGTTTGAAGCCCTCATAGGTACTGTCGGAACCACCATCTGCCATTGGTCGCTCCTCTCCAGCACGGGTTTGAAGCCCTCATAGGTACTGTCGGAACTGGCATGGCATGGCATGGCATGGCGTGGCATGCCTGTTTCAAGACCTCATAGGTACTGTCGGAACAGGAACTCCTGGCGCTCGCGCTGCCACTCGGACTCAAGTTTCAAGCCCTCATAGGTACTGTCGAAACTCAGCCGGCCATCTCTGGAGATCGAGGCGGACGGGTGTTTCAAGCCCTCATAGGTACTGTCGAAACAAGTCGACTCCCTCGTCGAGCATGGCACGGAGCTGCGTTTCAAGCCCTCATAGGTACTGTCGAAACCGACGTCAACTCCTCGTCGAGTGTTACGTAACGCTGTTTCAAGCCCTCATAGGTACTGTCGAAACCCGAAGCGTCAAGGGAAACGCTGCCAAGGATACGGACGTTTCAAGCCCTCATAGGTACTGTCGAAACCTTGGTCCTTGATCTTGCAGGGCCAGGTCGAGGAATGTTTCAAGCCCTCATAGGTACTGTCGAAACAGCCCTGGCCAGTCCAGGGCGTCCAGGTCCAGGTCAGAGTTTCAAGCCCTCATAGGTACTGTCGAAACGACCTCGCAGCCGTGGTCGCGCGCGAGCTGCCAGTCGTTTCAAGCCCTCATAGGTACTGTCGAAACCCACTAGAGGACGAGGAGCGGCTGGTGCGTTTCCAGCGTTTCAAGCCCTCATAGGTACTGTCGAAACGACATGGTAGGCTGGATCGATGAGCTCGTGCACCTGTTTCAAGCCCTCATAGGTACTGTCGAAACGCGCGTCATAGACGCGCTCGCGCGCTGCCCAGTGTGCGTTTCAAGCCCTCATAGGTACTGTCGAAACGATAATCCTTCCCTGATCATCTCGGACTGTATCCGAGTTTCAAGCCCTCATAGGTACTGTCGAAACTTTAGACGGTCTCGTCCTCTTCGACGAGACCATCCGGTTTCAAGCCCTCATAGGTACTGTCGAAACCCGGTTCCCGGCGTACGAGGAAGGCATCGAAGGCCCCGTTTCAAGCCCTCATAGGTACTGTCGAAACCCGATGCGGTTGTTCCGTAGCGTGGTCGAGAACTGGTTTCAAGCCCTCATAGGTACTGTCGAAACC
>Ga0197142_1002883_pt1 | contig 14773 bp, 16 predicted proteins | sample GBS60_MetaG_FD_148614 | JGI IMG/M metagenome (GOLD analysis project Ga0197142, IMG submission 148614) | Sediment microbial communities from Great Boiling Springs, Gerlach, Nevada, United States - GBS 60_MetaG | ecosystem: Environmental > Aquatic > Thermal springs > Hot (42-90C) > Sediment... | reverse complement strand
TAAGGACAAATAATCCAATGGAAAGATACATAGAAGAGATAAGAAGAAGAACAAAACCGATGAGAATATTTCAGAACTTAGATAGTTTAGATAGATTAATCTATGGTATAATTGAAATTTTGAACATCAATCTGGGGTATGGAATTTATGAAAGAGCCAATTTGTATTTTCAACAAAATTAGAAACACTATCTCTTTTCTTCAAATTTTTCTGAGACTTTAAATTTTTTTAAATTGCATCGCACCCTTAGCTCAGTTGGTAGAGCAACTGACTCTTAATCAGTGGGTCGCGAGTTCGAGTCTCGCAGGGTGCACAAAAAAATCCCGACTCTCGTCGGGATTTTTATTTACATCAAAAAACAATGTAATAATGTCTTATTAAAATCAATCTTTACAAATTAGGTCCTATCATCTTTTCTGGTCTTACAACTTCATCAAATTTTTCTGGTGTTAACAAACCAAGTTCAACTGCAGCTTCTTTCAATGTCTTTCCTTCTTTATGAGCTTTCTTTGCCACTTTTGCAGCATTGTCGTAACCAATTACAGGATTTAATGCTGTAACAAGCATCAGTGAGTTATCGAGATGCATTTTTATTCTTTCATAATTTGGTGTAATTCCAACAACACAATTATCTGTGAAACTTTCACATGCATCAGCTAAAAGCCTAATTGATTGAAGGACATTGAAAATTATAACTGGCATAAAAACATTTAATTCAAAATTTCCACTTGCACCAGCAAAGTTTACTGTCACATCATTTCCAAAAACCTGAGCACAAACCATCGTCATTGCTTCTGATTGAGTTGGATTTACTTTCCCAGGCATTATTGAGCTTCCGGGCTCGTTTTCTGGAATGTTTATTTCTCCAATTCCACATCTTGGACCAGATGCAAGCCAGCGAATATCATTTGCAATTTTCATCAAAGAAGCAGCAAGTGTTTTCAAAACTCCATGTAATTCAACCATTGCATCTTTACCAGCCATTGCTTCAAATTTATTTCGAGCCGTTTTGAATGGTTTACCGGTAATTTCTGAAATTTTCTCGGCAACCTTTTCAGCATACTTTGGATGAGAATTCAATCCGGTTCCAACAGCTGTTCCGCCGAGTGGTATTTCATACAATCTTGGTAAACATGCTTCAATTCTTTCAAGTCCATTTGTTAATTGCTGAGCATAGCCAGAAAATTCCTGACCAAGTGTTAAAGGTGTTGCATCCATCAAATGAGTTCTACCAATTTTAATAATGTCCTTAAACTCTTCAGCTTTTTGTTGCAATGCATCTCTGAGTTTAGTAACCATTGGAATTAATCTTCGGTGAAGTTCTTCAACAGCAGAGATGTGCATCGCTGTTGGGAATGCGTCATTAGTTGATTGAGATTTATTGACATCATCATTTGGGTGAATAGGTTTTTTGCTTCCCATCACACCACCAGCCATTTCAATTGCGCGATTGGCAATAACTTCATTCACATTCATATTTGTTTGAGTTCCACTTCCAGTCTGCCAGATGACTAAAGGAAAATGATCGTTTAACTTACCTTCTATAACTTCATCTGCTGCTTTGATAATTAAATCTGCTTTTTCAGGAGATAAAACTCCAAGTTCTTTGTTGGTAATTGCAGCAGCTTTTTTTACAATTGCCAGTGCACGGATAAATTCTGGTGGAAATTTTTCACCACCGATTTTGAAGTTCATTAAAGAACGTGCTGTTTGTGCGCCATAATACCTATCAGCTGGGACTTTCATTTCTCCCATGCTGTCGGTTTCAATTCTATATTCCATTTTTCCTCTCTCTGATTTTGTTTTTGTTAATCCCCTGTGATTTTGATGATACTGATTTCATTGTTTGTTAAAATTTTCAGTACAAATTTAACTTATTTTTATAAATGAAGTTATTAATTCATTGTGTTGATAAAATGTGTAATGATGTTGATGAAATGTTGATTTAAGTTTGAATTGTTAAAAAACCAGAACAATATTCTGGTTGAATGAATTTATCCACATTTGATTGTGGATAATTTTGTAGTAAAATCTCTAAAAATGCGACATTCAGATTGTATTCCACAATTACACAGTATTATTTTTATTACTTGTTTTTAAATCTTTTTTAAAGAATTAAAAACATTATAAATTGATGTTGATGACATCTAAATGGATGCGATTTATCAATTGATATAAGTTTCCAATATCAGTAACTTTGTAAAAGTGAATTTAGAAATTTAACAACATTTAGAACGAGGTATTGTATGACAGATTATCCAAAGCATTTGTATATGATTGTGTTTCCAATTAATGCATTAGTTGCATCTCAGCTTGAGCCTGAAGATTTTGGGATGCACTATGCTGTTGGAAGTACAAAACATTATAGCGGGAAGGTAATATTTGTAGAGCTGGATATAAACTTTCGTGATCCCTACTTTGAAATTGATAAATATCTTGAAGAAACAAAAGCAGATCCGGTTACCGGCAGGCCAAAGAGAACGAAATTTATAAGTTCTTATGCAGTTCTTGAACATGTTCCATTGAATGTATTAAAGAATTTATATCTTGTTCATCCAAACGGCAAAGTTCTTCCACTTGAAAAAGGTGAATATACTGCAATTAACCAACCAGGATTGATAAGAATTTATCAAGAGATTTGTCCACTTGAAACTTTAGTTGCATCAACACTTGATCAGCGTGAGTTTGGTAAATGGATTACGAGAGGCACGAAATCAAAAGGTGCTCCAAAAATTTTATTTACACAAATTGATTTTAACATTGATAAGTTTTTTGAAGAAAATAAAGGTAAATCAATAATTACCTGTGCAATTCCAAATGTAAATCCATATCGTGTAAAAGAATGTATCGAAGAACTTAAAGCACGCCCGGAGAAATTAACCAAGACAATCAGTCTCGGTTCAGTTTTGAAAGATATTTCATTTGCTTTAATCCGTCATGGATTCTGGTTTGTAGATGGTGATGAAATGGTATTTTATCCAATGCCATCAATAGAAGAATTAGAAACGAAGTATTTCTACTGGTGGAAATACGCTGCAAAATAATGTGAAATAAAAATTTAATCTGGAGGAAAAAATATGGCAGTTAAACTCGCAATAAATGGTTTCGGAAGAATAGGAAGACTGGTATTCCGAAGAGCCCTTGAAGTCGGCGGATTCGACTTCGTTGCAATTAATGATTTAACAGATGCTAAAACATTAGCTCACTTGTTAAAATACGATTCAATTCACGGAAGATTCAACGGGACAGTTGAAGTTGATGGAAATGATTTAATTGTTAACGGCGATAGATTAAAAGTCTTTGCCGAAAAAGATCCCGCAAACTTAAAATGGGATGGAGTTGATATTTTAATTGAATCAACCGGTAAATTCAGAAAACCAGAACAGTTAAAAGTTCATCTACAAAATGGTGCAAAAAAAGTTATTCTCACTGTTCCAGCTGATGAAAAAGAAGAAAAAATGGATGCAACGGTTGTATTAGGTGTAAACGATAATGTACTTACACCTGATATGAAATTAATTTCCAATGCATCCTGTACAACGAACTGCCTTGCACCAATGGTTAAAGTTCTTCATGACAATTTCAAAGTTAAATATGGATTGATGACAACAGTTCACTCATATACAAATGATCAAAACTTACTCGATCTTCCTCATAAAGATTTGAGAAGAGCAAGAGCTGCAGCAATGTCAATCATTCCAACAACAACCGGTGCTGCCAGAACAATTGGTAAAATCATTCCTGAATTAAAAGGAAAATTAGATGGTGTTGCTTTAAGAGTACCAACTCCCGATGGTTCAATCACTGACTTTGTTTGTGAAGTTGAAAAAACAGTAACCGTCGAAGAAGTAAATGCAGCATTCAAACAAGCCGCCGAAACTTATCTTAAAGGAATTCTCGAATATACGGAAGACGAAATTGTATCGGCAGATATAGTTCATCATCCTGCTTCATGTATCTTTGATGCAAAGTCAACGATGGTAATGGAAGGAAACATGGTTAAAGTATTTGGCTGGTATGATAATGAATGGGGTTATAGCTGCCGTGTTGTTGATCTAGCAAAGAAATTAGCTGAACTGAAATAATTAGATTTTAACCATTTACAAAAATCCCCGATTCAAGTCGGGGATTTTTTGTTTTAAATCGTTTTTTATTAAGCAATACAAATCTTTAAGGAAATTAAACTTTTATCTTCTCAGTTCAGTCAAAGTAAAAAATTTATTTACCTTTTCTTTTTATATTGCATCACGGTTAGGTCGCTAATAATTGAAATAAAATTCACAACAAAAAACTGGAGGTTAAAATGTATAAACTATTCTTTTACTTACTGATCATTCCTGCACTCACCTTATCCACAAATTTATTTGCACAGGAAGAAGAATGTGCAGACGAAACCAACACGAATATTCCTGCTCTTAAAGAATTTCATGAAGTGATGCATCCAATATGGCATACAGCATATCCAGCTAAGGATATTGAGATGCTGAAAAATTTTGTAGAAGAAGTAAATCAAAAAGCTGAAAAGGTTTATAATGTTAAACTCCCGGGCATACTTCGTGAAAAAGAAGCGAAATGGAAAAAAGGAGTTGAAGAGTTCAAAGAAGCTGTGGAAAAATATAACGAAGCTGCACAGGGAACAGATGATCAGGCTCTGTTAGATGCAGCTGAAGTTTTACATACTAAATATGAAAATCTTGTGAGAATAATACGTCCGGTCGTAAAAGAGCTTGAAGAATTTCATAAAGTTCTTTATGTAATTTATCATCGTTACCTGCCAGAAAAGAAATGGGATGAAATTAGAAAAGAATGCAATTCATTGAAAGAAAAATCACAGAAAGTTTTCGAAGCAAAATTACCAAAGAGACTCGAAGGAAAAACAGATGAGTACAAAAAACTCGCTCAGGAATTAATTAAGTCAGTTGATAATGTTTGCAAAGCAAAAGATGAAAATATGGATAAGGTAGTCGAAGATATGCACGATAAATATGTGGCTATCCAGGACTTGTTTGAATAAAAAAATGTAGAATTTTTATTTTAATTCTGAAATAATTCTTGAATTAAATATCTGATCATTAAATAGTTTTTTGCCAGGTGGGATGATTTCCTATCTGGCTTTTTTATTAAATCTTTTCAAAATCAAACATTACCAATTGAATAAAACTCACCATAAACTTATATTTGGTTATTAACTTTCATCAATCAAAAACAAATTGGATACCATGTTAACATCAAGAGAAATTAGACAGCAATTTTTAGACTTTTTCAAAAGTAAAGATCACAGAATAGTGCCGAGTTCACCTGTAATTCCATTTGACGATCCAACTCTTCTTTTCACAAACGCTGGAATGAATCAATTCAAAGATGTCTTTTTAGGAATTGGAACAAGAGAATACAAGCGCGCTGCAAATACACAAAAATGTATTCGTGTCTCTGGTAAACACAACGACCTGGAAGAAGTAGGTTTTGATACTTATCATCATACATTCTTTGAAATGCTTGGCAACTGGTCATTCGGTGATTATTATAAAAAAGAAGCAATTTTATGGGCATGGGAATTATTAACCGAAGTATGGAAACTCCCAAAAGAAAGACTTTATGCAACTGTCTATCAAACCGATGACGAAGCTTTTAATTGCTGGAAAACTTTAACCGACATCAATCCAGATCACATTTTAAGATTTGGTGAGAAAGATAATTTCTGGGAAATGGGAGATACAGGTCCTTGTGGACCCTGTTCGGAAATTCACATTAATCTTTCAGACAATCCTGATGATGCATCACTTGTTAATGCAGGAACTCCAGACTGCATTGAAATCTGGAATTTAGTTTTTATTCAATACAATCGATTGCCCGATGGCTCACTTGAACAATTAAAAGATAAGTTCGTTGATACTGGAATGGGCTTCGAGCGAATTTGTGCTGTCCTTCAGAATAAAAGATCAAACTACGATACTGATATTTTCACTCCATTAATCAAAAAAATCGAAGAAATAACAGGAAAGAAATACGATTCAACAGAAAACCAAATTGCAATGCGAGTAATTGCAGATCACATCAGAACTCTAACTTTTGCAATTGCTGATGGTGCTTTGCCTTCAAACGAAGGTCGTGGTTATGTTTTAAGGAGAATTTTGAGAAGAGCATCCAGGTTTGCACGAAAACTTGAAATGCATGAACCAATGATTTATAAAATTGTACCTACATTAGTTGAAACAATGGGTGATGTGTTTCCAGAAATTAAACAAAATCAAAAGCAGGTTGAAGAAGTAATTAAAGCTGAAGAAGAATCTTTTGGTGAAACACTCGACCGTGGTCTCGAAATTTTTGATTCAATTATAAAACGACTTAAACAGGAAAATTCAAAAGTAATTCCGGGTGAAGATGCATTCAAACTTTATGATACTTATGGCTTTCCAATTGATTTAACTGAGTTGATGGCAAGAGAAATTGGTTTTGTTGTAGACAAACAAAAGTTTGAAGAATTAATGGAAGAGCAGAGAACAAGATCAAGAGAAACCAAAAAATTCTTTGGTGCTCCTGCAATTGCTGGAAAAATTGACACAAGTAATTTACAAAAAGTTGAATTTGTTGGATACGATAGACTCGATTCAGAAAGCAAAGTAATCGCTCAGGAAAAAGACCTTGTTGTTCTTGACCAAACTCCATTTTATGGTGAAGCTGGTGGCCAGGTGGGTGATACCGGAAAATTGATTTATAATAATTATTTGATTGATGTAATTGATACTCAAAGAGAAGGTGATTTAATTATTCATAAAGTAAGTGAGATGGATTTTGATTTGATGGATAAAACGGTTAAAGCCGTTGTTGATAAACTTCGAAGAAAAGCTATAATGAGAAATCACTCAGCAACTCATTTACTTCACAAAGCATTACGAGATATTTTAGGCAATCATGTCAAGCAGGCTGGTTCGCTTGTTGAACCATCAAGATTGAGATTTGATTTCACTCATTACAAAAAACTTTCAAAAGAAGAACTCGAAGCAATTGAACAATTAATAAACGAAAAAATTAGAGAAGCTCTGCCACTTATCCATCACAGAAATATTCCCTTTGAAGAAGCAAAGAGAATGGGTGCCTTAATGTTCTTTGGTGATAAGTACGGCGATAGAGTAAATGTTGTCCAATTTGGTGATTACTCAATGGAATTTTGCGGTGGAACTCATGTTTCAAATACATCGGAAATTGGTTTGTTGAAAATTGTTTCTGAAGGAAGCATCAGTAGTGGTGTAAGAAGAATTGAAGCTGTGACTGGAGAAGGAGTTGAAAAATATATTGATGAACAATTACAGAAATTAAATGAACTCTCCGAGAAATATGAAAAACTTCTGGAAGAAAAACTTCAACTTGAAAAAGAAGTTGCCAGACTTAAACTTCAGGAAAAGGTTCAAGAAATTGAAAAACTTGTTGTCAATAAGAAACAGATTGATGGATTTGGTGTTGTTTCAGGTATTGTTGATGTGGACAATATAGACCAATTAAAAGAACTTGGCGATGTATTGAGAGAAAAGTTAAAAAGTGGAGTTGGACTCCTTGCATCAAAAATTGAAGATAAAGTTCAATTTGTTTGTGTTGTGACAGATAATCTAATCAAAGAGAAAAAGCTAAGTGCAGGAAAGATTGTCGGTGAAGTTGCAAAAATAGTTGGTGGTGGTGGCGGCGGTCGCCCTCATCTTGCAACCGCTGGTGGTAAAGAAATTTCAAAACTTGATGAAGCATTAAATCAATTTGAAAAAATAATTCTAAAATTTATCCAGAACTAAAGATAGTTTAAACTTGAACACAAAAGTTTACGATTACATAAAAGAAAATATCGAGAAGAAAGGATCATTATTTTTCCTTCTGATTGATCCTGATAAAATGAAAATTGAAAAAATTGATGAACTGGTTCCAGTTTTTGAAGATGCGGATGTCGATGTTCTGTTAATTGGAGGGAGTTTAATTTTAGATTCTGATTTTAATGAATTTGTTAAAGCAATTAAAAATAAAACAAAAATTCCAGTTGTAATTTTCCCGGGAGGAATTGAACAGGTTAGTCCATATGCCGATGCAATTTTGTTCCTCTCGATTGTAAGTGGAAGAAATCCAGAAAATTTGATCGGCAAACATGTAATCGCAGCACCACTTATTAAAAGGATAAATCTTGAGCCAATTTCAACAGCTTATATTTTAGTTGAATCTGGCAGAACTACCACAGCAGAATTTCTCAGTAACAGCAAACCAATTCCAAGACACAAGCCAGACCTTGCCGCAGCTCATGCACTTGCCGCTGAATATCTTGGTATGAAATTAGTCTACCTTGAAGCTGGAAGTGGCGCAGAACTTTCCGTTCCAGAAGAAATGATTTATATCGTAAGCAGAATGGTTTCTATTCCAGTAATTGTTGGTGGTGGAATTCGTTCACCAATTGAGGCAAGAAAAAAAGTAGAAGCGGGAGCTAAAATTGTAGTGGTCGGTAATTATTTTGATAATCCAGAAAATTTCAAACAATTAAAAGACTTTACTTCAACTGTTCATTACAAATTAAAAAATTCTTTAGAGGTTTAAATGGACAAATCAAAATTCATCAAACAATCGTTGAACGAGAGTGCAAATCTCAAAAAACAGATTCTTGAAAATTGCGAACAGGATATTTTGAGAGCAGTTGATTTACTTGTAAATGCTTTTAAAAATGGAAAGAAACTTCTACTCGTTGGTAATGGTGGAAGTGCTGCCGATTGTCAACATATTGCAACTGAACTGATGATTAGATTAAGTCATCACATCAAACGGCCAGCCATACCTGCAATTGCTCTTACAACCGATACATCCAATTTAACTGCTGGTGGAAATGACATTGGTTACGAAAATGTATTTGCTCGAAATGTAGAAGGACTTGGTAATGAAGGGGATGTTTTGTGGGCAATATCAACAAGCGGCAATTCACCAAACATTATCAAAGCAATTGAAATGGCTAAAAGCAAAAAAATGTTTGTTTTAGGATTAAGTGGTTTAACCGGTGGAAAAATGAATAACCTTTGTGATGTGTTGATTAAAGTTCCTTCAGAAAATACACAAAGAATTCAAGAGGGGCACTTAACAATTGAACATATTATTTGTGAGCTGGTAGAACTCGAATTGTATTGCAACTAAAAGATTAAATTAACCATTCAAAAACTTAGTGCTAATCATTTATAATTCAACTCACACCATTCGAATCTTAACATTCATAGCAAATAAACTTCTCACTATGATCTGATTATTCTGCAAATGATAAAATTTCTTCATTTCTTATCTTGACTGCTCCCTTGAGTTTGGCAAAAACTTTTCAAATGCCTTCAATAAAATGAAAGAGATATTCCCTCTTAGTGATCTCAGTGATCTTAGTGGTTTAATATTTTTCTTAACCACTTAGAACACAAAAAAATTAAAAATGAATTTTATCAGGAAATGTTTAATGTTAAGTGTTGAATGTTTAATGTTTAATGTTAAGTGTTGAGTGTTTAATGTAAAGTGTTTAATGTTGAATTGATATTTCTGTATAAATTCTAAACCGAAACTAATTCAAAATTCAACATTCAAAACTAAAAACAAAACTAATCCATAATTCAACATTCAACATTCAAAATTTATAATTCATCATTATTCGTTGGTCTTCGAGCATTGCTAACAAAAATTAAATCAATCAAACAGCAATCCTGGATCCTGACTTTTCCTTAATTAACTATACTATAAGTCAGTCGGGACAATTCCACTATGGTTCGATTATAACTTTATAATAACTTTTAGCCAGCCTGACAATTAAGTGTAATAGCAATAAGGGATTACTGACTACTTCCCTTTCTACAGACCATGAAATTTTATGCATTGTAAAATAATTAAATTACCGCAGAAACCTTTATTTCCGTTACACTTTGTATGCATTATATTATATTTCTCAAAACCCAAAAAGTAATTATTATCGTCAAGATTATAAAAATCACTTTTTTTCCAAATAATCTCTTCCTCCATTTTAGTATTCTTTCGTTGGGTCGCTTCAGTAAGTCAAACACTAAACCTATCATTATATATGGTATTGATAACACAAGTATTGCATTTTCTTTTGTTGCGTTATAAATCTCGAAATTCAAAAGATAATGTACCGCTCTTTGTGAACCACAACCCGGACATTTTAACCCTGTCAATTCTCTAAAAGGGCATTTCGGAAAATAAATATTTTCACTAGGATTATAAGTTCTATATAGTATCGAAAAAATTATCATAAAAATAATCGCAATTGACCATTTAAGAATTTTAATAATAACCAATTACAGCTCCAGCAATTACAAAATATATTAAGTATATAACAAAAATAGTAAATCCTATCCAAAAACCTATTGTTGTCCATAGTTTGGCTTTACTAGAAGCCCTATATGCTCCTTCAATATCACCAGCATAAAAGCGGTCTTCCACCTTTGCAGCATTAACAATTCCTGCTATACCAAAAGGCACACAGCAAAACAATGTTACTAAAATTGCTTCAAGCAACCATTTTTTTGGTGGTTTCTGATAAATTAAATTCTCCATATTATTTAAGTTAGAATTTTGATTTTCTATTGGTGGAGGAACAAATTTAAAGATATCAGCTAATTCAGGGATCGTACCAGCAGGTTTCCACTCGTCTAATTCTTGAAACCAAACTTTAGTATCTCTAGTAATGTTCTTTTCTCGAAGTTCTTCTAATGTAAAAGGACCAAAATAATTTGTCCCATCTGTGTAAAAATATTTTTTCATATTTTGACTCCTTTTGGGTTATTTAAGTTCACGGATTATCCATGCTATATTACGATATATATTAGTTATAAACCAAAATGCAATTGATAAAAACATGAAAACATCAATAGTGTTATTCGTGCTTGTCTGAATAATAGGTTGTTGGTTGTATTTAGTTTTCCTCTGTATTGGTTGCGGAATGAAAGAAAACAAACCATTTAGTTCTTGAGCAGTATATGACATTTTCCACTCCCCAAGTTCGTGTTACCAAACACTTATCTATCTTAAGAATCCTTTTTCTTTAAGTACTTCGATTGTGAAAGGTCCAAAAGTATTTGACTCGTCTAAATAAAAATACTTTTTCAAATTTTGTAGATTATTTTTTTTGTAGTTACAGGCTACAGTGGTTAGTCTTAAAATAATTTTATTTTTCGTCTCAATTCCACTATGGTTCGATTATCCCGACATTGAATAGATTTTTTCATCGGATGTCGGGACTGCCTCACTTCGTTCGGCAGCAACCGTTCACAACTTCAAAGGTCTTCGAGCATTGCTAACGGAAATTAATTAATCAATCAAATAGCAATGCGAGATCCCAACTTTTCCTTAATTAACTATACTATAAGTCAGTCGGGACAATTCCACTATGGTTCGATTACAACAAAAGATTTTTTATCGCAACACCAGAGATCGCTAAGAGGGTCTCAATTCCACTATGGTTCGATTACAACAACAAAGATAGAAAAGGAGAAAGGTTATGAATTCGATAGTCTCAATTCCACTATGGTTCGATTACAACGCTTTATGACAGAAATTCTTTAATCGAACACTTCTTAATGGTCTCAATTCCACTATGGTTCGATTACAACAGAAATTCTCAAGATTTAAGCTTGAACAAAATAAAACAGTCTCAATTCCACTATGGTTCGATTACAACAACAATATGTCTGTACAGAAATTGTTTACTGAGTATAATGTCTCAATTCCACTATGGTTCGATTACAACCATACCGTGGATAAGATTACCTCAAAGTTAGAAGAATTGGTCTCAATTCCACTATGGTTCGATTACAACTGAAAAAAGGGAGAAGATTAATGAATATATTTTGAAACAGTCTCAATTCCACTATGGTTCGATTACAACGATTGTAAAATTGAATGTCTTAAACTTATTTGTGCTTGGTCTCAATTCCACTATGGTTCGATTACAACTTGATGCCGGAGGATATTGACATCCTCGTCAAAGCAAAGTCTCAATTCCACTATGGTTCGATTACAACTTGCGGAGAGGACAGGGAGGTATGCGGGGAGTGGAGAGTCCCAATTCCACTATGGTTCGATTACAACAATTTTACAAACCTTATTTGCTTGGATAGGTAGTTCAAGCGTCTCAATTCCACTATGGTTCGATTTCAACTTTAGAGAATGCAGTCTATATCGGAAGACATGTGGGAAGTCTCAATTCCACTATGGTTCGATTACAACAGTTTCATAGTCATTAAATACAATGAAAACATAATAAGTCTCAATTCCACTATGGTTCGATTACAACTATTCTTGATTCTGACAATTCTAATAATGACAATGATAATGTCTCAATTCCACTATGGTTCGATTACAACTATTTGGAAAGAAAACGAAAAAGTTTACTTTCCAAATCGTCTCAATTCCACTATGGTTCGATTACAACACATTACAAACGCTGAAAAGTATTATAACTTACTATCGTCTCAATTCCACTATGGTTCGATTACAACTTACTAAGAAGATTATTACTCCTGAAAAGAAATAAGCTGTCTCAATTCCACTATGGTTCGATTACAACTTTTTGATGGTTATTTCTTTGATTAACCTCATTGTTGTGTCTCAATTCCACTATGGTTCGATTACAACAGAGTGAATTTAAAGGAAACAATTTCTTGTTCATCAATAGTCTCAATTCCACTATGGTTCGATTACAACCGAATTAATCTCATTTCCAGTTTTCAAAAAAACCAAAATGAGGTCTCAATTCCACTATGGTTCGATTACAACAAAAAATATAAGATTGATAATCAAAATAATTATTTTCGTCTCAATTCCACTATGGTTCGATTACAACTAATTTCTGAGATCATTTTACCAGTTGCTTTTTTAGACGAGGGTCTCAATTCCACTATGGTTCGATTACAACATTACTCATTGTTAAGTGAGCTGACATTAAATCCGACATTCGTCTCAATTCCACTATGGTTCGATTACAACTAGTATACAAGGATAATGAACCAAATTTTGTTCAAATAAAGTCTCAATTCCACTATGGTTCGATTACAACAGAAACGCTTAAAAACGTAATCACAATAAAATTGTCAGGTCTCAATTCCACTATGGTTCGATTACAACTAAGTAAAACAAATTCTGGTTTTGAAATTATTGAAAAAAGGTCTCAATTCCACTATGGTTCGATTACAACTTAAAAAGAGCAAAATGACAATATTTGATCGTGAAAATAGTCTCAATTCCACTATGGTTCGATTACAACTTGTTAGAAGAATTTGGAGTAAAAATCTCAATTAGAGAATGTCTCAATTCCACTATGGTTCGATTACAACTTTAATGAACTTTTACTAAAAAAATGGAAGGTCAAAGGTCTCAATTCCACTATGGTTCGATTACAACTAAAGATCTCTTGCTTGAATATCAAGCAAGAGTAAAGTCTCAATTCCACTATGGTTCGATTACAACTTATGTAGATTTAGAATCCTCAGAATATGCGTTCGAAATTGTCTCAATTCCACTATGGTTCGATTACAACTAAAGAGACAGGAAAAGAAATTGTTAGGTTCGGTTTCAATGTCTCAATTCCACTATGGTTCGATTACAACTAAAGATTTATTCTTGGAATATAATTTAGCCGTTTCTATTAAGTCTCAATTCCACTATGGTTCGATTACAACTGGGCTATTCTGGTCACCTACCCAGCTACGAATATTAATAGTCTCAATTCCACTATGGTTCGATTACAACCAGTATAAATGCAGAAAAACATTATAACCTGCTTTCTGAGTCTCAATTCCACTATGGTTCGATTACAACTTAGAATCAAGATAAAAGAGTCGGAATTTAATAAAAGAGTCTCAATTCCACTATGGTTCGATTACAACAAGATATAACCTTATATGGTATTCTTTTTAAGTCCAAGAGTCTCAATTCCACTATGGTTCGATTACAACCCAAAGATGAAAAATTCTTTCCTTCCAGTTTATATATTCAGTCTCAATTCCACTATGGTTCGATTACAACGGTAATAAAAGATGCTGTACCAGGAATATACTCAAGAACGTCTCAATTCCACTATGGTTCGATTACAACCTGAATATCGTATTAAGGTAAAAATAAGAGAGTCTGAATTGTCTCAATTCCACTATGGTTCGATTACAACTATTAATATTAGATTTGATTAAGTCACAGGCCGAAAAAGTCTCAATTCCACTATGGTTAGATTACAACCTGTGGGAAAGGTATCATTACTGATGAAGTTTAGGAGTCTCAATTCCACTATGGTTCGATTACAACATGTATACATTCCAAAGCTGACAAGTGGTGCAACCTGGGGTTGGTCTCAATTCCACTATGGTTCGATTACAACTAGAAACACTTTGAAAAATATAATCACAATAAAATTGTGTCTCAATTCCACTATGGTTCGATTACAACTCAACTAAAAAAAGGAGATATTACCATGGTAACTCTTTTAGTCTCAATTCCACTATGGTTCGATTACAACTAAATTTAATTTTAGCGAGTTTATGTTGAGAAAATGGAAGGTCTCAATTCCACTATGGTTCGATTACAACCAAACTGAAGGAATTGACTTCATTTTCCATTTTCAAAAAAGTCTCAATTCCACTATGGTTCGATTACAACGTGTTAATAACAGCAATAAACTTTGTAGTATTCATTGCAGTCTCAATTCCACTATGGTTCGATTACAACAGGTTAATTTTGTGCAAATATAATTTATTTTTGCAGGTTTGTCAAGCAT
>Ga0197142_1002882_pt1 | contig 14776 bp, 13 predicted proteins | sample GBS60_MetaG_FD_148614 | JGI IMG/M metagenome (GOLD analysis project Ga0197142, IMG submission 148614) | Sediment microbial communities from Great Boiling Springs, Gerlach, Nevada, United States - GBS 60_MetaG | ecosystem: Environmental > Aquatic > Thermal springs > Hot (42-90C) > Sediment... | reverse complement strand
CCACAATCTGCTCCATGTGCTCCAGCGTCAACCGGTTGAAGATGATGATTTCGTCCACCCGGTTGAGGAACTCCGGTCGGAACGTCTCCTTCAGGGCCCGTTCAATGCGCCGCCGGTTCTCTTCCTCTTCCCGCCCGTTCGCCCCTTCGCGCAGGAACCCCAGCGCGCCGCCGCGACCTGCAAACTCCGTCCCCACGTTGGAGGTCATGATGATGACCGTGTTCCGGAAGTCCACCGTCCGGCCCTGACCGTCGGTCAACCGTCCATCGTCCAGGACCTGGAGGAGGGCATGGAGGACCTCGGGGTGGGCCTTCTCTATCTCGTCAAAAAGGACGACCTGATAGGGACGGCGGCGGACGGCCTCGGTCAGTTGTCCTCCCTCCTCGTAGCCGATGTAGCCAGGCGGGGCGCCGAAGAGGCGGCTGACGGTGTGCCGTTCGTGGTACTCGCTCATGTCAATGCGCAGGAGCGCGTCCTCGTCGTCAAAGAGGAACCAGGCCAGCGCCTTCGCCATCTCGGTCTTGCCCACGCCGGAGGCTCCCAGAAAGATGAAGGAGCCGATGGGCCGACGGGGGTCCTTCAGGCCGGAGCGCCCGCGCCGGATCGCGTCGGCGACGGCCGCGATGGCCTCATCCTGCCCGACGATGCGCTGGCGGAGCGCCTCCTCCATCCGCAGCAGTTTCTCCGCCTCCGTCTCCAGCATCTGGGCCACCGGAATGCCCGTCCACGAGGCCACGACCTGAGCGATGTCCTCCGCGTCCACCGTCTCGTCCAACTGGTGCTCCCGCTGCCAGGCCTCGCGCCGCTGGCGGAACTGGTCCTCCAGGCGGAGCCGCCGGACTTTGATTTCGGCGGCCCGTTCGTAATCCCGCCCGTTGCTGGCGGCCTCCTCCTCCATCTGAAGGCGGTTGATCTCCGCTTCCATTTTCTTCAGGTCGGGGGGGAGCGTATGCAGAGCCACGCGCACTTTGGCGGCGGCCTCGTCCACCAGGTCTATGGCCTTATCGGGCAGGCGCCGGTCGGTGACGTAGCGGTGGGAGAGGCGCGCCGCCGCCACCAGGGCCTCGTCGGAGATGTGGACCCGGTGGTGGGCCTCGTAGCGGTCCCGCAGGCCGCGCAGCATCTCTATGGTCTCCTCCACCGTGGGCTCCTCCACGAAGACCGGCGCGAACCGCCGCTCCAGCGCGCCGTCTTTCTCTATGTACTGGCGGTACTCGTCCAGCGTCGTGGCGCCGATGCACTGGAGTTCGCCCCGGGCCAGGTACGGCTTCATAATGCTGGACGCGTCCAGCGCGCCGGTCCCGGCCCCGGCCCCGACGACGGTGTGGAGTTCGTCAATGAACAGGATGATCTCCCCCTGCGCTCGCTGGATTTCCTCCACGGTGGCCTTCAGCCGTTCCTCAAACTCGCCCCGGAAGCGGGTTCCGGCGACCATCGCGGCCAGGTCCAGTTGCATCACCCGTCGGCCTTTGAGGATTTCGGGGACGTTATCGGAGGCAATCTTCTGGGCCAGCCCTTCCACGATGGCGGTCTTGCCCACGCCGGGCTCGCCGATGAGGACGGGGTTGTTCTTGGTGCGGCGGCAGAGGATCTGGATGACCCGGAGGATTTCCGCGTCCCGCCCGATGACCGGATCCAGTTTCCCCTCTTTCGCCAGTCGGGTCAGGTCACGGCTGAACTTCTCCAGGGTGCGGTAGCGGGATTCGGGGCGGGTGTCGGCGAAGGACTGCCCGCTGCGGACGGCGCGGAGGGCGGCGTAGACCCGCTCCCGGGTGATGCCGGCCTCCGCCAGTATGCGGGCCACCTGGGTGCCCCGCTCGGTGATGATGGCCAGAAAGAGATGTTCGGTGGAGACGTAATCATCGCTGAGACGGTTGGCCTCGGTGTTCGCCTCGTCCAGCACCCGTTTCACCCGTGGGGTGATGAAAATCTGTCCCACCATCCCCCGCCCGTAGATGCCGGCCTTGGGGCTGCGGCGCAGAATCTCGTCCACCTGATTGGCGATCCAATCCGGGTCCACGCCCAGTTGAGCCAGAATCTGGGGGACGATGCCATCCGGCTGCTCCAGCAGGGCCAGCAGGATGTGTTCGGTATCTACCTGAGTGTGCCCGTAGCGGGTCATGATTTCCACCGCCCGCTGGGCGGCGTCCTGCGCCCGCTCGGTGAACCGGTCCATTCGCATCATAGTGGCTTCTCCTTAAGTTGACCGCCCGGTATAAGGGTCACTTTATTCTACTCGCCCTTTGTTGGATTCCCGATAGAGGAACGTTAACGTTTCGTTAGAGGGCTCCGGCCCGCTTCTATTATACCACACCTGGAGAAAAGGGGCAGGCATTGACCGAACGCCACTTTCGCGGTATATTTACCACCGACCATAGACCACGGACCACCGACCATAGACCACTTGCACACTTGCACACTTGCACACTCGCACACTCGCCCACTCGCTCCGGGAGGCCCAATGGACGACCTGATCCGTGCCCGTGAAGAATGGGAGAAGCGAACCCTGGAGCCCACGCTCCGGCGGTTCCCCGAACGACAGGAACGGTTTGAGACCCTCTCCGGCATCCCGCTGGACCGCGTCTACACCCCCGCCGACGTGTCGGTGGACTACCTGCAGGACCTGGGTTTCCCCGGCGAGTACCCGTTCACCCGGGGCGTCCAGCCGACGATGTACCGGGGGCGGCTCTGGACGATGCGCCAGTATGCCGGTTACGCCACCGCTGAAGAGTCCAACGCCCGCTACCGCTATCTGCTGGCCCAGGGGCAGACGGGCCTCTCCGTGGCCTTTGACCTCCCCACCCAGTTGGGCTACGACGCCGACGACCCCCTCGCCTCGGGCGAGGTGGGCAAAGTGGGGGTCTCCATCAGCAGTCTGGACGACATGCGGGTGCTCTTCAACGGCATCCCCCTGGACCAGATCAGTACCTCTATGACCATCAACGCTCCGGCGGCCATCCTGCTGGCCATGTACATCGCCGTCGCCAGAGAGCAGGGGGTGGACCCGAAACGACTGCGCGGCACGGTCCAGAACGACATCCTGAAGGAGTACATCGCCCGGGGCACCTACATCTTCCCGCCCCGCCCCTCCATGCGCCTGGTGACCGACCTCATCCGCTACTGCGCGACGGAGGTGCCGGAGTGGAACACCATCAGCATCAGCGGCTACCACATCCGCGAGGCCGGCTCCACCGCCGTCCAGGAAGTCGCCTTCACCCTGGCCAACGGCATCGCCTACGTCCAGGCCGCCATAGAGGCCGGGCTGGACGTGGACGTGTTCGCCCCGCGCCTCTCTTTCTTCTTCAACGCCCACAACGACTTTCTGGAGGAAGTGGCGAAGTTCCGCGCCGCCCGTCGCCTGTGGGCCCGTATCATGCGGGAGCGGTTCGGAGCGAAGGACCCCCGTTCCTGCATGCTCCGCTTCCACACCCAGACCGCAGGCTGTACCCTCACCGCGCAGCAGCCGGAACTCAACGTCATCCGGGTCACCCTTCAGGCTCTGGCGGCGGTCCTGGGCGGGACTCAATCTCTCCACACCAACTCGCTGGATGAGGCCCTCTGGCTCCCCACCGAGGAATCCGTCCGCATTGCCCTGCGCACCCAGCAGATTATCGCCCACGAGTCGGGAGTCGCCAACACGGTGGACCCCCTGGCTGGCTCCTACGTGGTGGAGTACCTGACCAATGAGATAGAACGTCAGGCTCAGGCGTACATTGAGAAGATAGACGCGATGGGCGGAGTGCTGGTGGCCATTGAACATGGCTACATCCAGCAGGAGATTGCCGATGCGGCCTACCGCTACCAGCAGGCGGTGGAGAAGGGGGAGCGGATTGTGGTGGGGGTCAACGCCTACCAGATAGAGGAGGAGGCCCGTCGCCTGAAGCGGCTGGTGGTGGACCCGGCGGTGGAGGCCCGGCAGCGGGAACGGCTGGCCGCGCTGCGGGCCCGGCGGGATTCGGAGCGGGTGTCGGCGATGCTGGCCCGCGTGGAAGCGGCGGCCCGCGCCTCCGACGAAATGCTGATGCCCCTCCTCATCGCGGCGGTGGAGGCGGAGTGCACCCTGGGCGAGATCTGCGGCGTCCTGCGGCAGGTCTGGGGAGAGTACCGCCCACCTACAACCCTTTAGGGAAAACCGTCTTTTTATGCCCTTTGTGTCCTTCGTGGTTTTGAGAGAAAATGCCCGAAGATACGATAGATACCCTGTTCGCTCTCTCCATAGAGGCCGAAACGGCGGCGCGAGAGTTTTATGGGGGACTGCTCCGTCTGTTCGGCCACAACCCTCGCGCGGCCAGGGTCTGGGAAGAAATGCGAAGCGACGAGGAGGAGCACGTCCGCTTCCTGAAGGAGGTGCGCGCTCGCCTGACCCCGGAGCAACTGCAGTCGCCCGCCGAACCGGAAATGATGCGGGGACTCCGGAATGTCCTGAAATTCTCACCGCAGGAGGTCCTTCGGGGCATTCGCGACCTGAATGATGCGTACCATTATGCTCATGAACTGGAACACTCCGAGATTAACACGGTGCTGGAGTTCATCATCCACGAATACCATATAGACCCTGCCCTTCGGGCCCGGCTGGTGGAGAAGTACCTGCAGGCCCACGTGAAGCGGTTGCTGGCGCTGGGCGGCGCGGCCTGGCGGCAGAGTGTCCTGGCCAACCCAATCGCCGATAACCTGCCGGGCTGATCCGGGGAGGCTTTCCCGAGGGTAAACCGACAGGTAACTACCTACCAGAGGGCCTCTGGGCAGACGCCGTCCAGGACGTGGTAAAAGTATGCCTCTGTAGCGCAGGCCGCCAGGCCTGCATGCAGGCTGACAGCCTGCGCTACGTCGTCTGCAAACCGTTCAGGTAGGTAGTTATACCGACGGGCCCAATCTACAAATTGAATGAACCTGGGGCTGGGGAAGGAGGGAGGGTACAACCCAGGTCGGTATGCAAAATGCGGATTTTGCCTTAATGCCATTTTACAGGGTGTGTCCCAACTCTGTCGGGCCTGGCCGCTTTGTAGGACAACTGCTCGCAGTTGTCCTACAATTCTGGGACACAACCATTTTACACGGAGGCTTGCCCTCCATTGGGAAGAAGGGTATAATCAGATTGTCGGAGTCGTTGCCTCTTCTGGACCTCTTGCCACCAGAAAGGTTGAACATAGTTGGCCACCTGACAGTTTGGAATAGGACGCGGATCAACACAGGTTTTACGGATCGGCACGGATGCAATCCGTGAAAATCCGTGCCATCCGTGCCCATCCGTGTCCCGTTGAAGGGGAAGCAAGGGTAAGACAGATATTTACAGGTTAGCAATCCGTGTCTATCCGTAGCATCCGTGTGAATCCGTGTGCTGCCCGATCAAAAGTGTCAGGTAGCCAGAATATTGTTCAGAGATTTGTGGAGTTTCTGCGCTCTCAGGCCCAGGAAAAGCTACCCTATACACCGGTTGTACTGGGTGGCTTGTGGAAGGGCATTGAGGTCACCGATAGAGATATTGCAGCCATTCGTCGTGAGATATGGGCGGGGTTTGAAAGAGAAGCATGAGCGAGGATGTTGTCAATACCCGATGACCCCATCCTGACCGAAGTCATTCGTCGCATCGTGGAGGTGGCGCATCCGGAGCGGATCATCCTCTTCGGCTCCGCCGCCCGCGGCGAGGGGGGGCCGGATAGCGACCTGGACCTGCTGGTGGTGAAGTCCGGCGTTCACCGGCGGCGCCTCGCCCATGCGATTTACCGCCACCTGATCGGAGTGGGCTTCCCGGTGGATGTCATTGTGGTCACGCCGGAAGATATTGAGCGCTACCGGGATGCACCGGGTTTGATCATAGAGCCAGCCCTTCGGGAGGGCAAAGTTGTTTATGAACGACCAACCGCTTCCGCCGAATGATCCCCGGGAATGGCTTCGCCGCGCCAGAAGCAACCTTATTCAGGCCAGAGAAGGGAAGCATCTGCCGGGGGTGTACCTGGAAGACCTCTGTTTTCAGGCTCAACAGGCGGCGGAGAAAGCGCTGAAGGGAATACTGATTGCCCTGGGAGTTCGTTTTCCATACACTCACGACCTGGCGACTCTCCTCTCACTGGTAGAACGAGCAGGACATTCTATACCCGAATCCGTTCGGGACGCGGCCCTGCTTTCGGATTACGCTGTGGAAGCCCGGTATCCTGGACCAGCCGAACCGGTAACGGATGAGGAATATGCAGAGGCCGTCTCCCTGGCAGAGGCTGTCGTCCACTGGGCGGAGATGATCATTGGCGAATCTGGGAATGGGAACTCTTCTGTGAGGATGAAATGAGTTTTCTGAGCCGTCTCTTCGGCAACCCCAACGACCGGGAAATCGCCCGGTTGCAGAAGGTCGTGGAGCGCATCAACGGGCTGGAACGGGCCTACGAGGCCCTCAGCGATAGCGCGCTGCGCGCCAAAACGACCGAGTTCCGCCGCCGCCTGGCGCGCGGTGAATCCTTAGACGACATCCTGGTAGAGGCCTTCGCCGCCGTCCGCGAGGCCTCCAAACGCACCATCGGCCTGCGCCACTACGACGTCCAACTCATCGGCGGCATCGTCCTGCACCAGGGCAAAATCGCCGAGATGAAGACGGGCGAGGGCAAGACCCTGGTTGCCACCCTGCCCCTCTACCTGAACGGCCTCTCCCTCAACCCGGAGTGGGTGGAGTTGGCCCGCCGCCGCTGGGGTAAAGACCCCGACCGCTGGGAGTTCGTTCCCATAGACGGTGTCCCCGTCGGCCGGGGCGTCCACCTGGTCACCCCCAACGACTACCTCTCCAAGTTCGGCGTCCAGTGGATGGGCCCCATCTACCACGCCCTGGGGATGACCGTCGGCGTCATCCAGTCCGCCGCCGCCGAGCCCGACCTGGGCTCCTTCCTCTTTGACCCCGAATACCCGTCCACCGACGACCGCTACCTGAACCTGCGCCCCGTCTCCCGCCGGGAGGCCTACAACGCCGACATCACCTACGGCACCAACAACGAGTTCGGCTTTGACTACCTGCGGGATAACCTGGTGCGGGACCTGGCCGACTGCGTCCAGCGGGAACTCTACTACGCCATTGTGGACGAGGTGGATAACATTCTCATTGACGAGGCCCGCACCCCCCTCATCATCTCCGGCCCCGCCGAGGAGTCCTCAGAACTGTACCGCCGCTTCGCCGAGATTGTCCGCCGCCTCCAGCGGGACGTCCACTACGAGGTGGACGAGAAGACCCGCAACGTCGTCCTGACCGAAGAGGGCATCCACAAAGTGGAGTCCATGCTCCCGGAGATTGGGCCGGGGGAGACCCTCTACGACCCCAAACACGCCCACATGCTCCCGTATCTGGACAACGCGCTGCGGGCCTGGGCCGTCTACCAGCGGGATAAAGACTATATCGTTAAGGACGGACAGGTCATCATTGTGGACGAGTTCACCGGGCGGCTGATGTACGGCCGCCGGTACGCGGAGGGGCTCCACCAGGCCATTGAGGCCAAAGAGGGCGTCGCCGTCCGGGAGGAGATGCTCACCTACGCCACCATCACCTTCCAGAACTACTTCCGGATGTACAGGAAACTGGCCGGGATGACCGGCACGGCGGCGACGGAGAAGGAGGAGTTCCAGAAAATCTACAATATGGACGTCGTCGTCCTGCCCACCAACGTGGAGTACCGGGCCATGTTCGGCGACCTGGTGGCGCGGGAAGTGCCCGTGCGGGAACTTTCGGAGGTGACGTTCGCGGGCGTCCTGAACGGGCGGGACGACATTCCGGTCACCATCTACGAGAGCCGGGACGGGCGCCGGGAGCGGTACTATAAACGGCTGGACCTGGATGACGTCATCTACCAGACCGAGGAGGCGAAGTTCCGGGCCGTCGTCGCCGAGATAGAGGCGCTGCACAGGGCCGGACGGCCCGTCCTGGTGGGCACCACCGCGATTGAGACGTCCGAGCGCCTCTCCCGGATGCTGAAGGCGCGGGGGATTCCCCATAACGTCCTCAACGCCAAGTACCACGAGCAGGAAGCGGTCATCATCGCTCAGGCGGGACGGTCCGGCGCTGTGACCATTGCCACCCAGATGGCCGGCCGGGGCGTGGACATTCTCCTGGGCGGCAACCCGGAGGGGCTGGCCCGGGAGTGGCTCCGCCAGGAAGGGTACGACCTGACCCAAATCCGCCAGTCCCACTGGAACGAGGCGGTGGACATGCTCCGGCGGGGGCAGAATCCCACGGAGCGGTTCCCGGAGCGGTGGGCGGAGGTACTGGCGAAGGCCTGGGCGGACTGCGCCGAGGACCGGAAGCGGGTGATCGCGCTGGGCGGCCTGCACGTCCTGGGTGTGGAGCGGCACGAGGCGCGGCGCATAGACAACCAGTTGCGCGGCCGTTCGGGGCGCCAGGGTGATCCCGGCTCCTCCCGCTTCTACCTCTCCCTGGAGGACGAACTGATGCGCCGCTTCGGCGCCGACCGGGTCCAGGGCCTGATGGCCCGGGCCGGCATGGACGACGCCCCGCTGGAATTCAGTATCCTCAGCAAGACCATTGAGTCCGTCCAGAAGCGGGTGGAGGGCTATAACTTTGACCTGCGCAAGCACGTCCTGGAATACGACGACGTGGTGAACACCCAGCGGGGGGTCATCTACGCGCAGCGGCGGGAGGTGCTCAGTAAGCCGGACCTGCGGGACCAGGTCCTGCGTATGGTGCGGGAGGAGATAGAGGGCCTGATCCTGCTCCACTGTCCGGGCCCGGACCCGGAGGAGTGGGACCTGAAAGCGCTGCACGCCGAACTGCGCACGTTTCTGCCCCTGCCGGAGCGGCCGGACCCGCGCTGGGCCAACCTCTCCCGCGATGAGATTCTGGAGGAACTGACCGCGCTGGCCCGGCGGACGTACGAGGACCTGAACCGCAACCTGGGCTATCAGGTCTATCGGGACATGGTCCAGCAGGATGTGACGCTGGCGCTTCTGCGGGCGGGCAACGACCCGCTGCGGCGGCTCATCTACCGGCGGGTGGTGGAGGCCCTGGGCGCGGAGCCCGACGAGGAGACGGCGGCCCTGCCCCTGCGCCACCTGCCCGACGACATCAAAGGGAAATTGGAGACCGCCTTCCTGGAAGCCGTCCGGGTCTTCCGGGACCGACAGGTCATCCTGAGCGCGGTGGATACCCTCTGGGTCCGCCACCTGACCGACCTGTCGGTCCTGCAGGAGGGGATTGGCCTGCGGGCCTACGGGCAGCAGAACCCGCTGGTGGCGTACAAGAAGGAGGCCCACGAGATGTACCAGGCGCTCCTGGGGCACATCCGGTCCCAGGTGGCGCGGACGCTCTTCCTGGTGCCCCAGATGGTGCCGCAACCCCGGCGCGCGCGGCCGCTGCACGCGTTCCGGCCCGGCGTGCCGATGCCTGCGGCGGCGCAGCCGGCCCCGGCGGCCCGTCCGGCGCCGGGAGGGTTGCGGCCCCAGCGTCCGGTCCCGGCGGCGGCTCCCTCCGGGAAGCCGGCGCGGCCGGCCCCGGCGGCCGCCCAGACGCCGTCGGCTCCGCCCCCCGGCGCGCAGAAACTGGGCCGCAACGACCCCTGCTGGTGCGGGAGCGGGAAAAAATACAAACATTGCCACCTGCGGCAGGACGAGGAGGCCGGGCGGGTGCCCGTCGTCGCCACCCGTCCCCCGCAGACCCCCGGCCCGCGCCGGAGAAGGTGAGAAATCCACGAAGGACACGAAGAGCACGAAGGAAGAAACAATGCCTGTTCCGATTGAGGTGAGAGCCCTGGAACGCTATCGGATTTGGGTGAGATACTCCGATGGCGCGGAGGGCATTGTGGACTTGTCGGACCTGGCCGGTAGAGGCGTTTTTCTCCTTTGGGATGACGAGCAGGAATTTCGGAAAGTGTCTATTGGCCCCAGCGGGGAGATCACCTGGGGTGACCAGATAGATTTGTGTCCGGATGCGATGTATCTCCGGTTGACCGGTAAGCAACCCGAAGATATTTTCCCCAAACTCCATTTTAAAAACCACGAAGGACACGAAGGGCATACGAAGTACACGAAGAGTTATCTTTGTTCCTTTGTGTCCTTCGTGGGTACTTTGTGCCCTTCGTGGTAGATTTGGAGGACTTATATGGAGCGCGAGGACCTGGTCGGGCGTCTGATGGCGGATATGGACCCGGAACTGCTGACCTTTCTGCGCACGCGGGTGAACTCCTTCGTGAAGTGGGACCTGATCCGTTTTTTCGGCGAGAACCCCTACACCACCGACACGGCGGAGAACATCGCCCGCTACGCGGGTCGGAATGTGGAGACCGCCCGGGCGGAACTGGCCGAACTGGCCGCGCAGGGGGTGCTGGTGGAGCAGCGGCTGGGGGAGATGACCGTCTACTCCCTCTCCAGCAACCCGGAGGTCCGCCGGCTCGTCCAGCGGTTTCTGGAAGCCTCCAATGACCGGCAGTTCCGCGTGAAGGCCATCTATCACATCATTCGGGGGATGCGATAGGACTCCCGGCGAACGGAGGGCGATATGGAGCGCGTGAAGACGGGAATCCCGGGGCTGGATGAGATGCTGCGCGGGGGGTTGTTCCCCCAGACGGCCACCCTGGTGGAGGGTGCGCCCGGCACGGGGAAAACCACCCTCGGCATGCAGTTCATCTACCATGGCATCGTAGAATACAATGAACCGGGCATCATCCTGACCTTTGAGCAGTTCCCCAGCCAGTTCTATCGGGATGCAGCCAATTTCGGCTGGGATTTCCGGCGGTTAGAGGAAGAGGGAAAGTTGCGCATCATCATGACCAGTCCGGAGGTCTCTCTCCAGGACCTCCAGGCTGTGGGGGGGCAGATTGAGGCCCTGGCCCACGAAATGGGCGCCCGTCGCATCCTGGTGGATAGCCTCTCCCACTTCCAGCGCCTGACGCAGGACCCTCTCCGGTTGCGGCATCTGGCCTACGCCTTCGTGAACGGCCTGAAGCGGGAGGGCCTGACCGCCATTCTGACCTGGGAGAGTCCGGTTCTCCTGGGGGAGCCCGTGGAACACGACATCGGGATTCCCTTCATCATTGACACCTACATCCTCCTGCGCTACGTGGAGATAGAGAGCGCGGTGCACAAGGCCCTGCTGGTGCTCAAAATGCGCGGCAGTGACCACGACAAGGACATCCGCCAGTTTGACATCACCTCCCGGGGCATTGAAGTCCGCTCCCGCTTTGAGGGACATGAGGGCATCATGAGCGGCAGTGCCCGCCGCATGGCCGATTCCTTCGTCCAGGCCTTTGTCCGCCGGTAAGGAGCCCCGATGACCTTCCTCCTTCGGGCGATCGCGATCCTGGCCTGGCTGGGAGTTCTCTTTCTGGTGTTCCTGCTCTGGCGGATTGCCCGCTTCTACGAGCGCTCCTCCGGCCAGCGAGTATTTGCCTGGCTGTTTCTGGTCATTCTGGTCCTGTTCCTGGCCGGGGCGGCATGGTATATTTTCGCCAGTCCTGGCTTCGTGGGGATTCCCCTGGCCGACGGGCTCCTCTGCACGGGGGGAATTCTATCCCTATTGGGAACATTTATCCTGACCCGGGCGATGATGCGCAGGCCATGAACGAGTATCAGGGTCTTGCCGAAGTCCTGTTATCCCCATTGGGACCGATGGGCCTGGTCGGTCTCCTGTTTGTGCTGGATGTCTATTATAATCTCAGCCGGCGGTTGGGAGAGGTGAACCGTATGCCTCCCTATTACCGGCGTTTCCTCATCGGAAGCGGGTTCGTCGTTGTAGCACTCATCGCCCAGGTTATCCGAGTTGCTGCCCATATATCCTGCGACTTGCGGGTCTCTTTTATCCTATCTCCACATTTTGGCCTGATCGCTTTTCACATCCCGCTGTTGATCGGGATTTCCATCAGCGTGCTCACCGCCTGGCGCTACTGGTCGTGGTTGCTCACCGGAGAATGAGGGAGATAACCTCTCGGACCCGTTCATGGCAGTTCTTCAGCGCAGAACTCAACGCCGCAACATCTCTCCCCGGACTTCGCACGAGGCCTGGGCAACCAGCGAAGCGTTATCCCTGCGCGAACTGAGGGAAATCCTGCACCGGATGCCGAAGATAGACCTGCACCGGCATCTGGAAGGCTCCCTGCGCCTGCAGACGCTGACCGAAATTGCCCTGGAGCACGGGATAGACCTGCCGTCGTACCGGACGGAAGACCTCCGCCGGTATGTGCAGGCCCGGGACGACGAGCCGGATTACCATCGGTTTCTGGCGAAGTTTCGCCTGTTACGCCGTTTCTATCAGAGCCGGGCGGCCCTGGAACGGATCGCCGCCGAAGGGGTCGCCGATGCCGCTGCCGATAACGTCCGCTATCTGGAGTTGCGGTTCAATCCCATCGCCCTATCCCGGGCCCAACGGTTCCCATTACAGGACGTGGTGGAGTGGGTGACCGGCGCCATCGCCGGGGCCCAGCAGACTCACCCCATCACGGTGCGCCTCATCCTTCAGATTGGTCGGGACGAAACCCCGCGCGTGGCCGAGGAGATTCTGGAACTGGCCCTGGCCTACCGGTCCCGGGGGATTGTGGGCCTGGACCTGGCAGGGGACGAGGTCAACTATCCGGCGTATCGGCTGGCCCCCATTTACCAGCGGGCCCGGCAGGAAGGGCTGGGCGTCACCATCCACGCCGGGGAAGTGGGCGGCGCGGCCAACGTGCGGGACGCCGTCCTCCTCTTCCAGGCCCAGCGCATCGGCCATGGCATCCATGCTATAGAGAACTCCGAAGTGGTGCGGCTGTTGCTGGAGCGGAACATCGTGCTGGAAGTCTGCCCCACCAGCAACCTGCAGACCGGGGCCGTGCGCTCCCTCAGCCATCATCCTCTATCGGACATGCTGGCCCTGGGCCTGCGGGCCACCCTGAACACCGACGACCCCAGCATCTCGGACACGACCCTCACCGACGAATATCTGGTCGCGATGATGACCATCGGGCTGGACTGGGAGCAGATTCGCACCACGGTCTTCAATGCGCTGGACGCCGCGTTCCTGCCCGAAGCGGAGCGGGCGTCGCTGCGGGAGCAATTTGCCGAATGGGACACCCTGCAGATTCCGAAAGGATAACTCCCTCGCCGATGGCCCGACGTCGGGAGGCATATCAGCGGGCCCTCCAGGAGACCCTTTCCCATCTGGTGGCCCTGCTCTCCGCTGACCCGACCGTGGAACGGCTGATCCTCTTCGGTTCGTACGCTCGTGGGCGGGCCGACCTGCTGACCGATCTGGACCTGGTGGTGATCCAGAAATCGGAACTGGATTTTCTGGCCCGGATGGTGGAACTGCATCGGCAGATCGGCCCGCTGCCGGTGGACGCCGACATCCTGGTCTATACTCCCGAGGAGTGGGAAATTGTCCAGGATATGCCGTTGGGTCGCCGCGTTGTGCAGGAAGGGAAAGTGCTCTATGAGAGAATCGTCCCTTGAAGCGGAATGACGCCGGAGGAAACGCCGGTATGCCCGTTCCGATTCGTACCCAAATTGCCAGCGCTATCGCCCAATCTCTGCGGGAGGTTCTGAACCGGGACGACCTCCCCCCGGTCCTGGTAGAGCGGACCCGCCGCCCGGAGTTCGGGGATTACTCCACCTCCGTCTGCCTGCGGCTGGCGCGGGAGGCCGGGATGCCCCCGATGGACCTGGCCCAACAGGTCATCGCCCATCTGCCGCCGGCCCCGTTCATCGGCCGCGCCGAACCCGCCCACCCCGGCTACATCAACTTCTGGCTGGATGACGGCTGGCTGGCCCGACAGGTGGACGCCATCCTGGAGGCCGGGGAGTCCTTCGGTGCTATCTCCGTCGGAGGGGGCCAGCGGGTCCAGGTGGAGTTTGTCAGCGCCAACCCCACCGGCCCCATCACCATCGGCTCGGCCCGCAACGCCGTCCTGGGGGACGGCCTGGCCTCCGTCCTCTCGGCCGCAGGCTACCAGGTGGAGCGGGAATACTACGTCAACGACGCCGGTTCTCAGGTGCGCCGGTTCGGCGAGAGCGTCTTCGCCCGCTACGCTCAGGCGCTGGGGGAGGACGTCCCGTTTCCCGATGAGGGCTACCACGGGCGCTACGTGGTGGAGTTGGGGGAACGGTTGGCCGCCGAGGTCGGGCGCCGGTATCTGGAGATGGACCGCCGCCAGGCGGTGCGCGCGATCGCCGACTGGGCCGTCGCTCAGATGCTGGAGCGCATCCGCCAGGACCTGGCCGACCTGGGCGTCCACTTTGACGTCTGGCGGCACGAGCGCCACCTCTACGAGGAGGGCCTGTTTGACCAGGCGCTGACGGTCCTGCGCCAGCGCGGCTACGTGGTGGAGTACGACGACGCCGTCTGGTTTCGCCACCCCGACCTGGAGAAGGACGCGGTGCTCATCCGCTCCCCCCGGGTCGTCCCCGAACCCGCGGAGCGCCCCACCTACCTGGCCTCCGATGTCGCCTATCTCTGGGACAAACTGGTCCGGCGGGGATTTGACCGGGCCATCTACATCTGGGGCGCCGACCACCACGGCGACGTCCCCCGCGTGCGCGCGGCGGCGAAGGCCCTGGGCCTGGACCCCGAGCGGACCGTCTTCATCCTCTACCAGTTGGTGACCCTGTGGCGGGGCGGGGAGGAGGTTCGCATGTCCAAGCGCACCGGGGAGTTTGTCACTCTGCGGGACCTGTTGGAGGACGTTGGCCCGGACCCCGTCCGGTTCATGCTCCTCTCCCGAACCGCCGACGCGCCGATAGATTTTGACCTGGACCTGGCGGTGGAGCAGTCGGAGCGGAACCCGGTCTACTACGTCCAGTACGCGCACGCCCGCATTGCCAGCAT
>Ga0197142_1002880_pt1 | contig 14779 bp, 11 predicted proteins | sample GBS60_MetaG_FD_148614 | JGI IMG/M metagenome (GOLD analysis project Ga0197142, IMG submission 148614) | Sediment microbial communities from Great Boiling Springs, Gerlach, Nevada, United States - GBS 60_MetaG | ecosystem: Environmental > Aquatic > Thermal springs > Hot (42-90C) > Sediment... | reverse complement strand
GAGCTGCGTCTCGAGAGCTGCGTCTCGAGAGCTGCGTCTTGAGTGGGGAGCGGTGCGGGCCTATGTCCACGGTATGGCCAAGATCGCCAACGAGCGGGGGCATCTGACCGGCATGTTGCTGATCGCCATGCCGGGCATGCCCGATCCGCGCTTCGCGAAGACGGTCATCTATCTCTGCGCGCACTCACCCCAGGGGGCCATGGGCCTCGTGGTCAACCAGGTGGCCGCCGGCGTGTCGCTGCCGAAGGTCGTCGAGCAGCTCGGTATCCAGCCGGCGATCGACCTTTCCGGCGAGAAAGTCCACGTGGGTGGTCCGGTCGAGACCGGGCGCGGCTTCGTGCTGCACTCGTGCGACTACGTGCAGGAGAACACGCTCGTCATCGACGATCGGTTCGCGCTCACGGCGACGGTCGACGTGCTCAAGGCGATCGCCCAGGGTGGTGGGCCGCGCCGCAAGGTGTTCGCCCTCGGCTATTCGGGCTGGGCGCCGGGCCAGCTCGATGCCGAGATCCAGGCGAACGGCTGGCTCGTGGCGCCGGCCGACGAGGAGCTCGTCTTCGGCGGCGACGACGAGAGCAAGTGGCAGCGGGCGCTGGCCCGGCTCGGCGTGGACCCGGTCGCCCTTTCGACGGCCGCGGGCCGCGCCTGAGCTGTCGCCACCCTCCCTCCCCGGAGCACCCGACCCTCCCCGCTGCGGGCCCCTCACCGCACGATCGGCCACCCGAGGACGAGCCTCGCGGGACCGCCGCCGGCCCGAGGTCGGTACACGATCGGGAGGCTCGGCAGTTCGGAAGCCGCGGACCGGGGGCGAGGATCGCCGTCGGTCGAGGCGACCGGCGCGGTGCCTCCGCCCCGGTGCGTGACGCGCCCGGACGCCGACCGCGCGACTCGATCGCGCCCGGCCGCGCCGTCACGGGGCGGCGTCATCCTCGTCGAGGCGCAACGGCCGAGGCGAGCCCCTTGCCGAGACGCCCGGGGCGAGGGCGCGCGCCGAACCGGATCGGCCCGCCTCGCGCGGGCGAAGAGCGGGCCTCGGCGAAGCCGCGCCGGAGCTTGCGCCGCGCGAGCGCGACGGGCGACGACCGCCGCGACACGGGCCTCGGCCGGAGCGCGCCGGACCCGACGCGACTGCCCACCATCCGATCGTCTTCACCTGCTGGGCCGTTCGGAACCGTGACCGCGCCGGCCGGCGGATCCGGGCCGGAGCGGGTCGCACCTCGGCCACGGGATCGCTTCCCGCGCGACACGACGCGAGCGATCGAGCCGCGAGCGGGCGGAGCCGAACCGCGGCCGAATGTCCGGTACGCTGCCGAGCCGCTGCCCCGTGACGACACGCCCGGGAACGCCGGCGCCTCCCGTTCCCCGCCGGGGCGATCCCACCCGCATCCCGATCGGTGGCCCGGCGCGCGCCGTGGGCACGGGAGAGATCGCCCGATCTTCCGGTGCGCTCCCGAGCGGCTCGATGTCGGCCGGCCGGATCGAGCGGGCCCCTGGGTCGTCGAACCGCGGCGCGGCGAACCGCCACGCGTTCCGCCCGGGGCGGAACGGGGCCGGATGGCGGACGTCGGCGGCTCCCCGCGGACCCCGGTCGCTCGGCCTCCCGGGGCCGCGATCGCCCGAGCCTCTACTTCCGCCCGCCGGGCTCACCGCCGGCCGATGGCCGAAGAGACGGCCCGGCCGTATCGGACCCGTGACCCTTTCGCGAGGCCGGCGCCTCGAGCGGTGCCGAGGACGGCGGCGGCTCGCCGCCGCGACCGCTCGCGCACGGGCGTCGTCCGTCGCGCCGCTGCCGGCGCGGGGGTGCGGCGGTGTCGGCGACGGTCCGCCCGATCGGGGTCGACGAGCCGGGCCCGGGACCGTGTGCGGGTCGAGCGAACCCGGACGAGGAGACGAGGAAAGGCCGCCGTGCGCCGGCCCGGTTCGCCCGGTTTCGGGTGTTCGGCGGAGGCTCGCCGAGCGCCCGCAGCGAGCAACGACCCGGACGGAAAAGGGGGCACGGCTCGGCCCCCGCGGGCCGGCCGGCCACCCGCCTCGGCCGCGGGCGCGCGCCCGACCGACGGCCGAGCGCGGCGGACCGAGCGTCGGGCCGCGCCGCGCGTGGCTGGTCGCGTTCGTCGCCGGGGATCGGCCCGTCCTCCGCCCCTCAATCGGTGGGTGGCGGGGGCGGCAGGCTCGGCACGGGGCGGGCCGCGGCCTGTCGGGCGAGCTCGGCCTCGGCGGCCTGGATCGCCTTCTGCAACTTCTCGAAGGCGCGCACCTCGATCTGCCGCACCCGCTCGCGCGAGATCCCGTACTGGGCGGACAGCTCCTCGAGGGTGGTCGGCTCCTCCTTGAGCCGCCGCTCGGTCAAGATGTGGCGCTCGCGCTCGTTCAAGACCTTCATCGCCTCGGCGAGCAGGGCCTTGCGATGCTCGAGCTCGTCGGCTTCGGCGAGCTCGGTTTCCTGGCCCGCGCGCTCGTCGACGAGCCAGTCTTGCCACTCCGTCTCGCTGTCGATACGGAGCGCCGCGTTGAGCGAATGGTCCGGCCCCTCGAGCCGGCGGTTCATTTCGATGACCTCTTGCTCGGTCACCTCGAGCGTGTCGGCGATCTGTTTCACCATCTCGGGGGACAGATCACCCCCCTCGATCGCCTGCATCTGGCTCTTGAGCCGGCGAAGGTTGAAGAAGAGCTTCTTCTGCGCGGCGGTGGTCCCGAGCTTCACGAGCGACCAGGAATGCAGGATGTATTCCTGGATCGCCGCGCGGATCCACCACATGGCGTACGTGGCGAGGCGGAAGCCCTTGTCCGGGTCGAACCGCTTGACCGCCTGCATGAGCCCCACGTTGCCCTCGGAGATGATCTCGTTCATGGGCAGGCCGTAGCCGCGGTAGCCCATCGCGATCTTGGCGACCAAGCGGAGGTGGCTCGTGACGAGTTTGTGCGCCGCCTCGACGTCGCCGTGCTCGCGCCAGCGCTTGGCCAACATGTACTCTTCCTCCGCGTCCAGCATCGGGAAGCGGCGGATTTCGTCGAGATAGCGGGCGAGCCCGCTACCCTCGGCGGGCACGATCGGCAGGCTGGCCATCGACACGAAGCTCCGTGAACCGACCGGTTCACCGCGAATCGGGTCCGGTCGCCGCGCGGCCGGGGGCCGCTGGTTCTCCCTCGTACCAACTTAGCCTAGGTGCGCAAGAGCGCAAGCAACTCGCCGAACAGTTCCGGCACGGGTGCGGTGAAGCGGAGGCGCGCGCCGGTCACGGGATGGGTGAAGGCGAGCTCGCGGGCGTGCAGCGCCAGCCGGTCGAGCGTGGCGATGCGGCTACGGGCGGCGGCCGACAGTCCGGCCGGCAGGCGCGGCCCGTAGACCCGATCGCCCAGGACCGGATGGCCGAGGCTCGCGAGATGGACCCGGATCTGGTGGGTCCGGCCGGTCTCGAGGCCGAGCTCGAGCCGGCTCGCTCGGGTGCCGGCCGCCTCGAGCAAGCGATAGCGGGTGACCGCCCTCTTGCCGCCCTCGACCACCGCCATCTTCAGCCGATCGCGCGGGTCTCGGCCGATCGGCCGGTCGATCCGCCCCTCGGCCGGCGCGGGCACGCCCCACACGATCGCCTCGTAGATCCGCTCGATGCTGTGCACGGTGAACTGCGCGGCGAGCCCCCGATGCGCCCGGTCGTGCTTGGCCACCACGAGCACGCCCGAGACGTCGCGGTCGAGGCGATGGACGATGCCCGGCCGGCGGACCCCGCCGATGCCCGAGAGGCTCTCACCGCAATGGGCGAGGAGCGCGTTGACGAGTGTGCCCTCGGCATGGCCGGGTGCGGGATGAACCACTTGCCCGGCCGGCTTGGCGACGACGAGGAGATGCTCGTCCTCGAACAGGATGTCGAGCGGGACGGCCTCGGGCCGCGGCCGCGCCTCGACCGGCGCCGGCAGCCGCACCTCGATCGGTGGACCCGGCTTCACCCGCGCGCCGGGCTCGGCTAACACCCGTCCGGCGCGCGTCACTCGGCCTTCGAGGACGAGCGCCTTGATGCGCGAGCGGGAGAGGTCGGCGAGCTTCTTGCCGAGCAGCCGGTCGAGCCGCTCCCCGACCTCTTCGGCGCCGACGTCGACCCGCTCGAGCCGTTCCGCCCCGCTCACCGCACCGCCGATCGGGCCACCACCCGCCGGATCGCGGTCGCCGGAGCCTCGCATGGTCGCCGATCCCTGGATCCGGGCCCTCAAGCTTTTCGTCGTACTCGCCGGAATCGTCATCCTCGTGGGCAGCGCGGTCCTCGTCTGGCTGCTCGCGACCGGGATCCCGCGCGACGCTTCGACCGCCGCTCCGCCGGCGAGTGCGCCCCCGGCCCCGGTGATCGCCGACCTGCCGCTGCCGGCCGGCGCGGCGATCCTCGACCTCGTCGGTGATCGGGACCGGATCGTGCTCTTGCTGCGCACCCCGGCGGGGCAGGACTATCTCGCCGTGGTCGACGCCGCAACCGGCACCCGCCGCGCGCTGTTGCGGATCGTGCCGGAGCGCAACTGAGGGCGGCGCACGCGTGCGGGCTCGAACCCGGGGGACGCGAACGGCACGGGCCCACCCGGCCGACCGCGGCGCGCCGCCCCTCACCTGCGAGGTCCCGATCGAACGGCTCGGCGCAGCGGGCGACGGGATCGCCCGGTTCGACGGTCGGACGATCTTCGTGCCTCGGACCCTTCCCGGCGAGCGCTGGCGCGTCCGGCTCGACCCCGAGCGAGGTCGGGCCGAACCGCTCGAGCGCCTCGCGGGGCCGCAGCGGGCCGAGCCGCTCTGCCCCCACTTCGGCCGGTGCGGCGGCTGCGCACTGCAGCACCTGCCACCCGCCGACTACGCCGCGTTCAAGCAGGCCCGGGTCACGGAGCCACTCGCCCGGTTCGGCCTCCGGTCCGACGAGCTTTTGCCGACCGCCACCTCGCCGCCGCGCTCGCGCCGCCGCCTGCGCCTCGCCTTCGAGCTCGACCGACGCGGGACGGTCCGGCTCGGCTTCCGTGCCCGGGCGAGCCACGCGATCGAGCCGATCACCCGCTGCCCGGTCGCCCGACCCGAGCTCGAGCGCCTCCTGGGCCCGCTCGCCCCTGCCCTCGGCACGCTCGGCCTCGTCCGCCGAGCGGCTGCGGGCGAGATCCTCGCGACCGTTTTTCCGGCCGGGGTCGATCTTTTGCTCCTCGTCGAGGCCGAACCCGATCTTTCCGATCGCGAGCGGCTCGCCGAACTCGCCCACGCACTCGACCTCGCGCGGCTCGCGATCGGCCGGCCGCGGGGCACGGCCGAGCCGCTCGTGCTCCGCAGGCCGCCGCTCTTGCGTTTCGGCCCGGTCGAGGTCGCGGTGCCGCCGGGGGCCTTCCTGCAGCCCACCGAGGAAGGCGAGCGCGCCCTCCAGGCGGCCGTCGCGCGCTGGCTCCCCGAGGGTGCCCGCCTCGCCGATCTCTACGCCGGCACGGGAGCCCTTTCCCTGCCGCAGCTCGAACGGCTCGCCCGGCTCGAGCTCGTCGAGGGCGAACCCGCCACGGCCGAGGCGGTGGCGCGCGCACTCTCGGGCCGACCGCGCGCCCGCGCGATCCGCCGCGACCTCGCCCGCGACCCGCTCACCGCCGCCGAACTCGCCCGGTTCGACACGGTGCTGCTCGACCCGCCACGAGCCGGAGCTCGCGCCCAGTGCGAGGTCCTCGCCGCGGCGCCCGTGCCGCGGGTCGTCTATGCCAGCTGCGAGCCCGCGAGCTTCGCCCGCGACGCCCGCACGCTCGTGAACGGCGGCTTCCGCTTGGCCGCGGTCCAGCCGATCGACCAATTCCTCTGGTCGGCCGAGGTCGAGCTCGTGGCCCTCTTCCTGCGCGAGCCCGTACGACCGCTCGGCGCGGCTTGATTCGGCGCGGGCGCGCCGCTACATAGCGCGCGTCGCGTCGCCGTCCCCTTCGTCTAGTGGCCTAGGACGTCGCCCTCTCACGGCGAAAACAGGGGTTCGAGTCCCCTAGGGGACGCCATTTCTCGGCCGTAGCGCCGTCCCTTTCCGGATGCCGACCGGTTCGTGAGGCTCGCTCTCCGGCTCGAGAGGGCGGGGCCGTGCGCGCGGCCGCCCGGAAGCGTCCGCGGTCCGCGCCACGGCATGCTTCAGGAGGCGCGGAGCGATTCGGCGTAGGGTCGCGGGCGCGCCGTGCGCGGGCGGTGTTCCACGAGATCCACCTCGAGCCCGTAGCGGGCGGCCCAGGCGCGCGCCGCCTCCGCGCTCGGGAAATCGATCCGGACGAGATCGCGCGGGTCGCCCCCACCCGCCCAGCCGATCAGCCGATCGGGCAGCGACGGCCGGACCGGCTCGAGCTCGAGCCGCCAGCGCAGGCGCGGAGCCGGCGCCGAGCTCGTCGGGCTGCGCCCGAGCGGGCGGATCCGGCAGACCGCGCCGCGCCAAGGCCCGAGGAACCCGTCGGCGGGACGGACGACGGAGCGATCCGCGGTCGAGGCCGGAGCCGGGCCGAGCTCGCGCCGCGTCGGCCGGCGCGGGAGCTGCGGCTCCTCGGAGCGGGTGCGAAACGAGTTGCGCCCGATCGGGGCCCATCCGACCGGGCGCTCCAGGATCGCCTCCATGGCCGAGCCGAACCGCTCAGGCGGCCGCCTTCACCTCGATCCGCTTGACCTCCTGGCGGAGCGCGGCGGGCTTCGGCACCGTGATCGTCAAGACGCCGTTCTTGTAGGCAGCCTCGATCTTGTCCGCCTCGGCCTGGAAGGGCAGGCGCATGGAGCGGACGAAGCTGCCGTAGCGCCGCTCGCTCACGTACCAGGTCGCCTGGTGCTCGTCTCGGTCGGCCTTCTTCTCACCGCGGATCGTGAGGACGTCACCCTGGAGCTCGATGGTCACGTCCTTGGGATCGATACCCGGCAGTTCGACCACGAGCTCGAAAGCGTCGGGAGTCTCGCCCACCTCGATCGGCGGCGCCAGGGTCCGGCTTTCGGGCCAGTTGGCGAACTCGCTCGTACGGAAGACCTGACTGAACAGCCGATCGACTTCGTTCCACAGACGGACGAAGGGATCGTCGTTGGCAGGACGGCTGGGCAGCAAGGAGCTGGACCAGCCGAAAGGCACGAGGGCCTGAATCGTCATGGTCGCCTCCTCTCGCTTCACCAAGCCTTGCCGACCGGTGGTCAGGTCGGCGAACTCGACTCTTTCGATCTAACGCACTCGTCACCGGTTCAAGGCCTTGAAACGGCGGCAAGCTTGCCGAAATCGTCGAGTATGCGCGTCACCGGGAGCGACACCGACCCGAGCGGCGCGCTGTTCTGCCCCTCGGCCCCGCGACAGCCGCCCACGAGCGCGCTAGGAGAACCGCGTCGCGAGACGGGGAGCGAGCCGTGGCGGAGGAGCCGGGCGCGTACCGACGTGCCCTCGAGGCGATCCGGCCGAGACACGCCGAGGTGCCGTGACGGTGACGGAACTCGGAGCCGTCTTCCCGCTCGCCCGGCTCGCGCCGATGGGCGCGATCACCGCGGCTGTTCGACGTGGATCGAGGATCTCGCCCGGGCCGCCCGGGCGGCCCGTGGAGGGGGAGCATGAGCAGCGCTACGGACGCCGCTTGGAAGGCGCTCGAGGCGCATCGGGACGAGCTCGGGCGGATCTCGCTCGCCCGGCTGTTCGCCGAGGACCCCGACCGCTTCGCGCGGTTCTCGCTCGTCCTCGACGATCTGTTGATCGATTATTCGAAGAGCCTCGTGACGGCCGAAACACTCCGCCTCCTCTTCGCGCTCGCGCGCGCCGCCGAGGTCGAGGCCTGGCGCGAGCGGATGTGGGCGGGCGAGCGGATCAACACGACCGAGGACCGCGCCGTCCTCCACGTGGCGCTCCGCCACCGTGGCCCCGAGCCGATCTTCTGCGACGGCCGCGACGTGATGCCGGAGGTGCGCGCCGTCCTCGCGCGGATGAAAACCTTCACCGAGGAGGTCCGCTCGGGTTCCTGGCGCGGGGCGACGGGGGCGCCGATCACGGACGTCGTCAACATCGGGATCGGCGGCTCGGATCTCGGCCCGCAGATGGTCTGCCGGGCCCTCGGCCATCTCGCCCGGCCGGATCTGCGGGCGCACTTCGTCTCGAACGTCGACGGCGCGCAGCTCGCCGCGACGCTCGCCCGGCTCGACCCCGCGCGGACCCTCTTCGTCGTCGCCTCGAAGACCTTCACGACCCAAGAGACGATGCAGAACGCGGCCTCGGCGCGCGCCTGGCTCACCACGGCACTCGGCGAGGCCGCGATCGCCCGCCATTTCGTCGCGGTGTCGACGAACGCCCGCGCGGTCGCCGCCTTCGGCATCGACCCCGAGCGGATGTTCGGCTTTTGGGAATGGGTCGGTGGGCGCTATTCGCTCTGGTCGGCGATCGGCCTGCCGATCGCGCTCCATCTCGGCTTCGAGCGGTTCGAGTCGCTGCTCGAGGGCGGCTACACGATGGACCGCCATTTCCGGACCGCGCCGCTCGAGCGCAACGCGCCCGTGATCCTCGCGCTCCTCGGCATCTGGTACCGCGATCTGCTGGGCTTTTCGACCCACGCGGTACTGCCCTACGACCAGCGGCTCGAGCGGCTGCCCGCTCATCTCCAACAGCTCGAGATGGAGAGCAACGGCAAGCGGGTGCGGCGTGACGGCCGGCCGGTCGAGCGGGCGACCGCGCCCGTGATCTGGGGCGAGCCCGGCACCAACGGCCAGCACGCCTTCTTCCAGCTCCTCCACCAGGGCACCGAGATCGTGCCGTGCGATTTCCTCGCGGCGGCCCTGCCCGACCACGACCTCCCGGGCCACCACGAGAAGCTTTTGGCCAACCTCTTGGCCCAGGGCGAGGCCTTGGCCTTCGGCAAGGACGAGGCGCGGGTGCGCGCCGAGCTCGCGGCCGCGGGGCTCACGGGCGACGCCCTCGAGGCGCTCGTCCCGCACAAGGTCTTCCCGGGCGACCGGCCCTCGACGACGATCCTCTTCCGCCGGCTCGACCCCTTCACCCTCGGCCGGCTGATCGCCCTCTACGAGCACAAGGTGTTCGTCCAGGGTGTGATCTGGGGGATCGACAGCTTCGACCAGTGGGGTGTCGAGCTCGGCAAAGAGCTCGCTGCGTCGATCCTCCCCGAGCTCGCCCCGGAGGCCACGCCCCGGCCGCGCGATTCCTCGACGGCGGGCCAGCTCGCCCATCTGCGCCGACTCCGCGCGGATCCGAGAGCGTGACCGCCCCCGAGCTCTGGCGGCTTTCGGAGATCGAGGTCGCGGCCCTCCTCGAGGCGCGCCACGGCGATCCGTTCGCCGTGCTCGGGCCGCACGGGGTCGAGGGAGGGCTCGTCGTGCGGGTGCTCTTGCCGGGTGCCGAGGCGGTCGAGCTCCTCGACCCGCGCGGCCGGCCGCTCGCGACCCTCGATCGCCGCCATCCGGACGGGTTCTTCGAGGGCCTGTTGGCCGGCCGGCGTTCGCCGCTCGCCTACCGGCTGCGCGCCCGCTTCCCCGGCGCGACCCGGGAGCTCGAGGATCCCTACCGCTTCGGCCCGGTGCTCGGCGAACGCGACGAGAACCTCCTCCGCGAGGGCGCGGATCTGCGGCTCTGGCAGCGGCTCGGCGCCCATCCCATCGTGCACGAGGGGACGCCGGGCGTGCATTTCGCGGTTTGGGCGCCGAACGCCTCGCGGGTCGCGGTCGTGGGCGATTTCAACGGCTGGGACGGGCGCGTGCACGGCATGCGCCGCCGGCCGGTCTCCGGGGTGTGGGAGATCTTCCTTCCGGGTGTCGGCGAGGGTGCCCGTTACGGGTACGAGATCGCGGACCGCGAGGGCCGCCGCCTGCCCTCGAAGCTCGACCCGTTCGCCACGGCGATGGAGCTCGAGCCCACCCTCGCCTCGATCGTGCGGGCTCTTCGCCCCTTCCCCTGGACCGACGAGGCCTGGATGGCTCGCCGCGCCGAACAGCGGCCGCGCGAGCAGCCGATCGCGATCTACGAGGTCCATCTCGGTTCCTGGCGGCGCCGGCCGGACGGCTCCTTCCTCTCCTGGGACGAGCTCGCCGAGCAGCTCCTGCCCTATGCCGCGGGCATGGGCTTCACCCATGTCGAACTGCTGCCCGTGAGCGAGCACGCTTCGGATGCCTCCCGGGGCTACGAGCCGCTCGGCCTCTTCGCGCCCACCGCCCGCTTCGGCGACCCCGAGGGCCTCGCGCGCTTCGTCGACGCGGCGCACCGGATCGGTCTCGGCGTGATCCTCGATTGGGTCGCGAGCCACTTTCCCGCCGATCCGCACGCGCTCGCGCGCTTCGACGGCACCCCCCTCTTCGAGCGCGAGGACCCGGGCCGGGGCCCGCGTCCCGAGGGCGAGGCGCCGGTTTACGATTACGGCCGGCCCGAGGTGGCCAACTATCTGCTCGCGAACGCACTCTATTGGCTCGAGGTCTACCACGTCGACGGGCTCAGGTTGGACGGCGTGGGCTCGATGCTCTACCGCGGCCGTGCGCGCGAAGCGGGTGAGGGGGTGCCCGATCGGCCGGATGCCGACACGAACGAGGACGCGATCGCCTTTTTGCGCCGGCTCAACGAGGTGCTCCACGCCGAGCATCCCGGGGTCCTCGTGATCGCCGAGGAATCGACCGGCCGGCGGGGTGTCTCGCGCCCCACCTGGCTCGGCGGGCTCGGCTTCGGGTTCGAGTGGAACACGGGCTGGGTGCACGAGACGCTGCGCTTCTTCGCGCGCGAGCCGGCGGAGCGCCGCGCGCACCGTCACGAGCCGACCTTCGCTTCGCTCTCCGCCTTCGCCGAGAACTTCGTTCTCCCTTTGAGCCACGCGGAGGTGGCCCGCGGCAAGGGTTCGCTGCTCGCCAAGATGCCCGGCGACACGGGGCAGAAGTTCGCGCAATTGCGCGCGCTTCTGGCGTTCATGTGGGGCCATCCGGGGAAGAAACTCCTCTTCATGGGCCAAGAGTTCGCCCAAGCCGAGGAATGGAGCGAGGCCCGCGGGCTCGATTGGCGGGTTTCGGAGATCGGCAGGCACCGGGGCGTGCAGCGCCTCGTGGCCGACCTCAACCGGCTCTACCGCGAGCTGCCGGCGCTCCACGTGGGCGATTGCTCGGTCGACGGCTTCGCGCTGGTCGAGGCCGACGACGCCGAGCACTCGGTCCATGCTTGGCTGCGCCTCGGCCGGCCCGGCGACGCCCCCGTGCTCGTCGTCGCCAACCTCGGACCCGCCCCCTGCGAGGCCCGGCGGATCGGCGTGCCGCGAGCCGGTGTGTGGCGCGAGCGGCTCGATACCGACGCCGTCGTTTACGAAGGCTCGGGGGTGGGCAATTTCGGTGCGGTCGTGGCCGAACCGGTGCCCTGGCACGGCCGGCCCTACTCCTTGCAGCTCACCCTGCCCCCGCTCGCGGTCCTTTTCTTGGTGGCGGAGGAGGCATGAGCGCCGCTTTCCGGGTCCTGCAGGCGGTCCCGAGGCCTGCCCACCGGTCCGGACGGGCGGGCTCGGCGAGTCGGCGACCCGCGCCGACCACGCGGCGCCCGCACCGGCTCGCGCCCGAGCCTAGCGCGGGCTCTCGGCCGAGGTGCGCGGGTCGGCCGAACGGACATAGGGCAGGACCGCGAGCGTAAGCCAAAGCGCGAGGAAGGCGAACAGCCCGGTCCAGCGCGCCGCCGGCGGCTCCGCCGGGGCCGCGGCGACGACCAGGCCCGTGAGCGTCTGGAGCAGGGCGACGCCGAGGAAGGAGGCCATGTTGAGCAGTGCGAGGCCGCGGCCCACGAGCCGATCGGGCAAAAAGAGGCGGCCTTGGGCCATGAGCAGCGAGTAGGTGACCGAGCCCACCACCACGGCCGAGAGCAGGAGGGTCGCCCAGGGGGCGGCCAGCTCGGGCCGCGCGGCGAGCAGGAGGAGGCCGGCCACCGCCACGGCGGTGGCGGCGAGCACCGGGCCCTTGCGCCGGTCGAGCCGGCGCTCGAGCGCGGCGAAGCCCAACAGCCCGCCGATCATGGCGAGCGAGATCGAGAGCAGCGCGTGGCCGCGCGGCACGGGCTCGAGGCCGTGCATCTCGGCGAGATAGGGGCCGGCCCAGAGGCCGCGGACCGCCATCACCACGGCGTAGGTCGCGAACAGCATCGGCAGGATCGGCCGGAGCGGGCGGAGGCGGAGCACCTCCACCATGCCCCGGACGACGTCGCTCGGCCGCTCGCCACGCGCCGGCGGCGGCCTTCCCTCGGGGGCGTCACGGACCAAAAGGAAGACGCCCGCCGCGGCGGCGAGCACGAGGGCGGCGAAGACCAGGAAGGCGCCCCGCCAGCCGACCGCCTCGACCAGGAGGGCCAAAGGCGTGGCGCCCAGGATCGAGCCCGTGGCGGCGATCGCGAGGAGGATCGCGGACAGCGCGGCGAAGCGCTCGGCCGGCCAGAAGCGGGCGACCACGACGAGCGTGCCCATGTAGACCGGCGCGCAGCCGAGGCCGATCGCCACCTGAGCGAGCACCGCGCGGGCCTCGCTCCGGGCCGTCGCGAGAAGGACGCAGCCCAGGCCCGCGAGGAGGAAGAGACCGGCCACCGAGCGGCGCGGCCCGAGCCGGTCGAGGGCCATGCCGACGACCGGCTGGGCGAGGGCGAAGGCGAGGAACCAGGCGCCCGAAAGGGTGCCGAGCGCGGCGGGCTCGAGCGAAAGGTCGCGGGCGAGCTCGGGCGCCACGAGCCCCATGGCGATGCGGAAGAATTGGCTCAGCGTGTTGGCCAGCGTGAGCGCCACGAGCCCGGGCAGGGGGCCCGGTCGGGCCACCGACGCCGGCCCGGCTCAGCCGAGGGCCGCGGCCGCAGCGAGGCGCTGCGGGTCGACGACCAGGAAATGGTGGCGGTCGGGCATCGCGATCACACCCGCGGCCTTGGCCGCCTGGATCTCGCGGCTCACCGTCTCGACCGTGAGGCCCAGATAATCGGCGATGTCCCAGCGGCTCATCGGCAGCGCCACGGGTTTCGTGACACCCGCGCCCTGCCGGCGGGCGAGGCCCAGAAGGAAGCTCGCCACCCGCTCGCGGGCGCTCTTGCGGCCGAGCAGGAGCATCTGTTCTTGGGCGGCGGCGAGTTCGGAGGAGGCGCGGCTCAAGAGCTCTTTTTCGAGGGCCGGGTGACGTTCGAGGAGCGCCATGAAGCGATCGCGCGGGAAGCGGCAAAGGAGTGCGTCGGTGACGGCCTCGGCGCTGTAGGCGTAGGAGCGGAAGTAGGCGAGGCCCAAAAAGTCGCCGGGAACGAGGAAGCCCGTGATCTGCCGGCGGCCGTCCGGCAGCATCTTGAAGAGCTTGATCATCCCCTCGGTGAGCGTGAAGAGGCTCTCGGCCGGATCACCCTCGTCGAACAGGTTGCGCCCGGCGGGAAGCCGGATGCGCAGGGTGATCGCCTCGAGCTCGTCGAGCGCCGGCCCGGCGAGCGCCCGGCAGACCGAAATCGTGCGGACCCGGCAATCCTCGCACAGGACGCCGCACGGCCCGACGCGCGGCGCCGTTCCCTGCTCCCCCGGCTCGACCGCGCCCTCGGCCCTGCGCACGCCAACCTCCTGGACACCCACCAAGCCGAGCTTTTGATTTGGGTCAATGCCGAAGGCACAACCATGCGGCAGCTTGGATCACATGCGGAGCGAGCTTCGCCTGTTGCCCGAGATCGACGGCTTTCCCGGCTGGAGCTGGCACGCCCTCGAGCACGAGGATCTGCCGCTCGCTTGGCCGCTCGCCCGGCTCACCGGTATCGCCGGAGATCTCGGGGCCTGGCTCGCGCTCGCCGGGCGGTGGCTCGCCCTCGCCGCGGTCGAAGGCGGCGGGCTCGGCGCGCTCGTCAACCCGAGCGGCCTCCTGGTCGGCCTCGAGCGGCACCGGCCGCTCGTGGTGGACGGCCTGCCGATCCTCGCCGTCGAGTGGCACCGGACCCTCGAGGTGACGCCCTCACCGCGCTGCCTCGAGGCGCTCGTGGCGGCCACGAGCGTGCTCGCGAGGCGCACGGGCTGCCTCGCCCTCGAGCTCGCGGCCGAGCCGGGCGGGGACGAGCGGTTCGCGGCCCTCCCCGGTAGGCTCGGCCTCGTCGAGCGGGGCGGCAGGTGGCGCTGCACGCTCGACGGGGGCGCGCCGCCCGCCGCCGGCGGACGGCCGACGACGGCCACCCGGCCCGCGGGCTGAGCGGGTCCGTGGGCGGCTCGGGAGCGCGAAGCTCGCGTCGAGCTCCCCGAAGCGCGAGCGGTCGGTCCGCTCGGGAAGCGAGGCTGGCCTGGCCCGCGCGCGCGGGCTAGGAAGCCGTCGCCATGCTCCTCGTCGATACCACCTCGGCGCTCGCCGCCCTTTGTGCGCGCCTCGCCCGTGAGACCTACGTCACGGTCGACACCGAGTTCATGCGGGACCGCACCTATTGGCCCAAGCTCTGCCTCGTCCAGCTCGCGGGCGAGCGGGAGGCGGCGGCGGTCGACGCCCTCGCCCCGGGGATCGACCTCGGGCCGCTCTTGGAGCTGATGGCCGACGAGCGCGTGCTCAAGGTTTTCCACGCCTGCCGCCAAGACCTCGAGATCTTCTGGCTGTTGATGAAGGGCCGGGTGCCGAAGCCCATTTTCGACACCCAAGTGGCGGCGATGGTTTGCGGCTTCGGCGAGGAGGTCGCCTACGAGACGCTCGTCCAGAAGGTCGCGAAGGCCCGGCTCGACAAGAGCTTCCGCTTCACCGACTGGTCCAAGCGGCCGCTCACCGAGGCGCAGCTGCGCTACGCGCTCGCCGACGTCACGCATTTGCGGGTGATCTACGAGCAGCTCGCGAGCCGGATCGATGCCACGGGTCGGCGGGCCT
>Ga0197142_1002879_pt1 | contig 14780 bp, 16 predicted proteins | sample GBS60_MetaG_FD_148614 | JGI IMG/M metagenome (GOLD analysis project Ga0197142, IMG submission 148614) | Sediment microbial communities from Great Boiling Springs, Gerlach, Nevada, United States - GBS 60_MetaG | ecosystem: Environmental > Aquatic > Thermal springs > Hot (42-90C) > Sediment... | reverse complement strand
TTTAATTGGCTTAAATTATTTATATAATTCTAAGACTTATATCGGTATTTTTAGTAATAATTTTAATTTAGTTAAGGAATATGTTTTTAATTATATTTTTTCTAATGCTATTATTTATGATAATTATTTATTGGCAGTTGATTATTCAGGTAATATTCTAAAAATAAATTTAGATAATGGGAATATTGAATTTAAATATAATATAGATTATCCTATTTGTGATTTAGTTAATTATAAAGATAAATTAATAGTTTCTACTGTTAGTTTTCCTTCTAAAATAATTGTTTTTAGCCTGAAGGATTTAAAAATATTAAAGAGCATTGAATTCCCATACCTAGGGATTTCTAATTTAGTAGTAGATAATAGTTATTTATATGGTGGTAGTTATGGAGGGATATTAATAAAATTAAATTTGGACAATTATTCTTTAAAAACATTTAATACGTTTCAAGATGATATTACTGCTTTGTATATTTTAGATAATAATTTATTGGTAGGTACTGGATCAAGGGGGTATCTATTTATTTTTGATAAAAATATTTTTGATAATCCTGTTTTATATGATGGTTTTTCACTTGATGATAAAACTTCTATTTATGATATATTTTCATTTAAAGATAATATCTATATATTGGTTAATTCAGCTAATACTATAGTTTATAGAATAAATAAGAAAGATTTGTTAGGTGTAGTTTCTAAAGAATATCAGAAAACTTTGAATTTAAATTGGGAAAAGGTTTTTAATTTTGATTTATTTTCTTATCCAATTAAAACAGCTATATTAAAAGATAATATTTTTTTAGCTTTTATTGATAATAGTAAAACTGTTTTTAATTTTTATGATTTTAACGATTTTAATGGAATTTATATTTCTAAGGTTTTTGATTCTTCAGACGATAAGTATTTAAATGATATAGTATTAAGCTATAAAGGCAAAGTAGATTTATATGTTAGATTTGGGAATTCTCCTATTGTTGATAATACCTGGACTGATTGGATTAATAATATTAAAAATTATTCTTTAAAGCGATCTTATAGATATTTTCAATATAAGTTAATTTTTTATAAATATAGTGAAGTTTATTCTATAAAGGGATTGGTTGGTAAAAATAATAGAAAACCTTTTGTTATTGTTAGTGATGAATTTAAAAAATTATCTATTAATAATCCTTTAAAGGTTTCTTATTTAGATTTTGATGGTGATGTTTTAACTATAAAATTATTCATTAAAGATTATAAACAAAAAGATAATAACCAAAATGGGACTTGGAAATTAGTAGATACTAAGATTGTTAAAGCTAATTCTTGTAATTTTAATAGCCCTTCTTTTGAAAGTACTGAACTGAGTCTTTCGAATTTAAAAAATATTATTAAAAATAGTGGTTATTATGAGTTTAAAATATCTATTGATGATAAATTATCTAATGTTGATAATTATTTTGTTCAAGAAATTAAAATTAATTTGTATATAAGTTATGATAAATTTAAGGTTATTTCTTATGAGATTAAGGATGATATTATTAATATAAAAATTTATTCTAATAGCTTAGTGGGTGTTTATTTAGTTATTGATGATGGTAATAATTCTTTTGAAATTCCTTTAAAATTAATTAATAAAATGGACAATATTTGGATTTTTAAAGGATTAATGCCTTATGATTTAGAATATAAAAATAAAGGATATAATTTATATTTGATAATTAAAGATGAAATGGGAAATACTCAAAAAAAAGAGTTATTTAAAAATTAATTTAACCTAAGAGAAGTATATGTCCTTAGGAATGTATTTGAAAAAGTTATACGATAATGTAAATTATAGTGAATCACGAAATTATATGAAATATTAAAGTTAGGGTAGATCATTTTATGTCTAACACTAAGCAAGAAAATAAGCTAATAAAAATAATAAAAGAGAATAGGTTTCCTTCATTAAATTTTGATAGAACATTACTAAAGAAGTCCTTAAAAGTAGCGAATTTAATTGTGGATGATGTTATTGAGTTTATAAAAAAGAGATCTACTGTTAGTATAGAAAGAGCTACGTTAAGAATAATGGGGCTAAATGGGGCTAATAAAGATGGAGTACCTTATGTTAATGTTTTAATTGATAAATTAAAAGAACTTAATTTAATAGAGTATGGTGCTTCTTATTTTTATGCTTACTTGTACTCTAAATATGGTTCTAATGGATCTAATTTAGATAAAATAAAGGAGTTTTTGGATGATATTTATTTCAATGATAAGAAAATTATTAATGAATCCGAATTAAAAGAATTTTTAAATAATTTAGCAAAGTATAAAGAAATAGCTTATAAGATATCAATAAATGGGATTAAAATAATAGAAGATCAAAGGAAAAGAAGAGAAGATTTAATAGAGAGATATGGGTATCCTAAGTTGCCATGGATTTATGTAATAGTAGCTACGGGAAATATTTTTGAGGATGCTATTCAAGCGGTATCTGCTGTAAAACAGGGTGCTGATTGTATAGCGGTTATTAGATCTTCTGCTCAAAGTCTTATAGATTATGTACCTGAAGGATATACTACTCAAGGTTATGGTGGTACTTTTGCTACCCAAGCTAATTTTAGATTAATGCGTGAGACCTTAGATAAAAATATGTCTGATAGATACTTAATGTTGGTTAATTATTCTTCAGGGTTATGTATGCCTGAGATAGCTGCTATTGCTGCTATTGAAAGATTAGATATGCTACTTAATGATAGTATGTATGGAATACTATTTAGGGATATAAACCCTATTAGGACCTTTATTGATCAATATTTTTCAAGATTAATAATAAATTTAAGTGATATAATAATTAATACAGGAGAGGATAATTATTTAACTACAGCTGATGCTTTTGAAAAGGGTTATACTGTTATAACTTCTCATTTTATTAATTATGCTTTTGCTAAGAGATGTTATATGCCAGATTATTTAATAGGGTTAGGGCATGCTTATGAAATAAGACCTGATATAACTAATTCTTTTTTATTTGAATTTTCCCAAGCTCTATTAATTAGGCATCTTTTCCCTAATTGCCCTTTAAAGTATATGCCACCTACTAGATGGGTTACTGGTAATATCTTTCATACCCATGTTATTGATAATATGTTTAATTTGGTTTCTGTTTCAACTGGACAGCATATACACTTAGTAGGTATATTAACGGAAGCTATTCATACACCATTGCTTCAAGATAGATATTTAAGTATAAAATCAACGAAATATGTTTTTAATGCTGCTAAGGATTTAGGATTTGAATTTATAATTAAGAATAACGGAATTATTGAAAAACGAGCGGATTATTTGCTTAAGAAATCTTATGAATTATTGGAATATGTTTATAATAAGGGATTATTTGATGCTATAGAGGAGGGTGTTTTTGCTGATACTAAAAGACCAAAGGATAAGGGTAAGGGCCTTGAAGGGGTTTTTATTAAAAATCCTGAATATTATAATCCTGTTGAAGAAATAGTTATTTCTAAGGTTAAAGATAAAGTTAATTATTAATATGTTAAAAGAAATAAAGGATATAATAAGGGATTCTATAAATGTTAAGAGTAGTTTGTTAGAAGATGAAGAATTAATAAGTAATATATTAAAAGCTGTTAATATAGTAGTTAGTTCATTAAAAGCAGGTAAGAAGTTATTGATTGCGGGTAATGGGGGCTCTGCTGCGGATAGTCAGCATATAGCAGCTGAATTAATTGGAAGATTAAATATAAAGGATAGGAACCCTATACCTGCTATTGCTTTGACTACTGATACTTCTATTTTAACTGCTATTTCTAATGATTTTGGTTATGAATTTGTTTTTGAAAAGCAGATACAAGCTTTAGCTAATCCTGGGGATATTTTTCTAGTTATTTCTACTTCCGGGAATTCTATTAATTTAGTTAATGCAGTTAATAAAGCCAAAAACTTAGGGATGATTTCAATTGGATTATTAGGAAAAGATGGCGGAAAATTAAAAGATTTAGTTGATATACCTATTATCGTTAGGCATAGTAATACTCAACGTATTCAGGAGTCTCATTTATTAATAGAACATATAATATGCGAATTAGTAGAACAAAAGATATCTGCTATCCTACTGTAATTATTAACCCTTATATTATTAAAAATAATATTAAAATAATAAGAGAATTAACTAAAAAGGATTTAATAGTAGTTTTAAAATCAAACGCTTATGGATTGCAATTTAATATTATTTTTGATATTATTAAAGAACTTGTTAATAGGGTTGCTTTAAATAATTTAAAAGAGTTTTTTGAATATGAAGTATATAAAAAAGTAAGTGATAATTTTAAGGTTTTGTTATTATTTCCTGAGTTTGATGAGAATTTAATTTATGAAGCTTTATTTTTTAAAAATATTCTCAATTTTTCTATTTTTAGTTATGAATATTTTTTATTTTTAAAGGAAATCTTATTAAAAGAAAAGATTGTTTTAGATATAGAATTAGAAATAGATACTGGAATGAATAGGACTGGCATAAAATTTTTTGAAATTGATAAAATAAAGGAAATATTAGATTTTAGGTTTTTTAATGTAAAGGGGGTTTATACCCATTTAAGAAGTGATAATATATATGATATTTACTATCAGTTATTTAATTTTAAAAAATTTTTGGATAATTTTATAGATAGGAATTGGGATATACATATATTAAATAGTGCAGGGGTTTTAAGGTTTATGCAGTATTTAAATAATTCAAGTAATTTAAATGATTTAGGGGATTTTAATTTAAAAGAGTTTTTGGGAATTATTAGTTTGAGTAATTTAGTTAGAGTGGGGATATTAGTTTATGGAATTGCCCCTAATTATGAATTACTAAATTTAAAAAATCAATTTAATATTAAAAATTCTATAAAAATTAAATTACCTATTATTGGGATTAAGCAGGTTTTAAAGAATGAAAGTGTTGGATATTTAAATAAAAATATTAATGGGGTTGTTGATGAGGATAGTTTAGTGGGATTAGTTTATGGCGGCTATTCTACTTTACCTTTTTCTAAAAAACTATTATTTCATGTTTATGATGATGAAGGTGATTACATTACAAATTCAATGGGGCCTATGTCTATGGATATAACTGAAATTTTAATAAGAAATAAAAATTTAAAAGAGGTTTATTTAGTTGATAATGTATTAAATTTAGAAGAACAAGCTTTCTACAATTTAATACCTGTTTATAATTATTTAACTAATTTAAATAGTAATAATAAAGTGGATTTTATTTTAGTTTAATATAGATAATAAAGAATATTTTAAATGGAGGTGAAGTAATATAATTAAGTATAGAATAAATGAGCAAATAAGGGCTAAGGAGGTTAGGGTTATAGATGAGAATAATGTTAATTTGGGTATAATGAATATAAAGGATGCTTTAAAATTAGCGGATTCTAAGAATTTAGATTTGGTAGAGGTTGCTCCTGATGCTAATCCTCCTGTTTGTAAAATAGTAGATTACGGAAAATTTAAATATGAATTAATAAAGAAGGAGAAAAACGCTAAAAAGAATCAAAAAAAACAGGAACTTAAAGAAGTTATTATAAAAAATAAAATAGATAAGAGTGGGATTAATATTAAAGTTCAGATGATAAGAAGAATATTAGAAGAGGGTAATAAAATTAAAATTGTTTTACAATTATTAGGTAAAAGTAAATTTACTCCTGACAAATTTAAACCTATTTTACAAGAAATTTTAGAACAATTAAGGGATATTAGGATAGAAAAAGATATCACTATTGAAGATAAAAATATTTATGTTATTATTTCTCCAAAGAATTAATATGCTATAATTTAGATAAGTATGTTTAAGATTTATAATATTTATAATAAGAAGGGGCAGCTAAAGGTTATAAATATTTTGGTAGGGATTATTTTTTTGTTAGTAATTTTAGTTTTGGGTTATTTTATTTATAGGTTTTTTTATGGTCCTAATACTGAAGGTGATATAGTAGTTCCCAATATTGTTGGTTATGATATTTATTATGCTAAAAGTAGTTTAAAATTAATTGGGTTAGACGCTGAAGTTGTTTCTACTACGGTTTCTGACAAACCTAAAAATATGATTTTAAATCAAGAGCCTCCCCCAGGGATAAAGGTAAAAAAAGGACGAGTTATTAAAGTAGTTATTAGTAGTGGATCTAATTCTTCTAAATCGCTTTTATTGCCTAATTTGATTGGATACAATGTTAATGACTTTAAAATTAATCCTAATTTAAAATTTAATCAGTTTAATTTGATTTATAATTATTTATATTATCCTTCTGTTAGTATAAAGGATGGTACAATTTTAATGCAATCTCCTGAACCTGATTCTCCTATAGTTAATAATCAAAAAATATCTTTTCTTATTTCTAAAAATTTAAATCCTGAAGAATTAATAAATAATTTAAAAACTTACTTACCAGAAGCTTGGCAGGATTTAGAGAAAGTTGACAGCTTGTTTATAGAGCTTAAAAATAACGATGTAATTGATGATAGAAAAATTGTTAGTTCTTATGTATATAATGATACTGTTATTATTGAGTCTAGTTTAAATTATTCTCAAATTCCTAATATTAAAATTGTTAATTTAGTTTTAAGGTTTAAGTATAGTAAAGATATCAGTAGTATTAAGGTTTATTTAGATGATTTTTTGGGTAAGCGATTAATTTTAGATAACTATTATTCAGGTCAATCTTTTTCTAATCTAATGATTTTTTATATGGGAGATGCTAAAGTTAGTGTATTTCTGAATAATAAAAAAGTAGCTGATTACACTTTACCTTAAACTTTGTTATTTATTTAATATAAATTATTATCACGGGAATCTTAGATTTGATTAAAATATTGTTATTTTTATTTTTTATTTGATTATTTATATAGCAGTCATATAAGAAGATATTTTTATATTTTATTTTAAAGTGAGGACTATATAGGGTAGAATAATTATAGGAAATGACGATGTTATTTCCTTTTCCAAAAGCTAAATTTTTGTAAATTAAAGCCTTAGATATATACCCTTTAATATCTTTGTTTTTTTCATAAACTACAAATTTAGCATTTTCTAAAGCAAAGTAGGACTCAAAGGTAGGGGTATATATGTTTTGAGTTTTAAGGTAATAATTTATTTTATCATAATTTAACCATTTTATAAACTCTACGTTATAGGCAATAAAATAATTTGTATTATGTTTTGGGATATTTATATAAGTTAAATTTTCATATTTTGAAGTTAAAAATATTAGAAATAAGAAAATAATAGAAAATAGTATAAGATGAAATGAGGTTCTTAATTCTGGATTTTCTTTTAGCAATTTTTTTTGTTTTTATTTATTTTAGAATGTTATATATTTTTTAAATTCTTCTAAATCTTGGATAGTAATTCCCTTGATTTTGAGTAGATCAGATAGGTTGGTGAAGTTTCCATATTTTTCTCGATATTCTATTATATTTAGTGCTGTTTTTTTTGAGATGCTAGGAAGTTTAGTTAGTTCTTCTATGTTAGCTTGGTTTATATTTATTTTTATTTGATAGCTATTTGTCTTTGGGTATATTCTTATAAAATCTTCGTCTTTTAGTTTTTTAGCTAAGTTAATTGTTTCTAAATCAGCAGTGCTTTTTACTTTAGCTAATATTAATAAATCTTTTATTCTTGTGTTATAATTTAGTTCATAAACTCCTGGATTTTCTACTTCTCCACATATATAGACTTTTATTTTATAATTCTTTGAGTCTTTTTTTAGGAATATGTTATCTATTTTATATAGGCTTACTGTAGATAATAAAGCTATAATTAAAATTATAGCTAAGATTTTATTTTTTATATCATTTTTAAAATCATTCCCCATTGCTATTATTTTATTTTTTCTTCTGGTTTATATTATCCTTCTATAAAATTTGTAATCAATAGCAAGAATTGAGTAAATTTTCAAAAATGCTTCTATTTAGTTAATTCAATTAGTTAAAGGATATATCATTAAATAAAATGATGGGAACGGAGTTTTTAGAAGATAAAACAATAGAGTTTTAAGGTAATTCAAAATTCTAAAGATAAAGGGAATAGTAATAAAAAAATAAATAATATTATAAAAAATATCTGAATTACCAAAAGGTATATATAATTGGTATATAGTTTGATTAAGCAAAAAACATATTGTTAGTTTTGGATACTAGAAAATTAAATAAAGTTGTTATTATTTATAAATGTTTATTTTTTTCTTTAGATATTTTAATAGGTAGTTTAAGAAAGATTTTTGTAATTTTTTTTGAAATTTATATATAAGATTATAAAAAGTTAATTAATAAAATTAGGGGAAAAGTGGAAATGAATGAAACTATTGAGAATAAAATACTTAATAATAACAAAAGGTTAATTTATATAATTTTTTTGATATTTTTAGGGATATTTTATAGGTTAATACCTCATATTCCTAATTTCTCACCATTATATTCTATATCTGTTTTTTCTTCTATTTTACCTATTGAGATAAATAATAAATTTAATAAATTAGTAAAGTATATTTCTTTTTTGATACCAATTATTATATTATTTGTAACGGATTTGATTTTAGGGTTTTATAAGGGGATGATTTTTAATTATATTGCCTTTTTAAGTTATTCTGTTTTTTCTTATTTTATTTTTAACAAATATAGTAAATTATCAAAAACTATTTTAGGATTAGTTTTATCTTTGGGTGCTTCTGTTTATTTTTTTATTATTTCTAATTTTGGAGTTTGGTTATTAGCGGATATGTATTCAAAGGATTTAGGTGGGTTTATATTGTGTTATATTAATGCTTTACCGTTTTTAAAGAATTCTACAATTTCTTCAATTATTTTTTCTATTTTGATATTTTACACTTATGAGTTTTTATTTTTAAAAGGTAAAGATATAAAGGATGTTGAATTAAATTAAAGTAGAAGTAAATGTAAGATTATCTTAAATATTTTAAAGATGAGTTCAGAAGAATTAGGTTTAAAGTCTTTGGTATTTTATTTATTAATATTTTCAAGGATAGGGGGATTAGCTATTCAGGCTCCATTATTTGCTAGTCCTCATATGCCTACTCCTTTAAAAATAGGTTTTATTGCAATTATTTCTTTAATATTTTTTTGGAGATTACCTATAGATGTTAACTCTATTTCTTTTGATTTAATGTGGATTTTATTTAATGTTGGTAAGGAATTCTTGATTGGTTTGATTATGGGATATTTTATGATATTTGTTTTATATGCTATTCAAGGTGCTGGGGCTTTATTAGATCAGCAGTTAGGGCTTTCTACTGGTGCTTCTTTTGATCCGCAGTTAGGTGCCGTTAATATGAATGCTAGGTTTTTCTTTTATTTTGCGTTTACTTTTTTAATATTAAACGGGGGATTTTATTTTATTCTCAAGGCTATTGATTTTTCTTTTACTGTTTTACCAGTGGCTTCTTATTATAATTATTCTAAGGATTTTATACAAACTTTAATTTCTTTGACTAACTTATTTTTTTATATAGCGGTACATGTGGCTGGTGCGGTATTGGTTGCAGTTTTTATTGGGCAGGTTGGTTTAGGATTAATAGCGAGGGTCGCTCCTCAATCTAATGTATTTATGTTATCTTTCCCTGTTAATTTTATGGTTGGGGTTTTTATCTTGTCTTTAACGGTACCTTATATTATAGAGCTATTTAATAATCATTATTTAAGTTATGATTATTTTGCCTCTTGGATTTCCGATTCTATTAAATCTTTAAAGATTAAATAAAAAAAATAAAAAACAAGTATAAAAAGGAGGTTTAGTAAAGTGTCAAAAGTTCTAAATGAAACTAAAAAAGCGGATACCGTTAAAGTGCTCAATATTGAGATAGATAAGGATTCTATTGATGATGTTTATTCTAAAGTAATGAGAGAGATTCAGAGGGATTTTGTTGTTCCAGGTTTTAGAAAGGGGAAGGTACCTTTTAATATAATTGAAAGTAAATTAGGGCAAGGTTATATTTTTCAAAAGGTTACTGAAGAAGCTATTAATCAATCTGTTAGGGATTTGTTAGCTTCTCTAAATTATAATGTGGTTTCTATTTTAAATATAAAATTAAAGAATGCTACTTACGAGAAAATTGAATATGAAATAACTTTAGAAACTGAGCCTATTATTGAAATAAATGATAATATAGAATTAGAGGTCAATGAAATTAATGTAAATAAAGAAGAGGAATTAAATAGGAGGATAGATTATATAAGGGAGCAGTATGTTAAATTTGTTGAAAGTAAGGAAGGTATAAAAGAAGGAGATAGGGCTGATATTATCTTTGAGATTAGGGATGCTAATACTAATGAGTTATTATCAGGTGGAGATAATAAAGTTTATTCTGTTATAGCTAAAAAGGAATTATTATTACCTGGGTTATTTGAAAATATTTTGGGTATGAAAAAAGAGGAAGACAAAGAATTTATAATTCCTGGACCTGAAAATATTGAATTACTTAAAAATAGAACACTTAAAATAAAAATTAAGGTTAATAATATATTTGAAAAGATTTTACCTACTGATGAAGAATTGATTAAATTGATTAACTATAATTCAATTGAGCAGTTAAAAGAAGATTTAGATAAAGTTATTACAGCAGATATGGAAAATCTTAAAAAAGATATAGTTTTTAATAGATTTTTGGCTTATTTAAAAGATAATCTTGATTTTGAATTACCTGAGACTATGTTAAAAAGAGAAATTGAAGCTCAAAAAAATAATTTCTTATTAATTCTAAAAAAACAAGATAGAACTTTAGAAGATTATCTTAAATCTGTTAATCAAACAGAGGAAGAGTTTAATAAACAAATAGAAAATATAGCTAAGGATAATATTAAAAGATCTATTATACTTAATAATTTAATAAGGAAGTATAATATAAATGTTGATAACTTAGAAATAGAGCATTATTTAAAGAATGATCCTGAAACTCAGAGGTTTGTTATGGAATTATCTCAAGCTAAATTAGATCAAAATGTAATAACTCAAAGATTAGTATATTTTGTTACTCTTAAGAAGCTGAAAGATGAAGTATTTAAAAGACTAAAAGTAGTTTATATTAAACCTGAAACAGGTAAAGATAAAGAAAACGAAAAAACTAATTAATAAATTTTAGTAAAACTAAATGGGTATAGCTATAAGGGAGTTGATAAAAGAAGATATAGAATTAGTAAATTCTTTTATGGATTTTTATAATCCTCTTATACAAAAGGATGCTCCTATTTTTATGACTAGTAAGGTTAATTTGGATGAAGAAGTTGAATTCTTAAAGCAAGTTTTGGATGGTATTAAAAAAATGGAATAGTAATGTGTGTAACAATTAAAGATAATAAAAAAGTTATCGGTGTATCTGAAGTTAGTTTAGGGCGTAGTGAAAGGAATAAGTATATTGGTTTTTTTGCTGTTTCTGTTAAAAAGGAATATAGGGGTATGGGATTGGGTAAACGTTTATCTGAAGAAGTCTTAAATTTAGCTAAAATAAAATTAAGTCCTAAAATTATTAGATTATCTGTTTTTTCCAATAATGAAATAGCTATAAATATGTATAAAGATATAGGTTTTCAAGTAGTAGCTAAAGTAACTTGTCAGTTTTTTTATAAGGGAAATTATATTGATGAAGTAATTATGATTAAATATTTATAGATTCAAAATAATAAAGGGAGAATAAAGGATATGAATATATTAGTACCTTCTTTGTATCCAAGAAGTGAAGAATTAATTAAAAAAACAAGAGATTTTGATAGAAATAGAATAGATGAACAAGAATTAGAAAAATATTTCTATAAGGATTTCTTAGATTTTATTAATTTACAAAATGAATTGAATTTAAATTATTATAATCCTGGATTGTTTAAATTTAAGGATTTATTAAGGCCTTTTACTTTAGTTTTAAGAAATTCAATTGCTAATACTTTGATTAGATTTGAAGAAACAAATACTTTTTGGAGAAAACTTGAAATCTCTAATTTTGATTTGGATTATAATAATTTTGAAATTATCTTTAGAGATTATTTTTATTTAGATTATTTCAAAAAAAATTATGAAATTTTAGGTAATAAGAAAATATTAATAACTTTACCTTCTGTTTTTACTTTTTATAAATATTCTAATTTAAGTTTTGAGCAGATTAATTTTTTACTCTTAGAGTTTTGTAAAAATTTAAATAACTATTTAGTTAATAATAAACTATCAAAGGGAAATATTGCTATTGTTTTGGTTGAGTATCTTGATTTTTCATATTCTAAGGATTTGGAATTATTTAAACAGAATTTTGAGTATTTGAAAAAATTAGTAAATCAATTAAATAAAGAAGTTTTAGAATTATTTTATTTTATTTATTCTAATTTAAATAATGTTTATTTAGATATTTTTTCTTTAGAGGTTAAGGGTATTTCTATTAATTTTTATAGAAATAATTTAAAGGATATTGATTTTAGTAAGTTAGGGAAATATTTGTTAGCTGGAGTTATTTCTAGTGAATCTTCTTTATTAGAAAGTGAAGAAAATATTAATAATTTTTTAAATAATATCTATAATTATTTTGATTTAAATAAAATGATATTTACAATTGATTTTATTCCTTATTTATTACCAAGAAATATTATGGATTATAAATTAAAAAACATAGTAAATATCTTAAATAAACAGGAATTAATAAAAACTAATTAAAGTAAATTAAAATAAATTAAAAGATATGGAATTAAGTAATTTAGGTAATTTATATAATGATATTTTAATTGAGCATTATCAAAGACCATTTAATAAAAAAGTTTTAGAAGATTATAATTTTGATCAAGAAGGAATTAATCCTTCTTGTGGTGATGAATTACATTTATTTTTTAAAATAGATGATAATAGAATAAGGGAGTTATCTTTTGAAGGTAAGGGGTGTTCTGTTTCTATTGCTTCTGCTTCTATTATGTCTTATATAATTTCTGTTTTAAAAGAATATTCCCTAAATGATATTAAAAAAATAGTTGATAAGATTATTGAGTATATTAAGGGTGAAATAAATTATGAAGATATTTTTAGGGATGAATTAAATCATTTAAGAGGTGAGTTTCAAGATCTAATAGCTTTAAAAGATATAAATAAGATTCCAGTAAGATTAAAGTGTGCTTTACTTAGTTGGATAACTTTAAAAGAATTCTTAAATAATTACGATTCTTAATAGTTTTTATCTATGTATGGATAAAAAATATTAGGAAATGAGAGGGATTCATTATGTTAGTAACTGATCAAATTAAAATGATTTTAAAAGGAACTCAAGAAGTAATTAATTTAGGGGAATTAGAGGATAAGCTAAAAAGAAAGGAGAAGTTGATAGTAAAGTTAGGAATAGACCCTACGGCTAATAGTATTCATTTAGGTTTTGCAGTAGTGTTAAGAAAATTCAGGGTGTTTCAGGATTTAGGGCATGACACTTATTTAGTATTAGGGGATTTTACCGCTTTAATAGGTGATCCTAGTGGAAAATCTAAAACCCGACCTATGCTAACTAAAGAAGAAATAGAAGAAAATCTTAAAACTTATTTTAAGCAATTAGCAAAGATAATAGATTTAAATAAAACTAAAATAGTTTATAATTCTAGTTGGTTAAATAAATTAAGTCCTTATGAGATTATTTCTTTAGCTTCTAAATATACATTAGCTCAAATGTTAGAAAGGGAAGATTTTAAAAACAGGTATTTAAATAGGGAACCTATTTCTTTACATGAATTAATGTATCCGTTATTTCAGGCTTATGATAGTGTTTATTTAAAAGCTGATGTAGAATTAGGGGGGATTGATCAAAAATTTAATTTTTTAGTAACAAGGTATATTCAAGAGAAATATGATCAAGAACCTGAAGTAGCTGTTATGATGCCAATACTTGAAGGTTTGGATGGAGTTAATAAGATGAGTAAATCATTAAATAATTATGTAGGAATTGATGAGGAGCCTTTAACTATGTTTTCTAAAATTATGACTATCCCTGATAATTTAATTTATAGATATTATGAATTATGTACAAATTTACCTACTGAAACTGTTGAAAAATTAAAAGAAATAAATAAAAACAGAAATCCAAGAGATGTTAAATTAGAGTTAGCAAGAGAAATAGTAAGTATTTATCATTCTAATGAATTGGCTAGCTATGCTTTTGAAGAATTTATTAAGATTTATTCTAAAAAGGACCTACCTTCTGATATTCCTACTCATTATATACCCCCTAATATTATTAATGAAGAAAATAAAGTTAATATTATAGATTTATTATATATTTCGGGAATAGTTGAGAGTAAATCAGAAGCTAAAAGGCTTATTTCCCAAGGGGGAGTATATATTGTTTTTAATGATACTTTTAAAAAATTAGATCTATCAAATAAATATATAGATTTTATTGAACCTATGATAATTAAAATTGGAAAATTTAATTATTATAAAATAGAAAAGAAGTAAAAAGGAGAGTAAATCTTTATGAATGAAATCTATAAAAATAATGAAAGTAATATAGTGGTTAATGATAGTAATATTAAAAAAATTTCCAAAAGGAAATTATTATTTTCTGCTATAATTGGAGCGGTAGTAGGAATTGTTTCTTATATTATTTATGAAAACTTAGATAATGAGACTAAGTATTCTTTACATAAACAAATTAAAACTAATTTGAAGAATTTAATAAATAATATTATAAAGGAAGATTAATTATGATGGATAGTAAATTAAATAAGATTTATGAGAGTGTTCAGTATAAGCAGTTAATAAGTAGGATCCAATTTGTATTATT
>Ga0197142_1002876_pt1 | contig 14791 bp, 9 predicted proteins | sample GBS60_MetaG_FD_148614 | JGI IMG/M metagenome (GOLD analysis project Ga0197142, IMG submission 148614) | Sediment microbial communities from Great Boiling Springs, Gerlach, Nevada, United States - GBS 60_MetaG | ecosystem: Environmental > Aquatic > Thermal springs > Hot (42-90C) > Sediment... | reverse complement strand
CAGCGGGGCAGTTCATCGAGCGATCGGACGCGTACGCCGGTGACGATCCTGCCGCCGTGAGTCTCCAGGCATCGAGCCAGCGCCGCGGCGAGCTGTTGGGCCCCGCCTCGGGCGAGCGGCCAGCCCGCCTGATGGGCCAGCAGGCCGAGCAGAAGGCCGACCCCGGCGGTCAGCGGTCGCTCCAGGGGCATCATCGAGTGCGCGGCCAGTCCGGCCAACAGTGCGCGCGCCCGCGGACCGCGGAACCTCATCCGGGCCAACCAGGTCGCCGGCTGGAGCGCCAGCAGGGCAAAGCGGGCCAAGGCGGCCGGTTCGGCCGGCCAGGCGAGCGGACCGAGAACCGACTCGGCAATGCGCGGCCAAAGCCCGCTGAGGGTTTGCATGAGCACCCGGTACGCTGACGCATCGGCGCCGAGCTGCGCCGCGGTCGCCTCGATCTCCGGGTAGAGCAGCACGGCGCTGCCGTCTTCAAGCGGGTGCGCCAGCGCGGCGGGCGGATGAATCCACTCCAGGCCGTAGCGCTCGAGCCCGAGCGATCGAAACAGGGGCGAGGCGACCGCCAGCGGGTAGACCGTCGAGCAGACATCGTGGAGAAAGCCGGGCCGGGTGAGCTGGGCCGAGCGAACCCCCCCGCCGATGGTCTCCTCCGCCTCGAGCACCATCACCGAGCGGCCCGCCCGGGCAAGCGTAATGGCTGCGGCCAGGCCATTCGGCCCGGAGCCGATCACCACTGCGTCGGGATGAGTCACCTCTTCGCCTGCTACGACAAAAGAATCTGAAAGGGTATAAAAGCCCCGTGCGCCGTGGGCTCTTTGCCCGGCCGGCGGAACCTGACCGGGGCGGCCACTCTCATTGTTTACCGTTGATATTACTACAGAATTCGTTAGCACGCTCTCCGGCGGCGCGACGCAGCCAAGCAGGAAGTTTCGGCCGGAGAACTTCTACACTGGCAGTAGAGCAGTCGCGAGATTTTTTAAGCGCTGTGCTCGGGCGAGCGAAAGGGCCGGAGGGTGTCGCAACAGCCCTACACGAACACGGAAGCCACACCGGCACATCATGTCGTCCGGTCGGCCGGGATCGTCTCCGCGGCCATCATGCTCAGCCGCATTACCGGGCTCATCCGTGAGATCGTGATGGCTCGGCTGTTCGGCGCGGGGATGGCCTATGACGCCTTCCTGCTCGGGTTCCGCATTCCGAACCTGACGCGAGATCTGTTCGCCGAGGGGGCGCTTTCCTCGGCCTACGTGCCGACCTTCACCGAGTATTTGACCCGAAGGAGCCGTCAAGAGGCGGCGGCGCTGGCCAATCTCGTCGCCACCGCCGTCATCGTGGTGGTGGGTCTGGTGTGTGCGGCCGGCATGCTATTCAGCCCCCAGATTGTGATGCTGCTCGCGCCGGGCTTTGCCGAGGTTCCGGGCAAGTTCGAGCTGGCCGTACGGATGACCCGCATCATGTTCCCGTTCCTGCTGCTGGTGGCACTGGCGGCGCAAGCCATGGGCATCCTCAACGCCTGCAACCAGTTTGCAGTGCCGGCCCTGGCTTCCACCTTTTTCAATGTGGGCTCGATCGCCGCCGGCCTGGCCCTGGGCTTCTGGGCGGGCCCCTGGATCGGCCTGGCGCCGATCGAAGGCATGGCCTTCGGGGTGGTCATCGGCGGCGCCCTTCAGCTTTTCTGGCAGGTTCCGAGCCTCAACCGCCTCGGGTTCCGTTTTCGGCCGCGTCTGGACTGGAGCGATCCCGGCCTGCGGCGCATCCTTCGCCTGATGGGGCCGGCGATCCTGGGCAGCGCCGCCGTGCAGGTCAACGTCATGGTGAACACGAACTTCGCCTCACGAGTCGAGGACGTGCTGCGCGGGCCGGACGGACCGGTCAGTTGGCTCGGCTACGCCTTCCGGTTCATGCAACTGCCGCTGGCGCTGTTCGGCGTCGCCGTCGCCTCGGCCACCTTGCCCGCCATCTCGCGCAGCGCGGCCAGCGGGCTGATGGAGGAGTTCCGGCGCACCCTGGCCCGGAGTCTCGGCGTGGTCCTCCTTTTGACGCTTCCCTCGACGGTGGGCCTGGTGGTGCTGGGTGAGGCGATGATCGGCCTGATCTATCAAGGGGGCAAGTTCGAACCGTACGACACCCGACAGACGGCACTGGCGCTTTCCTGCTATGCCCTCGGGCTGACCGGCTACGCCGCCATCAAGGTCCTCACACCCGCCTTCTATGCTCTCGGGGATTCACGAACGCCGATGTATGTGAGCGTGCTCTCCATCGGGGTCAACCTGGCCGCGGTCATCCTGCTGTTGCGCTACACGCGGCTGGGGCATGCGGGTCTGGCGTTGTCGACCTCCCTGGTGGCGCTCATTGGTTTCGCGTTGCTGTTCTCGAAGCTGCGCAACCGCCTGGGCGGGCTTTACGAGCGAAGCCTGGCGGAAAGCGCGCTGAAGGCGCTCGTGGCCTCCTTGGGGATGGGTGCCGTCGTCGCCCTGTTGCGCGACTGGTTCGAGGCGTCCTGGGGGACCTCGCGCTTGGCCCGGTTTGGCGAGTTGGGGCTCGCCATACCCGCCGGGCTGATCGTCTTCTACACCATTTGCCGCCTTGTTCGCGTCAGCGAACTCGAGCTGGCCGTGAGCGCGGCGGCCGGGACGCTGCGGCGGTCTGTTGCGGCGCGTCGTGCTAGAATCCTGTAAACAATGGCTCCAGTCATAGAACTGGTTCTAAAGCTCCAGGGGCTGGACAACCGGGTGGCGGAGATTGAGCGTGAAATCGCCCTGCTGCCCAGACGCGTGGCTGAGCTGGAACAGGCTCTGGTCAGCCATCAGAAGAAACTCGAAGCCGACCGGGCTGCTCTGGCCGCCAACCAAAAGGAGCGGCGCAAGCTGGAGGGCGACATCCAGATGCTCGAGCAGAAGATCTCGCGCCTCAAAGACCAGATGCTCGAAGCCAAGACCAATCAGCAGTACTGGGCCTTCCAGCATGAGATCGAGTACTGCGAGGGGCAGGTGCGCAAGGCCGAGGATCGCATCCTGGACCTGATGGCCGAGTCCGAGCCGCTGGAAGAGAATGTGCAGGCGGCGGAGGCGGCGCTCAAGCAAGAGATCAGCCAGGTGGAGCGCGAGAAGGTCGCAGCGCGGAAAAAGAGCGAAGAGGACCGCCAGTTACTCGCCGAGCTGCGCGCCGAGCGGGAGCGCCTGGTGGCGGCGCTCGACCCGCAGATCTATGCCATCTACGAGCGGACGCGGCGCAAGTATCGGGGGCCGGCGGTCGCCGAGGGCACCGACGGACGCTGCTCGGCCTGCAACATCGTGCTCCGGCCGCAGTTTTACCAGGATCTGAAGAAAGGCGAGCAGCTCATGGTGTGCGAAAGCTGCGGGCGCCTGCTCTACTACAACCCGCCCATCGACCTCACGCCGGAGATGGAGAGCCGCCCGGCGGGCGTCTGAAGGTCAGGCCAACCGATCGGCGCCCTCGGTCAGCCACTCCAGATTGAACCGGGCGAAGCGAATTCTCTGGTACGGGTGTTCGTCCCCGCTCTCGTACAGACAGCCGATGGTCTGATCGGCCAGCACGACCAGGCAGGAATAGGCGGCCGGGCCTTCGTGGATCACGCGGGCCACGGGCCAACTTGCTCCCTCGTCGTAGCTCAGGCGCACGGTGAGGCGAACGCGCCTGTCGCGGCTGGCCGGATTGGAGAACAGCAAGCGGTTGCGGCCGCGCGTGGAGGCCAGCGTGTAGCGCAGAAGACTGGCCTGGCAGACCGGCTCCACCAGCGTCTCGTCAAAGGAAAGTCCGCTCCATGACTCCCCGCCGTCGCGGCTGCGGGCGACGGCACGCATGCCGCCGCGCTCGGGCCGCCCTCCGTCCCGCTCCCAGTAGTTGCGCATGTTGACAAGCAGGCGGCCGTCTGCGGTTTCTACCACCTGGCACTCGTCGGTATGGTCGGCCACCCAGCCGCCAAGCCTCCAGCTCCGGCCGTGATCGTCGGAGTAGAAGACGTGGGACCGCTTCACCCGCCGGCCCTCCGACAGCGTCTGATGGTCGCAAGGAATGATGAGACGACCGCGACGAGGGCCGATGGCGAGCTGGATGCCGACGCCCGGCCCCGTGGCCACCCAGCCCCACTGGGGCCTTTTGACGTGCGGCGTGATCTCGACCGGCCAGCTCCAGCGGATGCCGTCATCGGTGCTGTGCGTCACCAGCACCCGTCGATTGTCGCGGCAGAAGGGCAGCCAGACGGTTCCCGTGTCGGAATCGACCACCGGACAGGGGTTTCCGATGGTGACTTCGGCGGCGCCGCCCTCTTCGTAGACGATCTGCTGCGGGGACCAACTCCGGCCGCCGTCGGTGCTGCGTTTGACCAGCAGGTCGATGTCGCCGTGGTCGCGGGCGCTCGTTTTGCGCCCTTCGCAAAAGGCCAGCAGCGTGCCTGCCGGAGTGCGGACGATCGCCGGGATGCGGTAGGTATGGTAGCCGTCGGCGCCCGAGGCCCAAACGTCGGTCTGCTCGAACAACGGATCGGACGACGGGGTCGCAAGCGCCGGCGAGGCGAGCCAGGCCCGACGACTCAACCCGCGCATCGGGCCACCTCCGCCCGCACCCAGGCCAGACTCCGTTCGATCATCGGCCCTCCCTGGCCTTCACACTCGATGCTGAGCACGCCCCGGTAGCCGCCGTCGCGCAGGAGCTTGAGGCACCTCCGAATGTTTTCCGCGTTGACCCCCTCGCCGATCGCGCAATGGCTGACGGCGATGCCGGTCAGCTCGCCTCGCGCCGCCCGCGCCAGCGACTCGCTGACGTCCTTGATGTGGACGTGGCTGACCTTGTCCAGAAATCGTTCGAGGAACGCCACCGGATCCTGACCGGCGATATAGGTGTTGCCGGTGTCCATGTTCATCCGCAGCCAGGGCGAGTCGGCGAAGGCCAGCATCTCGGCCATGAAGTGCGGCTTGGTGGTGTAGTAGCCGTGCGGCTCGATGTTGATGATGATCTCGTAGGCCTCGGCGACGCGGAGGATCTGCCGGTAGATGCGACGCAGGTGCTCGAGCGCCTCGGCGTCGGAGAGCCCCTCGGGCCGGCGCCGATCGTCGGTGGTGTCGACGCACGGCACGCCGGCGAGTTTGGCCCAGCGGATGGTGTGCAGGACATACTCGACGCCGAGTGTGGCCCCTTCGGGCAGCGAGAGCGGGAAGGCCGCGTCGATTTGTGAGAAGCGCACGCCGTAGCGCTCCATTTTGCGACGCAGCAGCAGGGGATCCTCCCACAGCGCGACGTGCGGCTGATAGCCGAGCCCGTGGATCCAGCTTACGCCGTCGATCGCTCCGCATTCGATGTAGCGGAGGCCCTGCTTGTGGGCCCACTCCAGGCACTCGGCGAAACTCCAGTAGCTCGAATTGAAGGCGTCGGTGTGAAATCCGATTTCGAACATGGCACTAAGGCTACTATAGTTGGCGGAAGGAGGAACCACGAGCAGCATGGCGATTTCACGGAGGCGGTGGCTGGCGAGTGTGGTTGCGGCGCCGCGCGCGGGCGCGCAAGTAGGCTACCGCCCGCGGCTGGCAGCTCAGGTCTTCGTCTGGACGCAGTATTTACGGAAGGAGAACCGCAGCCTGGAAGAGGGTCTGGAGGATATCCTGGCGGGCACGCGCGCCGCCGGTTACGAGCACGTGGAGTTGATGTCGTCGTTTTTCACCCCGTCGCTGCGCTCCCGAACGCTGCAACTCATTGAGGCGCACAAGCTCAGTGCCCCCATCGTCTACCACGGAGGGCCGATGCACGAGGCGGCGGGCGCCGACAAGACCATCGCCGAGGCGCTCGAGCTCGCCGAGGCGGCCTCGCCGGCCGGGCTCCGCATGCTGAACGTGAACCCAACTCCGAAACCGGGCCGAGAACGCAAGACCGACCGCGAGCTGGAATTCCAGGCGCGGGCGGTGAACCGGTTGGAGCAGGAGCTCGGCCGGAAGGGTCTCCGGCTGATCCTGCATCATCACGACCCGGAGATGGCCGAGGGGGCGCGCGAGTGGCGCCACCTGCTCGAACACACGCGGGCCGGCATTTGTCTGGATCCGATGTGGGTGGCGCGCGGCGGCCAGAACGTCATGGAGATCGTGCGCGCAGCCGGCGACCGGCTCGCCAGCCTCCATCTGCGCAATACGCAGGGCGGCGTTTGCACCGAGGCTTTCGGTGACGGCGACATCGACTACCGGGAAATGGCCGCCTGGCTGCGCCGCCAAAACTATCAGGGCTGGCTTGTCGTCGAGCTCTTCCACGAGGACGCCACGAAAGTGACGCGACCGCTCGAAGAGAACTTGCGGCTAAGCCGGCGCTATGCCGAGCAGGTGTTTGGCCTCTAAGGCCGCGGCCGCCACCTCCGCCATGACCTCGACGGCGCGAAGGCAGCCGGCGCGGTCCACATCCAGATGCGTGACCATCCGGATTTCGGTGGCGCTGACGGCGCCGGCCAGCACGCCCCGCGCCTTGAGTTGGCGGCTGACCTCCTCGGGCGTCAGGCCCGTTCCGCTGACGTCGACAATCAGGATGTTGGTCTCGACCTTAGCCGGGTCGATGCGGATGCCTGGAATTTGGGCCAGCCCTTCGGCCAGCAACCGCGCATTGGCATGGTCTTCGTGGAGGCGCTTGGGCATCTCTTCCAGGGCGATCAAGCCGGGCGCGGCCAGGACGCCGACCTGGCGCATCGCGCCGCCCAGGCGCTTGCGGTAGAGGCGGGCCTGGGCGATCAGCTCGGCCGGTCCGACCAGCATCGAGCCCACCGGGGCCCCGAGCCCCTTCGACAGGCAGAACATGACGGTGTCGACCTTGGCGCACAGTTCGCGGACGCTCAGGCCGAGCGCCACGGCGGCGTTGAAGATGCGGGCGCCGTCCAGGTGCACTTTCAGGCCGCGTTCATGGGCTTTGTCGCAGATCTCGTCCAGTACCTCCTTCGGGGTAACCCGGCCGCCGGCCATGTTGTGCGTGTTTTCGAGCGAGATCAGGCCGGTGCGCGCCCAGTGCACGCTCAAGGGGCGGAGATGGGGCTCGATGTCGCGCCAGCGGAGGATGCCGTCCTCGGCGAAAACGGGTCGCGCCAGGCAACCGGCGAACCAGGCCATCATCGCCAGCTCATAGTTGTAGACGTGGGAGCGCGCCTCGCAAATGACCTCTTCGCCGTGGCGCGTGTGCAGCTTCAGGGCGATCGTGTTGCCCATCGTCCCGGAGGGAACAAACAGCGCGGCCTCCTTGCCGAAAATCTCGGCGGCCCGTTCCTGGAGGCGGTTGACGGTGGGGTCTTCGCCGTGCACGTCGTCGCCGACGGCGGCCTCGGCCATGGCCCGGCGCATCGCCGGAGTGGGCTTGGTCACGGTGTCGCTGCGCAGATCAACGATGGCATGCTCGCTCATGTCGGAAGGAACTCCTGGAACACTTCATTGGAGAGCAGGACGCCCCGGCGGGTCAAGCGCAGAACGTCGCCGCAAAGCTCGACGAGCCCTGCCTCGACGAATCGGGCAATCGGCGCCTGAAAGCGGCGCCGGAGCTTGGGCGCCAGCGAGACTCCCTCGCGAAGCCGCAACCCGAGAAAGAGCCTTTCCTCTTCGAGGCGGGCAGGCTCCTCGTGGTCCGACGGGGACAGGCCCAGGCTGACGCGGTCGATGTAGGCGGCCGCCGACTCGACGTTCCAACTACGCCGGACGCCGTCGAAGGAATGGGCGCCGGCGCCGAAACCGGCATACGGCTCCAGGCGCCAATATTTGAGGTTGTGGAGCGACTGCCGGCCGGGACGGGCGAAGTTGGAAATCTCGTAGCGCAGCAGCCCGGCGCGCTCGAGGCGCTCCACCGCCAGCTCGTACAGATCGGCGATCATGTCCTCGTCGGGCGTCTCGGGCGCGCCGTAGCGGGAGCCTCCGCGCAGAATCTCACGCCCGAGGCGGCTGTTGTCGTCGACCTCGAGCATGTAGACGGAGACGTGATCGACGTCGAGCCGCTCCACCCAATCGAGCGACTCACGCCAGGAAGCGAAGGTTTGGCCCGGCAGGCCGGCGATCAGATCGACGTTGATCGACCAGATGCCCGCCGCCCGAAGCGTGGCCACGTCGGCGGCGACTTGCGGAGCGGTGTGACGCCTTCCGGTCCTTGCGATCTCGCCCTGGACGAAAGATTGAACGCCGAGGCTGGCGCGGGTGATTCCCGCGCGCCGCCATGCGCGCGCCTTCTCCGCCGTAATCTCACCCGGAGCGGCCTCGAGCGTCGCCTCCCGCCACGGCCGGCCCGGCACCGCCGCCAGGAGGTGATCGAGCGCCTCAGGCTCGATGCGATCCGGAGACCCTCCGCCGAGATAGACCGTTTCAGGCCGCCATTGCCAGCGGAAGGCGCGGAGCTCCTCGCGCAGGGCCGCCAGATACGCTCGTTCAATGGACCGCGAGGCAACGCCTGAGGCAAAGTTGCAATAGGTGCATTTCTGCCCGCAGAACGGATAGGAGAGGTAGACTCCGGGCATGGCTTACGGCGTCCGGCGTGGCCGTGGTGCGCCGGGTCGGGCCTGGGCCGCCCGCTCCTGCTGCGGCATCACCTTCAACGGTAGCAAAACGGGACGGCCCGAACGCGGGCCGTAACTTTGCCCTCAGGCGAATCATCTGATAGGTTTGGACCTTCCGATGGAAGCCGCCTGTATCCGCCACACCGCGATACCTCATACTACGGCCCTGTTTGCCGATTTCCTGTACCGCTTCGAGCGGGTGGCAGGCTTCTTCGGCGGGCCCGCGGCTGCCGACCGATTCGGCGCCAGTGCAGCCCGGATCGACTTCCCTCCAGAGCGTCGCGCAGCGCTGGTGGAGGCGTTGCGCGAGCTCAACGGCGACTCGGCGGAACTCGACCGGCTGGCCCAGCCCGGCACCTTCGCGGTGGTCACCGGCCAGCAGGTGGGCCTGTTTACCGGGCCCTGTTATACGATCTACAAGGCGCTGACGGCGGTGAAGTTGGCGCGCAGGCTGACGTCGGCGGGCATGCCCTCGGTGGCGGTGTTCTGGCTCGCCACCGAGGACCACGATGCCGCGGAAGTGAACCACTGCTGGGCGTTCGATAGCGAGCATCGCCCGGTGCGGCTTTCCGTTGAGACGCAGCCGACAGGCCGGCCGGTCGGAACGATCGAGCTCAGCGAGCCGCCCGTGGCGCAGTTGCGCGCGGCCATCGGTAACCTGCCGCACGGCGAGGAGGTGACGGCACTCATCGAGGACTGCTACCGGCCGGGGCGGAGCTTCGGCGAGGCGTTTCGGCGCCTGCTCGACCGCCTGCTCGGCTCCTATGGCTTGATCTTCGTGGACCCGCTGCGCCCGAGCTTCCGACGGCTGGCCGCCCCGCTGCTTGCCCGTTCGCTGGCCCTGGCTCCGGAGCTGATCCGGCTGCTGGTGGAACGCAGCAAGGCGCTCGAGGCGGCGGGCTACCATGCCCAGGTGCGCCTGGAGCCCACCTCGTCGCTCCATTTCTTGCTTGACGGCGATCGGCGGATACCGCTCCGGCGCACGGGTGAGCTGTACCGGGCCGACGCACGCAGCGTGAGCAGGGAGGAGCTAGCGGCGGCGGCTGAACGGCTCTCCCCGAATGCACTCCTGCGCCCGGTCATGCAGGATTTCCTGCTGCCCACGCTGGCCTACATCGGGGGTCCGGCCGAGGTGGCCTATCTGGCCCAGGCGGAAGTCCTCTATCGGGCGCTCCTCGGCCGCATGCCGGTTTTGCTGGCGCGCAGCGCCTTCACCCTGCTCGACGCCAGGGCGGTGAAGCTGCTCGAGCGCTACCGGCTCTCCTTGCCGGACGTCTTTGCCGGACAGTTCGCTCTTGGTGAGGCCATTGCCCGCAGGCTCGTTCCGAGGGAACTGGAGGAGGTGTTCCAGTCGGTGCGGGCGGGCGTGGAATCCGAGACGGAGCGACTCAGGAAGGCCCTAATGGCCTTCGATGTCACGCTGGCGGCGGCGCTTGAAAAGAGTCGAGCCAAGATCCGGTATCAGCTCGAGAAGATCGAGCGCAAGACGGCCCGCGAGGCGCTTCGGCGCAGTGAGCGGGCCGCCGCCGAGGCCGACTACCTCTCCAACCTCATCTATCCGCACAATCATCTGCAAGAGCGTTTCTACACCATCCTGCCCTTCCTGGCCCGGCATGGACTGGGTCTGATCGACCGGCTCTACGAGGCGGTGAACCTGGACTGCCCGGACCACATCGCCTTGAAAGTCTGAAGCGGCGCGGCAGGCGACGCCCGCTGCTGTTGCCGCGGACACACTTGGCGCCAAGCTCAAAAGCTGAAACGAACTCCGAAGCGAAAGACTCGCTCATCCACACCCTCGCGGCCGGTGTTCCGCACGCCAGTGATTTCAAAGACCCCGCTCCGGAAACTACCATCCGGATTCAAACGCAGGCTGTCGATATTGTTGCTTGGATTGGCAAAGTGCGGGGTATTGGTCGCATTAAAGGCCTCGGCGCGGAACTGAAGCTGCACACGCTCGGTGAGCCGGAACTGACGGAACAATCCCAGATCCAGGTTCACCAGCCCCGGTCCGCGCAGCAGGTTGAACGCCGCGGTCCCGAAACGCGGCTCGGTCACCGGACGGAATGCGGTCCAGTCGTAGAAGGCTTGGCCCGGACCCACGCCGCCGAGCTTTGCAGGTCTGGGCTTGACTACGTCAGCCCGCTGGGAGTTGAAGGGTGCGTTGAGCGGGCCGGCGGAACTGACCACGCTGAACGGGTTGCCCGCGTACGCCAGGAAGACCGCGTTGACCTGCCAGCCGCCCAGCAGCGCGGCGGGCACGCCGGAAGTGGCCCACCGCTTGCCCCTGCCGAACGGAAGCTCCGTGATGTTAGTCACGCCGAAGTTGTGCGGCTGGTCCCAGCCGCACAGAGCGCGATTAAGGAAGAAATACTCAGGGATATTGATGGACGGAGAATCGCCGCTATTGTTGACACCGGCTATGCTGAGGCATTTGGACCAGGTGTAATTGACCGCCAAGTGGTAGCCACCCTTGAAGCGGCGCTCCAGAGTGGCCTGAAGGGAGTCGTAGCGGCTGTTGCCCACGGGTCCGACCAGGCGCGTCGAGGCGGTCCGTCCGAACCGCTGGTTGAAGACCTGGCTGGCTCGGCCGCCGCCCGGCCGCCCATAATTCTGCTCGGCAAAGCCCATGATGCCGTTCTGCCGAGTGGCGACGTAGCCGGCTTGCAGGGTGAACTCACCCAGCTTTTTTTGCAGCATGAAGTTCCAAGATTGGATGTAGCCGCGTTTGTGAAAGTCCTCCAGGGTGTTGACATCCACAGTGCCCGCGATATCCACGATGCCATTGCCCAAATCGGGCGGGCGCACCGACGGGATACCGTTGCGAAGCAGGCCCGCTGGCTGGTAAGGGTTTGGGCCAATGATTGTCAAGGACATCAGCATGGGATGGTTGGCGCGCATCGGTCGAGCTAAGTTCCAGGGATCGATCGTGATTCCGTATCCCGCCCGGATCACAAAGGTTTCCGTTGCGCGATAGGCCACGCCGGCGCGCGGCGCAAACAGCTTTTTGCTGACCGATACCCCACAATCCATTGGCACCACACCTACGCCACAGACGTGCATCTTGTTGGTGGCCAGGTTGTAGCGCTCCAGACCCCGGTCCGGACGCCGCGGAATGGGAAAATACTCCCAGCGGGTTCCGAGGCTCACCGTCAGCCTGCGGGTGAGTTGCATTCGGTCCCGGACATAGAAGCTGTACATCGATGTCCGTGCCCCATACTCATCGGGGAACTGAATGACCTTGCCGATCGTGCTCGGCAGGCCCAGCAGGAAGTCGGCGTAGCCGTTCCACTGATTGGCCGCCGGGCCGCCACGCATGGTGGTCACGCCGCCGGGGAAGGAAAATCCGCCGGTGGCGCCGTGACTGGCCCCGTAGAACTCGGGCTGCGTGTGATTCAAATGTTGGAACGAGATCTCCGAGCCGAACCGGACATCGTGGATGCCGCGCAGCCAGTTGGCGTTTGCCTGGTAGTTGTACTGAGGATCACGGTGGTAGTAAGGCATGTAGGCCTCCGTCTCACCGATTGTGGTATGGCCGCCGATAATGAAGCGCGGCCAGCCGCCTTCAAATCGGCGCGGGCCGTTCGTGCCGGGGATGCCGAGAAAGTCAAGCCCCAGCTTCTGATCGATTTCCACCTGCTCGGAGTTCTTCTCCTGCCTCGTGAATCCGAAATTTGCGTCGATGATAAAGGTGGGACTCACGACGTAAGTTCCCGCCAGCGTGAGACTGTAAGTCGCCCCCCAACCCTTGCCGGGATTGTTGAACACACGAGTCACGACCGGACCCGACAGCCGCCCGAAGGCGCGCTCAACCAGCTGGTCGAAATTCAGGTAGCCCCAGCGGGCATACATCGTGAACTTGTCGCTCGCATTCCAGTTAATCTTGGCGTCGACGGTGTTCCGGTCAAAAGGCCAGCGCCCGCCGCCGTAGAAGTTGTTGGTGAAGCGGTCAGGATAGGTTGGCGTGGGCGTCAGCTCCACCAGCTTGAGCACGATCGGCTCGAAACGAGACGGCGGGATGATGTTACCAGGAAACGGAGTTCGATTCGCGCCCTCGGCATCGCCGGTAGCCGGATCGTACACCGGGCGATCCGACTCCGTCATGATGCCGCGGCGGGTCAGCAGGGTGGGAACCGTGTAGAGCCTGGCGGCGAACTGGCGAACCATCGTTCCCTCGTAGCTGGCGAAGTAAAAGAGCTTGTTGCGCTTGATGGGGCCGCCGAGCGTGCCGCCGAACTGATTGAAAATGTCTTTGGGATTCCGCTCGCCTGGCGGCGTAAAGAACGGCTTCGCCTTGGTGTTGTTGTTATTGTGAAACCAGAAAGCCGAGCCGTGAATCTCGTTGGTGCCGCTTTTGATCTGCACATTGATGGCGGCGCCGCCGGCCAAGCCCTGCTCAGCGTCAAAGCTGTTGGTGACCACGTTCACCGTTTCAATCGCTTCAAGCGAGGGAACGTAGGCGGTGATGTGCGGCAACCAGACGTTGAACTGCGTGGCGCCGTCCAGCCGCACATTATTGGACGCGGCAACTGTGCCATTTACCTCGTACATCAGCGAGCGGGACGGGTTTGCAGGCACGGAGTGCGCGCTTCGCGGCTGTGTAAATCCGGGGAGAGTCGCAAAAATGTGTTGGTAGTTACGTCCGGGAGGCACCGGCAAATTTGCCAGCGTCTGCCCGCTCACTTCGGCTCGGACCTCGGCGCGGTCGGTTTGAAGTACGGCTGCATCGCCCTCGACCGTGACCGTTTCCGTCACCGCGCCGATCGCCAGCCTTACGTCGACTCGGGTGACGCTGTTGATCGTTATGGCCACGTCGCTGCGGGTGTAGGTCTGGAATTCGCTCTTGCTGACTCGCACCTCATAAGTTCCGGGCGGGAGATTCGGGAATGTGTAGCTGCCTAACTCGCTCGTCGTGGTGCTACGGCTCAAGCCGGTCTCCCTCTGCACGACCGTGACCGTTGCCCCAGGGACCGGCGCCTCGCTCGGGTCGACCACGTTTCCGACAAGCGAGCCGTAGAGGACCTGGGCGCAAGTTGGCGCCGCAAGGAGAAGAACTTGCGCAATGACGACCAGCAAGGCGGGCGCGCACACCATTCGACCGATGGAAACTAGTGACCACATGCTCCCTCCTCAGCGTTTCGAGTACGCCGGTTTCACCCCGAATCAGCCAGGAACATCCCCGTAGCGTGGCGTACTAAGTTGTAAATACATCCTTCATTTTACGGGCGCGCCCGTGACCTGTCAAGAGGTTTGTAGTTGTCGCACCCCTGAGTTTTGGGTCGGTCTGACGCCTGAAGATTCACTGTGCGAGGGACGGGTATCGCCGGGGCGGGCTGCGTCGCCGTGGCCCGCCTGACCGGCGGCGGTGAGCGCCGCGGATTTGGAAGGGGATGCGGCATCCTTTGGTGAACCGCCATCGGGTCACCCGGGGCGCTGTGGCCGCTTCTGCGCCGTCGCGCGCGCTCCCTGGCGCGCGCGACGGCGGATTGTACAATGAAGCGAAGTGGAACAGCGGCGGATGTGCCCGAACTGCCGGGCCTTCATCAGCATACGCGACAAGGTCTGCCCGTACTGTGACGTCAAGCTCGGTCCCCGCGCCATTGATCGCCGCTCGCCTCGGGATCTGCTCGGCGGGCTGATTCCGCATGCCCGTTTCACCACCACGATCATCCTGATGATCAACTTCGGGCTGTACCTGGCCATGGCCGTCTACAGCCTGCGGGCGGGCAACGAGAATGCGTTCTTCTCCCTGGACGGGCGCACGCTGTTCGACTTCGGGGCCAAGCTGCGCGAGGCGATCCTGGTGGGGCAGTGGTGGCGTCTGGTGACGGCCGGGTTCTTGCACGGCGGGCTGTTCCACATCCTGATGAACTCCTGGGTGTTGTTCGATCTGGGCACCACCGTCGAGCAGTTCTACGGCACCAGCCGCATGCTGGTCATTTACTTCGTCTCGAGCGTCTCGGGCTTCGCCGCCAGCATGTACTTCAATCCGGGCATCTCCGTGGGCGCCTCGGCGGCCCTCTTCGGCCTGATCGGCGCCATGATCGCCTTGGGGATCACCGAACGCACGGCCTTGGGGGCGGCCATCAAAGCGATGTATGTGCGCTGGGCCATCTACGGGCTGATCTTCGGGCTGCTGCTGCCGATGATCGACAACGCGGCCCACTTGGGCGGCTTGGCGGGAGGGTTCGCGCTCGGCTATGTGGCCGGCACGCCGCGCCTGGTCGAGGATTGGCGGGAACGGCTGTGGCGTTACGCCGCCTACGCCGCCATCGCCGTCAC
>Ga0197142_1002875_pt1 | contig 14791 bp, 14 predicted proteins | sample GBS60_MetaG_FD_148614 | JGI IMG/M metagenome (GOLD analysis project Ga0197142, IMG submission 148614) | Sediment microbial communities from Great Boiling Springs, Gerlach, Nevada, United States - GBS 60_MetaG | ecosystem: Environmental > Aquatic > Thermal springs > Hot (42-90C) > Sediment... | reverse complement strand
TGGTTTATCTAAACCCATAGGCAATATTGGGCAAATCCTAATTGATCCAAGCAATGAAGAAATCATCTACCTAATGTTAGTAAACAAACAAGTCACTAGACAGGATGGGCTATACCGAAAAATTGGCTCAGGTGGTCTATTTAAAAGTTAAATATAGACGACAAAGTGATCAAAACTGGTAAGAAAACTTACACTAAAATTCGTGTTCAAAAACTGATATAAAATCAATATAAATCTGAAGTAATTTCTATTAGTAGCTCTGAACAAGATCTAAATCTCTAGAATGTGATTGAAGATTATGATTAACAGACGTTTAGATTTAAAAACAACGTAGAATTTTATTAACTATATAATGATATAAAGATAAACAAATTGTGAACACTAAACAAGACGAATAACCTAAAATTTAGCTTTCTTTGTAAATTGACAAATATAGATTTAAAGGTTTCTTCCAAGCTAGATTTTTAAAGAATTTTTTTCTAAAAAAACCAAAACTAGACTATGACTAAGGTAAGAATTAACGAAGAATGGAAACAAGTTTTACAAACTTATTTTGACAGTCCCGAATTTGCTAAACTAGTAGAGTTTGTAAAATCAGAATACCAAACTAAAAGAGTATATCCTAATCCAGAAAATATCTTTAGAGCTTTTGATTTAACCCCGTTTTCTCAAGTTAAAGTGGTAATTCTAGGACAAGATCCATATCACGGACCCAATCAGGCTCACGGACTGTGTTTTTCTGTGCCTACCGGAGTGCCTTTACCCCCTTCCTTACAGAACATTTATAAAGAAATTGAAAACTCTTTGGGTATTAAAAAAGACTTTACTAATGGCAATTTGGAAACTTGGGCCAAGCAAGGGGTCTTTTTACTAAACGCTATTCTTACAGTAGTAGCCAATAGTCCAAGATCTCATCAAAACCAGGGTTGGGAAAAATTCACTGATTATGTTATTCAAACTATTTCAGATAAAAAAGAACATGTGGTATTTATGTTATGGGGTAAATTTGCCCGCTCAAAAAAAGAACTGATTGATCAAACCAAACACCTAGTTTTAGAAGCAGCTCACCCATCACCCTATTCGGCTAATAAGGGTTTTTTCGGATGTAACCACTTTCTGTTGTGTAATCAATATCTTAAATCGCACCAATTAAGCGAAATTCAATGGTAATTATACAATAATTGTTTATAGCTATCTACCTCCAGAATTATCTACCTTCCATACATTGCTTAAACGCTCCTGCTTGTTCTAATTTAATCCGTTTACCACTAAATCCTTCCGGAGGGTTGTCAAAATAAGCATCATTGTTAGCGCAGTCACAAGTATTTCTGTGATCTTGAATACACCTGCCAATACCTTGGTAGCATGATCCACAACCAGGGTCAGGTTGATAATTTTTTAAATACCCCGAATTGGCGTTGGCCAAACAAACATCAAAAGCTTTACACGCATCTTTGGCATTAGGATTTGGTTGAGATCCTTGGTTATTACCAGAATTACTAGACCCCCCACTATTATTATTGCCAGAACCAGAATTGGGATTACCAGAAGAACCTGAATTGGTTTGGGGTGGTTCAGTGAGGACCTTATGCACACACTCTCTTACAAATTCACTCATCTCTCCATTAGGTCCAATTTTCTCTATACAAGCCTCACTACAAGAGTCTTCAGAACTCCTATTTCTTTGCTTGCATACTTCCACGCAACTTTGTAGATTTGAGGTATTTTTAATTGCTTTCACACAACCATCAACACATAATTTTAATCCAGAACAGGTAGCAACATCAGGTTCTTTATCAATAGAGATTAGCTGAGCATCAGGACCGAAGTTTAACTCTTGTAGGAAATTAAAAACAATCCGACCTCCTAAAGGATCAATAGATTGTATAATCAAAGCCGGCATTCCGACTAAAACTATACCCACAATCAAAGAACCTAACAAATCTCTAATTTGTTTAATACTAGCTGCCGAAGTTCCACCACTTATCAAGCTAGCCGCTGATTCGTAAGCAATCCGAACAAACACAAAAATAATCCCAACAATCAAAATTGCCAAAGTAACCTGTTTGGCACATTCCAGGAACAAATTGATACCTTGGGAAGCTGAAGAACAAGCAGGTAATATACTACCTAACACAGATTGGTTGTTTGTACCTTGATTGGAATTAGATGTACCACCTACATCAGTGGACATTACCTGAAAAGGTTGTACATACAACACTAAAAGGCTTGTAATTAGCAAAAGTTGACCAACCAAACCAAAAATACGAATTAATTTTGTAAAAAACCGAAGAAACATTATAACTATTCTTAGTTAACATAGTCTAACCTAAATTTTTAAAAAAGGCAACCGAAACCCCTTTAAAGCAATTGGTAAGTTTGACAAAATTTTAAAATTAGTCTCTCCTAAAAGGCAGGGGTACTAGTCTATAGTAGATTTTGTCAGCTTTTAGTGCTGGTTGAGCCCTTTCTAATTTGTGTTTATGTCTGCCAAGGTGGTAAGTTTTTTAAATTTGGCAAAATACCTGCTGATTATTGCCTCCATAATCTTATTAAAACTTAATGTATTCCAAGTTGAATCTAAAACAAACCCGATTAGTCTAGAACAGGTAAAGCATGTAGCAAAGGGTATTTTACAAGTTAGCTATTTATCTATAACTTTAGATAACCAAAACGGCTTGTATAATTCTTGGTCGTCTCTAAAAGAAAAAGCTACCTCAGAAGTTGCTTCAGAAATAGAAAGAATTAAACTGGAAGAGGAAAGAAAACAATTTCAAGAAAAACTGCGTCAACAGACTAAAGCTAAATCAGCTAAACCCAAACATTACGGTTCTCGTCCAGCCAAGGTAATAGGTGATTTTGAAACTACAATCAGATCAGCTTGCAGCGCTTATGGATGTGATCCAGAACAGTTAATTAGAGTTATGTATTGCGAATCTGGAGGTAGAAGTAACGCTGTAAACGGTGTTTATTCTGGTTTGTTTCAATTCCATCCCAACACTTTTCGAGCTAATGCTAACAGAATTGGCTTAACTAACGCTGATATTTGGAATCCTTATCACCAGATTCAAGTGGCTGCTTGGATGTTTGCTAACGGACAAGCTTGGCAATGGGGATGTAAGTAAAAAAGCAATAATTTAAAACCCTTAAAACAAGTCAACACCCAATTTACAATTAAACCTATAAATCGTAAAATTGTTAGATATTTTGATCCTTAAAAAAATCAGCTTTTAACTTAAACTAGTGTAATGAAGTTTTATCTAGAAACAGAGCCAAAAGATTCTTTAATGATTTGCTCTTTTGGTACACCTAGTTGTCTAAGCAACGCTTGCATATCTGTGACCATATAAGGATTACCACACAGATAAAATTCTGTTTTTAACAGATCAGTAATGTATTGTGGTACAATTTGAGTCACTCTGCCCATTTTCATATTCTCTGTTTCCAGAAAACTATCTTGATCAAAACAAGAAATAATTTGAAAATTAGGAAAATTATCTAATTCTTGTGGCAATAAGCTTCTAGAAAAATCTAAAGTTCTTTGAAAAGCACCAAAGAATAATTTATGCTCCAAGTTTGGCTTTTCTTGTAAAGATTGTTTCAACATTGGCACAAAAGGAGCTAGCCCAGTGCCTGTAGCCACAAAAAACCTAGCTTTAGGTAGAGTGTTGACTTTTAGAGCAAATCTGCCAGTTAAGTTCATTACTTTTACTAAAGCTCCCAGTTGAACCTGTTCAAAAAACTGTGAAGCCAAACCACCTGGTTTTGTGCTAATTAACAAAGTTAAAAGCCCCTTAGCAAGAAAATTACTAGGTAAGCTAAATTGCAGATTTTGTCCTTCAATATTCTCAAATTCTACAATTGAATAAGCACGCAACAGACCTGGTTGCAACTGTAAGCTAACAAATTGACCTGGTATAAATTGTGTCCATAAATCAGTAACAAAAATAAATCGATAAACTTGAGGCACTAAAGTGTGTTTACCTACTAAATAGGCTTGGAAACTAGGCATAAATAAATTTTACTTAAAATTAACCTCAACAGTCTGTCAATAATTAATGGCGACTTGACTACACAAACTAAGTTCTGAATTAATTGCCTCTCTGCATACTTAAGAGAGTAAAGATTATGCATTTTCGAATATTTACGTTACATCCAAATCTATTTACTTCCTATTTACAACAGGCTCTCATAGCTCGAGCTATGAGTAAACACCTAATTTCTATTGAAATCATTAATTGGCGAGAGCAATTTGGTAAAGGCAAACATAAACAAGTAGACGATCGCCCATTCGGTGGTGGGGGTGGTATGGTTTTAATGGTAGAACCAATTTTTTCGGCTTTAAACCAACATCAAGCTGTATCCACCTTATACCAACCACCAGAATCTTCCACTACTCATCAAAGAATATTACCTAACAACGCTGAGTTTTATCGACTTTGGTTAGATAAAATACACACTCAACCTCTGAAAAAAATTACCATTCTGCTAACTCCAAGAGGTTTTCCTTTAAATCAAGAAATTGTCGAGTGGCTAACTAATTTTGAAGAAATTAACTTACTTTCTGGTCGTTACGAAGGGTTTGATGCTAGAGTATCTGAACTAGTAGACTTAGAAATTTCGTTAGGTAATTTTGTTCTCAATGGTGGGGAAATTGCTGCTATGGCTTTGATAGAAAGTGTTAGTCGATTAATTCCGGGTTTTGTAGGTAAAGAAAAGTGTGTTAGCCATGATTCGTTTTCTTCAGGGGTTAATTACTATCAAGAAGAGTTAGAATATATCTTAGGTAAAAGAAACTTACAACTTCGTAAAGTAAATTCTTTTTGGAAAGAAACAAATAATTTAACTATCAAATCGCAAATTTTTGACGATGAATTTTGGTTAAAAAATTTAGCTCCTCAATTAGAACACCCACAGTATACTCGTCCCGAAATATGGCACAATTGGGCTATTCCACCTTGGCTAAAAACAGGCAATCATAAACTTATTCAATATTGGCGTGCCAATTGGTGGAAACCTGAAATTACTGCACAACTCAACCGTTTAACTTAATATTAGATCAGCTTCGTAACTTTGAAGCCAAAATTTTTTCGGAAAAATCAACTTAAAGCCTTTATCAAACCGCCAATTTACTCATAGTGTTAGACAGTAATCAATACCTCAATCTTCCTCTATCCAAACTCCGTAAGCTATAAAACTAAGATTTCTTTGAGCTACAATACTACTATCCAATTGTCTGATCGTGCCACTAGCAGCATTTCTAGGGTTGGCAAAAACCCCTTCTGGTCCAGATTTACCTAGCCTACCAACTTGTTTACCTTCTAAAATTTGTTGGTTTAATTCTATAAAATTAGCTTTAGTAATAAATATTTCCCCACGCACTTCAATTTTTCTTAAATCGGGAATTTGTTTTGGTACGTTGGCTACTTGTTTAACGTTTTCAGTAACCAATTCGCCAACCCAGCCGTCTCCACGGGTTAAAGCTCTCTGTAAAATCCCTTTTTCATAATGCAGACTAATAGCTAAACCATCAACTTTAGGTTCGATTACATATCGAGTAAGTAGCATGGTTGAATTAATACCATATTGTTTGGCGTAAAAATCTTGCCATCGATTTTCCCAAGACTTTAGTTCCTCTAAAGTAAAAATGTCATTTAAAGATAGCATTCTACGTTTGTGAGCAAATTTTTCAAATTTTTCGGCTACCCCACCAGCAATAGTATAATTCGGACTATTTGGGGAAATCAAGTCAGGATGTTCCTGTTCAAAAGCAGTAAGTTTACGTTTTAAATCATCTAAAGCTGACTCACTAACAAGTTCTTCATTAAACAGGTGCAGGCTGTTTCTTAATCGATTTACTTCCGCTACTAATTTCTCATACTCTTCTTTAGTCATACGTATAGCTAAATAAATTTAGATAAAACTATCAGACACCACTACTTTAAGCACCTAAAAATTTTTGAATTAGTTTTTCCACCAATTTGGTTTGTTTAGCTGTTCCTAGAATAGTTAGAAATAGGTTTTCTAAAGAAAAAATCTGATTAGCTAAATCTCGAATATCGGTGGTATCTATTTCGTCTATTTTGTAGAGCAATTTTTCTAAATCCCAGGGATAATCACAAAAAATTAGATTTTTTACTTGTAACTTGGTATAATTGATCAAAGACTCATTATCAATCAATAACTTACCTTTGAGGTGCTCCTTAGCCTTGTTGAGTTCGGTGATCGACATAGTGGTTTTTTTAAGCCCTTCTAAAACTGAAAGAATACTTTCTAAGGCAAAAGTAAACTGACTATTTTCGGTAGCTCCATAAATTTTTAAAAAACCTGTTCGTTGAAATAACACTACTTCACTTTGAATATCTTCAAAAAACATTTCTTCCTCTACTCCTTTCACCCAAAGCCTGGAAGAAAAACCAGCACCCAATACTGTGTTTAGTAAATACAACTTAGCTAACCAAAGTAGCTTTTCTTCTAATAGCTGTGCAAACTCTTCAGGCTCTGGTTTGGTTTCTAAACTCGCATCTGATACAGTATTTTGTATAGCCAAACCCCTAGGCAACACAAAATTAACCATCAAGTGAGTTTCGGGAATACCTCTCTGCTTATAAAGTACTCTAGGAAAATTTCCCAAGTCTTCTATAGTAGGTTCAGATAAATTGATCGTTGGTTGAGTTTTGGGCTGCCAAACTGACCAATATTGCTCAATAGTTTGCAAAACAGTTTTGTTGTCAAAATTGCCAGCTAACACTAAATAAGCTTTACTAGGTTGGTATTGCCTAGCTAAGTACTCATAAATATGTTCCTGTGTAATAGCTAATACAGATTCTATAGTACCTAATATAGGTAAACCTAAACCAGTATCCCCATATAAATTATTTAAACTTAATTGAGCACACTCTTCGCTAAAACTGTCCTCAGATTTTTTGATTAAATCTAAAATTCGTCTTTTTTGTACTTCTAAATCCTTGATGTCAAAATAAGAATGCTGGATAATCTCTGCCAAAATAGAAACCGCTTGCTTTTGGTGGTAATAGGGAGATAGTAAATAAAAACTAGTAGAGTGAAAATCAACTTCACTAAAAAAAATGCTACCAATACTTTCAATTAAAACATTTAAAGCTCTTTTGGAAGGGTAGCGATCGGTACCACACCAGAACATGGTTCTTAACAAATTGGAAATTCCTTGAGGAAAATTGCCAACTTCTATTAAAGAACCAGTCTTCACTACAAACCCACACAAAAAGACATTACTTGGTACTTTAGGAAAACGCAAGACAGTTAAACCATTCTTCAATACAACGGGTTTGAGCATACTTGCCACTAAACCGAGGATCTAAATTTTTGTCAATTTATTTAGTGAAAAACTAAGAAACTGTTAACTAAATGAACTTGTGGTGACCAAAACAGTTTGTCGGCGTTTTGATGAAGTGGTGTTTGTAATTATTTTGAATGGAACAAAATTTAACTAAACTTAGCTGGAGAACAGTTTTTTGCTTTAAGCTTTTTTTCTAAAAACTAGGATTGAAAATACAATCTCAAAGTTTCAGCTAAAAAATCAAATTTTTTTCAACTTAAGTATTAGTCAATGAGATGAGATAATTAAACCAAGCTCGACAATAAGATTAACTATAACTAATTAAATAAATTAGTCTAAAAAACCAAAAAAAGAAAACTAATGTTTGATTTTAAGGTATTCTCTCTCTTTTTTGGAGAGTACTAATGACCACAACCAATCGGTAAAAGGTTTTAACCAAAGTAATTTTTTACGCAAAGGAGAATTAGTAATTTTTATCTGCAACACAGATAAAAACATTACCACCGAAGATTTAAGAGGGTTAGTAATAGTGGAATCGTGATCGTCAAACCAGTCTATAGGTATTTCGGCTATTTTACCACCATTTTTTCTAACTTCTACTAACAAATTCACGTCGAACGATAACCCAGCTATATACAGCCCTGGTAATATTCGATTAACCATTTCTTTAGTTAGAACTTTAGCTCCACATTGGGTGTCTTGAATTTGTAGATTGAACAATAGATTCACTAGCCAATTAAAACTTTTAGTTAATAGCTTTCTAAAAGCAGTTCTACCTAAAGTACGGGATTCTGGTAAATTTCTCGAGCCAATAGCGCAAGCAAAGTTAGGATTTTCTTGAAGAAACCTAAAAAGCCGATCTATCATTTCTGGTCCCGCTGAACCATCCGCATCAGTATAAGCTACAAATTCTCCTTGAGCTAAAACAAAACCCTTAGCAATAGCTCCACCTTTACCAATTGGCTCGGGAAAATTAACATACTTTAAAATTGCCGATTGGTTAACATAGTTCTTAACTACAGATTCGGTGTCATCTCTACAACCATTCAAAACTACTAAAATCTCACAATCATGGCCATATTTATGCTCGAAATATTCGAGATACCTTTCTAAAGTCTTTCCTATCCTTCTTTCCTCGTTATAAGCAGGAATGATAATTGACAATTTGTAATCAGAATCAGCTGAGTTAGTAGGCATGTAAACAAATAATTTTACTAAAACATTTTTTGTCAAAACTAACTTGACTAAGTGTAACTTATTATTCCTTTTATTTTTTGGCTAAATGGCTCTGAAGCTCAGGTGGTGGAATTGGTAGACACGCATGCTTTAGGAGCATGTGCCTAAGGCGTGAGGGTTCAAGTCCCTCCCTGAGCACCAGTCAAAGAGATTATGACTATAAAACCAGAAAACGTAGTGGAAATAGAAATCATTCCAGGAGATCAACAAAAACCACAACTTAATCCTAACCAACAACAAAAGACCATCGCTGCTTTAGGATATGTGTTTTTCTTGTTACCAATAATAGTTGATTTTAACAACAAATTTTACCGTTTCCACGCTAATCAGAGTTTGTGTTTACTAATTTATTTAGCTATAATTACAGGCTTGTCTATCATTCCAGCTGTTGGTTGGCTAATGACTGTTTTGGGTTGGGTTTTAGGGGTGTTGTTTTTTCTGTTTGGAGTTGTTTCAGCTTATACAGGTAACCTGTGGAGAATCCCTATTATTGGAATTTACGATCTAATTGATTCTAATTCAGATACTAACTAAGTTTGAACCAACTTAACAATCCAATGACCAACCAAACTCTTCGGTCGAGAGTACAAAATACCTGGCTTATGATTATTTAAATAATACAAATTATAATTAGTCTTTTTAATTAAAAGATGGTGAAATTGTGGCCACAGCTTTTGCTTAACGTCCTTAGATCTTAAGTAAACCGGCAAACAAAAAACTAGTTCGGAAATTCTTAATTGGTTGGCTTGAGTAATTACCTGACTCCAAAGATCAAATAATTTTTGCAATTCAGTACGTATGTTTGCTAAACTAGGTGGTTGGGTAAAATTAGTACCCAAATAACCTTCAGTTACAATAGCTAAATTTGAAGAAGCATAAAAATTCCTGCTCTTGGAGAGAGTTCGCGCATCTAATACTTCTGTAACTAAACTAGCAGGCAGAAAATTACCACTTAGTTGAAAATGTTTCCAATATTTAGACCAAATTGGTTTTGCTTGAAGATAATTTGATTGAGTTTCTAGAACGCAATTAATAGCCATGTCTGAAGCTAAAAACTTTCGTTTTAAGTCTAAACCAGCCACAATTAGCCGCCCTTGTCCACAAAAAGGATCCCAAATGACCGATTTTTTAGTTAAATTCAATAAACTACGAGCTAATTTTAAATTAATAATTCCTGATTTGAGATCTCTATGAGGTAAATCTTGATCTAGAACTGACCAAAATTCCTGATTAGCGTAAGTATTAATTTTACCTACTAACCAATAACGGTCCAAAGGAATCACTAAAAACCATTGTTTTACAATTTTCCAAGAACCGAAATTGGGTAATTGTTGGGTTAGATTAATTTTTCTAAAACCAATTTGCTTAGCCAAACGTAAACCCTCTAATTGGTAAATTTTAGGTAAGTATAAGCCTAATTTTTTAGTATCTGGTTTAGACTCTTTAAGTAGAATCAGGTTTTCTTGTAACAAAGTTAAAACTTTAGAAAAATCTTTAGTTAGATCTACTAAACCTAAAATAGTACCCCCAAAAACTAAACTACCAGTCAAATTCACATGAATAAACTCACTTCCCAAAAGCCAATCTTTATTTACCAAATAATTCTGATCACCAGAAAGAAAACTATATTCCGTTATGGCTAACTCTCGACAATGACCTAGTTTGTAAAAAAACCGTTTTTTTGGGCTAAAAGAATCCATTAAATAAATATTAAACACAATTTTATGCAATCAGCACTGAAACAGTAAAAACTCTAAAAACAGATTTTCCAATGAATAATTGTATAACAACTCAAAAGTTTATGAAAACTTATTTTTTCTATCTTAACTAATAAGTTTTGGAATACATAATATCATCTCCAGCTCTAGAATAATGCATGATTTCTTCCGGAGTAAACCAAAGAGTAATTTCTCTTTCTGCCTCTTCTAAAGTCTCAGAAGCGTGAAAAAGATTGTGAATAGCTCTTCTTTCCACGTTAGCTACGGCTGGACTGTCAACTGAAAAATCACCTCTAATAGTGCCCATTTCAGCTTTATAAGGTAAGGTATGCCCAGCCAATTTACGTACCATATCTACTGCTTGAATACCTTCAATAATCATAGGTACAACTGGTCCAGAAGTCATATAATCAATCAAAGACTGAGCCACACTGCGCCCGATTTCGGTTTTATCATCAGTACCTAAATATTGTTTAGGATCAAGCTTTAAGCCTTCAAAAGTGCTTAACCCTTTTTCTCCTAGGCGATCTACCCAAGCTTGATCACTCATAGGATAATGAGCAATAATTTGTTCTTTGGTGGCTCGAATCATTTTTAAAGCGACAATTTTTAGGCCAGATACTTCGATTCGGCGAAGGATTTCACCAGTTAAACCTCGCATTACCCCGTCGGGTTTAATCATAGCAAAAGTTCTTTGCTTTTTGATTTTAGTAATAATATCAGACATAAACACAACTTAACAGTTGTTAACTAACTACTTAGTTGCTTAGTCTTGTCAAGCTAGTTGGAATTAAGCTAGATACAGCAACCACTCTAAACAGCAATCAGGACAAGACAAGATTTTTAAAAATTTTGAAAATAAAAGCAAAATACACTCTTAGTTTAAGCAAAAACTAACTAGAATTAAAACCAGTCTTACTTATCACAAACAAAATTTGACTAAAATTAACTAGTAAACTCATAGTTAAACTATGCAAGTTATTCCAGCTATTGACTTACTTAACGGTAAATGTGTTCGTTTGAGCCAAGGTGATTACACCTTAAACACTGTCTATGCTGACAATCCAGTAGAAGTAGCGAAAAACTTTGAAGCTTTAGGTTTCCAAAGATTGCATGTGGTAGATTTAGACGGAGCTAAAGTTGGAAAAGTAATTAATTGGCAAATTCTTAAAGAGATACGAGAAGCTACCAGTTTAGTTATTGATTTTGGTGGTGGTATTAAAACTGAGCAAGAATTACAAAAAATTTTAAATATTGGTATAAACTATGCTGTCATAGGTAGTTTAGCTATCCAACAGCCAAACATTTTTAGAAACTGGCTAGATCTTTATAAAGACAAAATCATTTTAATGCTTGATGTTAAAAATGAAGTTATCTTGACTTCGGGTTGGCAACAAGCTAGTCAATGGAACATTTTTAGCTACTTAGATAGCAACCAGCAATGGTTACATACTGTTGCCTGCACCGACATCTCCAGAGACGGAATGCTTAGTGGGCCTAATTTTGATTTATACACACAATTAGTCTTCAAATATCCTAAAATTAAATTCATTGCTAGTGGTGGTATAAGCTCAATTACAGATTTAAACAAATTATCTAAGATCGGCTTACATGGAGCTATAATCGGCAAGGCAATTTATGAAGGCAATCTTAATTTGCAAGAGTTATTGACAGCAAAGTTTCAATAAAATTGAACATTAATCAATCATTGATTCTTATTCAAGAGAGTAAGTCTATCCGAGGCTCATGTTGAATCATCAAATTCCTTAAAAAACAGCGTGATCTATTAAATAATAAGAAGTTAGCAAGCAACTCAGGTTAAAATTGTTTTGCTATTGTAGATAAATAAAGCTTGAAAATGGATAGATTGTATAAAATATACAAGTTACACTATAACGCAATTCTAACACTAATTAACCTTTTGTCTTAAGCTCCTAATTTTCTTCTAATTTCTGAGATTTTTACTAAATCTTCTTTAGTTAAGTTTTTTGGCATCTTAACTTTAAGACGAAGATAATGATCGCCTACTACATTGGGATTGTTCAGTTTTGGCAAACCTTTGCCCTTAATTCTTAATTTATCGTTAGGATTAGTAAACTGAGGTATGGTAATTTCAGTATTACCCCAAACAGTGTAAACTTTAAGCTGAGTACCTAACAACAAATCAAAGTAGTTCACTTCAACAGTAGAATAGATATCCAATTCGTCTCTAGTTAACTGTTCGTGAGGTTGGATCTTTACTAGTAAATATAAGTCGCCTGGTTGTGAACCTCTGTAACCAGCTTCTCCTTTACCAGCTACTCTAACCTTATCTCCATCGCTTAGACCAGGGGGAATATCTACTTGCAAATTTTCTTCAAGTTCTATGTAACCTTTACCGCCGCATTTCACACAAGCTTTTTCTGGTATTCTACCAGTACCATTACAAGTAGGACAAACAGACTCTTGTTGAATGATGCCAAAAATAGTTTCCATTCGTTGATAAATTCTACCAACACCTTTACAAGTAGGACAAACTTTTAACTCAGTCCCGGGCTCTGTACCTTTACCATTACAGCGATCGCATTTAGTTTTGCGCTTATATTTAATGGTTTTTTTAGTTCCAGTGGCCACCTCTTCCAAAGTTAGAGTAATTGGAATTTGTAAATCTACCCCTTTAGTACGACTAAAACTATCTTCTCTAGTGTATCTGGAACTCTTGAAACTAGTTCCAAAAAAACTTTCAAAAATATCACTTAAATCTTCAAAACTAGCTGTACGAAAATCATCAAAATTAAAATCTACACCAGCAAAACCATTATTAGCTCTACTATAATTAAAGCCAGTTGAACCATTATACATATGACCAAAACGGTCGTAATTAGCTCTTTTTTCGGGATCACTTAAGATTTCGTAAGCATTGTTAATTTGTTTAAACTTTTCTTCGGCTTGTTTATCACCCGGATTTTTATCTGGATGGTATTTGTGAGCCAGCTTACGGTAAGCTTTTTTGATCTCCTCTTGAGTAGCATTACGAGAAACTCCCAAAATTTCGTAAGGATCGTGCATATAACCTTTGTTTATATAAAATTGCTTTTAAGTGTAGTTTATTTATAATTTTTGTCAACTATTACATTAGCTTGCTAAAGCTTAGTTGTTACCTTCTTTGAGCTGCTACTCGAAATTCGACAACATCGCCATCCTGCATTTGGTAACTTTTACCTTCAAGTCTCATTTTACCAGCAGCGGCTGCTTCTTTCCAACCGCCAGCCACAATAAAATCATGATAACTAACGATGTCTGCACTAATAAAAGTGCGTTCGAAATCGGAATGAATAATACCCGCGCATCTTTGTGCTGACCAACCTATAGGAAAAGTCCAAGCTCTGGTTTCTTTTGGACCAGTAGTCAAAAAAGTACCCAAATTTAGGGTTTGATAACATTTTTTAATTAAAAAATCTACGGACGTATCCGTAAGACCTAATTCTTCACGTTCCTGGGCAGATAAGTCTTGTAGCTCTAGTTCTAATTTTACGTCCATATATACGTCGGCTTTATACTCAAAATTATGTCCATCCTGGCTAATATTAGCCAATTTCAAAATTGGTTTATCGGTTAATAAATTTAAACTCTTACGCCATTTAAGAAGTTCTTTATCAACAGTTTCTTCCAATACTAAATTTCTAGCAGGTTGTAAATTTACCAAATAGCTTAATAATTGCTCAGTTAAAGATAGTTTTTCCATTACTAATTTATCCCCTGATCTGGCTTCATGTTGTAGTTTAGGCAACAGTTTTTCTAAAGTATTTTGGTCAGCTAACATTAGTTCTAATAGCAAAATCTCTTCGTCTTCTTGTGGAGATACTCGGTTTTCTACATGAATTATTTGTTCATTTTCAAAAGCTCTGACTACCAACAAAATCAAATCCACCTCGCGAATATGACTTAAAAATTGATTGCCCAGCCCAGCTCCTTGGTGAGCATTTTTCACCAGACCGGCAATATCTCTAAACTCGATGGTGGCTAAAACTCTTTTTTGAGAATTGGATATATTCGCCAAAACCTCTACCCTCTCGTCTGGTACATAAACAATGCCACTGGTGGGTTCAATAGTACAAAAAGGAAAATTTTCAGCTGGTACAGACATTTTAGTTAGAAGATTAAACAAAGTGGACTTACCAGCATTAGGTAAACCTACTAAACCTACAGAAAACATATCAGTTAAAATTTAAAAAACTAAAAAGCAGCAAAGTACTAGCTTGTCAATTTTATTTAAATTGTGTATTACAAAGCCAAGTTAATAGCAATCGAATTCTATTAATTCATCTGTATTTTTTGGTTTATTAAATTATGAGTATTTCTCCAGAAGGACAGTTTGAACATTTTTACAAGGAAACTTTTAAAGGATTGTTCCGTTTTTTTTACTACAAGTCAGTCGATCTACAATCCATTGAAGAGTTGTGCCAAGAAGTATACATTCGATTCTGGAACGGTTATAAAATTCATTTAAATGACTTTACACAATCTAAAAAAATTGTTT
>Ga0197142_1002872_pt1 | contig 14797 bp, 12 predicted proteins | sample GBS60_MetaG_FD_148614 | JGI IMG/M metagenome (GOLD analysis project Ga0197142, IMG submission 148614) | Sediment microbial communities from Great Boiling Springs, Gerlach, Nevada, United States - GBS 60_MetaG | ecosystem: Environmental > Aquatic > Thermal springs > Hot (42-90C) > Sediment... | reverse complement strand
TTCTTCTAATAAACTCCTCTATGGCAGACTGAAGGCTCTGCTCTACAATGCTTCTCACGAGTTGTTCTATTTCGCTTCTGGAAATGGCTTCCTGCATATCTGTTCCTTATTGAAGTGAAAGACAGTTTAGTAACCGTTTTGGATGTTCAGAGTTTTATGAAACCCTAACATCAAAACCATTATAATAAGAAGCGAAGAGCATTCTCAAGAAAATGTAACCAATCCAGTGTTCCCAATTAGTTGGTTGCAGTAAAGATCGTTCTGTGGTCTATTTGAAAGCTGAAGTAGTAATGTCAACGAATCATAATACATTTAGGAGGCTAGTTGTGACTACTGAAAAATCAATTTACCTAGATTATAATGCTACAACGCCGATAGATAAACAAGTGTTAGAAGCTATGCTTCCCTATCTTCAAGATAAATTTGGAAATCCTTCCAGTGCTCATTATTACGGACGTGAAGCCAGAAACGCCGTGGAGCGAGCAAGAGCGCAGGTAGCCAGTCTTCTTGAGTGTCATCCTGAGGAAATTTTCTTTACAAGCGGTGGCACAGAATCTAACAACCTCGTCCTTTTCGGTGTAGCCCAGGCTCTTGGTGATAAGGGACGTCATATCGTAACAACACGGATAGAACATCCGGCTATTATAGAACCTTGCCTTGAGCTTATTGGACGAGGTTTTGATGTTACCTTTGTTCCTGTGGATGGACGTGGCATGGTCGATCCGGACGATGTCCGTAAAGCTCTTCGTAAAGATACGATCCTTATTTCTGTTATGCATGCAAATAACGAAGTTGGCACCATTCAGCCTATTTCTGAAATCAGTCAAATTGCCAGAGAAAGGGGGATACTTCTTCACACCGATGCAGCTCAGAGTGTTGGTAAAATTCCAACTTTTGTGAATGATTTGGGAGTTGATTTTTTGAGCATTGCTGGCCACAAACTCTATGCTCCGAAAGGAATCGGAGCTTTATACCGTCGCCATGGAGCACCTTTAGGGAAATTCATATTTGGAGCAGGGCAGGAGCGAGGAGTGCGTCCAGGCACAGAGAATGTGCCTTTTATTGTAGGACTTGGGGAAGCCTCTGTTTTAGCCAAAAAAGAACTTGGTACGGAAATGGTGAGACTGGAACGATTGAGAAATAAGTTTGCTCTAAGAATTAAAGAAAAAATTCCGAATGCAATCGTGAACGGAGAAGGCGCCCCACGACTTCCCAATACTCTTAGCATCGCCTTTCCCGGTAAAAAAGCAGATGAGATATTACGTAACCTCGGCCGGGTAGCGGCTTCTGCAGGAGCTGCCTGTCATTCTCACGATGTGAAGATTTCTCATGTCCTTGAAGCAATGGGGGTTAATATTGAGGTCGCTATGGGAACAATTCGTTTCTCACTAGGAAGGTTTACCACCGAGCAAGAAATAGAGATGGCTTCCGAGGCTATTGTGGAAGCTGTTTTCAGTACGCCGGATAAATAATCGGAGGATTGACTATTGTGGAAAGAGAAATCCCCGTTAATCTTCTAGAAGTTACAAGACCGGGACGCTATACGGGCTTTGAATGGAACACCTTCAGAAAGTCATGGCAGGATGCAGATGTAAGGTGGGTCCTGGCTTTTCCGGATGTTTATGAAGTGGGATTGAGCCATCTTGGGCTGAGGATTCTCTATCAGATTCTTAATCGAACTAAGAGGGTGTTAGCTGATAGGGTTTACGTCCCCTGGATTGATATGGAAGAAAAGCTTCGTAGTTCTGGATTTCTTCTTACGGCCATTGAAACCGGAAAACCTCTTTTAGCATTCGATATCGTGGGAATAAGCCTTCAGTATGAATTAAGTTACTCCAACGTTTTGACCCTTCTTGATCTCGGAGGTATCCCAATTTGGGCACGTGATAGAACTGAAGAACATCCTTGGGTTGTAGCCGGTGGTCCCTGTGCTTTTAATGTGGAACCAATGGCAGACTTTTTCGATTTTGTGGTCCTTGGAGAAGGAGAGGAAGTAATTCTAGAAATTACCGAAATGGTTCGTTCCTGGAAAAAATCTGGTAGGAAAAGAAGGGAATTTCTGGAGGCACTTCGTCGTATACCTGGTATTTACGTGCCATCCTTCTTTTCCTTTGAATTCCGAGATAACAACACGATAGGAGAGGTAAAAAAAACTTTTGAGGATTATTCCTTGGTTAGGAAAAGAGTCCTTACTTCACTCGATAAATCCTCGCCTTTTCCTGTATGTGACCTTGTTCCTGCTATAGAAATCGTCCACGATCGGCTTAATGTGGAGATTACAAGAGGATGTAGCCGAGGATGTCGCTTTTGTCAGGCTGGTTTTATTTACAGACCAGTAAGAGAACGAGAGCCTGAAGGCATTATAAAGCACGTGGAAGAAGCATTAAAAAGAACCGGCTATGAGGAGGTTTCGCTTCTTTCTCTTAGCTCAGGTGACTATTCCTGTATTGAAGAGCTTATAAAAACTCTTATTTCAAGGCTTCTTCCTCAGTGCATTGCTGTGTCCTTGCCATCACTAAGAGTTGGCACCTTAACGCCTGACATGATGGAAGCAATTAAAACCGTCCGAAGAACTGGGTTTACTCTAGCTCCTGAAGCTGGCACCGAGAGACTCCGTAAAGCTATCAACAAAGGAATTGATACAGAAAGTCTCCTGGAGACGGCGGAACAGGCATTTTCCCTTGGTTGGCGGCTACTAAAGCTTTACTTCATGATAGGACTCCCTGGGGAAACCTATCAAGATCTTACCGGTATTGTGGAACTTGTTAGAGTTTTGTGGGAAAAGGCTAAACCTTTCCGTGCAGGACTCCATGTAGGAGTTTCTACTTTTGTGCCGAAGCCTCACACACCTTTTCAGTGGTGTGGGCAAATACCCCGGGATGAGATTGAAAAAAGGCTTTCCTTCCTTAAGGAAAAACTTCGTCGCTTGCGTGGAGTAGAACTTAAATGGCATGATCCGGGGCAGAGTTTCTGGGAGGCAGTGCTGGCCAGAGGCGATAGACGTCTTGGGAGGGTTGTATGGCGAGCTTGGGCGGCAGGAGCTCGGATGGATGGCTGGACGGAGCTTTTTAGAGATGACCTGTGGCGTAGATCAGCCCAAGAAGAAGGCATACAGCCGGAGTTTTTTGCCAATAGGGAAATCTCTCCTGATGAAATCCTTCCTTGGGACCATCTTTCTTGCGGTGTCTCCAAAGATTTTCTCCTTAAGGAATGGGAAAGGTCTTTTTCTTTAGAATATACGCCAGACTGCAGGTCCGGTAAATGCAGTGGGTGTGGGGTCTGTGATGGAGAGTTTGCCCCCTATCAGGTGATGCCGCAAAGAGATAGGAACAGTGGCTCGATAGATAACTCTGTTTCTGTGCAAGAAGTTTGCGAAGAGTGCCACACTGAAGGAGGTGTCTCTCAGGTTCGTGTTGGGATACCAGGAAATGAGAAAGAAGAAAATCCCTCTGAAAAAGGTTCTCAGGAAAAAATTTTCTGGTATCACTTTCTTTATGAAAAAACTGGACTTGCCAAGTATATAGGACAGACGGATTTTCAAAGATTTATAGCAAGAAGCGTTCGCAGAGCCGGTCTTCCTGTGGCTTTTTCCAAGGGGTTTCATCCACATCCTAAGATTTCCTTTAAACAGGCGTTACCGGTTGGAATGGAAAGTATTTGTGAGGAAGGGTGGATTGGACTCGTGGAAAATCTTCCCTCCGATGAGATCAAAGAACGTTGGAATAAAGAACTGCCGGAAGGTATTCGCATAACATCAGTTAAGCCTTCGGAAGGAAAAGGCCAGGAAGATAAAACTACCGTCAGCATTGTAGAATACCGTGTAGAAGGGCTTGAAGATTGTGATCGAGAGAGGCTAAGGCGGTTGTGGGAAAAGAGAGAAGAATGTATAGTGCCTGTTGTGCGAAAAAATAAAACACTACAGGTTGATCTTGGTTTATGGTGGGAAAATCTAGAAGAACTTGATTCTACCAGCGTAATAGTGGCACTAAGGGAAGACCAGCACTGTATTGTAAGGCCTAAGGATCTTTGTCTTGTAGCAGGTATAGAAGAGGAAAAAATCAAAGCTTTTAGAGTCATAAAGCTTTTCTGCTTTAAAAAGGATGAGCACGGAGGGGGATGAGATAAAGTGTCCGGAGAGTTGGTAATAAATGTGGCTCCATATGAAACTCGGGTTGCTTTGCTGGAAAATGGTCATGTAGTTGAATTCTATTTTGAACGGCCTTCTGATAAGGGTATTACCGGGAATATATACAAAGGAAGAGTTGTAAGAGTCCTGCCTGGTATGCAGTCGGCCTTTGTGGATATCGGACTAGAGCGAGCAGCCTTTCTTCATGTAGAGGACGTTATCTTCAATCATGACGATGTGTCGTTTCCAGAGTTTCTCCAATGTGAAGGAGAAGTTGATACTGATGACGGCAGACAAGCCAAGGCTTTATCTGCTTCTGGTCTGGAATCTGCACCTATAGAGGATCTGCTTCGAGAAGGGCAGGAGATTTTGGTTCAGATTGCCAAAGAACCTCTTGGCACAAAAGGAGCTAGAGTTACAACTAACATAACAATACCAGGACGGAAGTTGGTTCTTATGCCACTTGCTCGTCATGTCGGTGTATCGAGACGAATTGAGGATGAAGCAGAGCGTGAACGACTGAGAGAACTTATGAACTCTATGAAACCGCCCAATGTGGGATTTATTATTAGAACGGCTGCTGAAGGAACAGACGAAAAGAAACTTGCCGGCGAGATGGATTTTCTCCTTAAGGTTTGGGAAAGCATTAAAGAAAGAGCATCAAAAGCGCCAGTGCCTTCCCTCGTTTATCGAGAACTGGACGTCACTCTTCGGGCTGCTCGTGACCTTTTTGCCAGAGAAGTGGAAAAGCTCATCGTGGACTCCGAAAAAGAATACGAAAAGATCGTGAACTTTCTGGAAGCCTTTGCACCTGGGCTGACGGCGCAAGTAGAACTTTATCGAGGCAGTCAGCCTATATTCGACTTTTACGGCATAGAAATGGAAATTCAGCGGGCTCTTGAGAAAAAGGTCTGGCTTAAATCCGGCGGGTATATTGTAATTGAGTCCACGGAAGCTCTTACAACTATTGATGTTAATACGGGAAGATATGTAGGCAAAAGAAATCTGGAGGAAACAATTCTCAAGACCAACCTGGAAGCTGTTCAAGAAATCGCCTGCCAGCTTAGACTCCGAAACATTGGGGGCATAATCATCATCGACTTTATAGATATGGAAAAACCTTCAGACCGGGAGAGAGTTTTTCAAGCACTGGTGGATGCTTTAAAACGAGACCGAAGCAAAACTAAAGTGTTACCCATGTCGGAATTTGGGCTTGTTCAGATGACCAGAAAAAGGACTCGGGAAAGCATAGGTCGTCTTCTTCATGAGCCTTGTCCTTACTGTGAAGGAACGGGACTAATTAAGTCGAAACAGTCTATTTGTTATGAAATCTTGAGGGACATAGAAAAGAGTAGAAGTGAGTTTTTTGGAAAGTCTGTTGTTGTGAGGGCTCACCCTGATATTGTAGGACTTTTTTATGATGAAGAAAGAAACTCTTTTGAATGGGTTGAGGAAAGTCTTCATGCAAGGATATATCTTCAGCCTGATGCTTCCTTGCATCATGAAGAATTTGACATTGCTGTACTGGAGGAAGACAGGAGGAGCGAGTGATGGGGTCTAGAGAATTGTCCCGCAGTTGGTATGAAAGAGCAAAGAAAGTGCTTCCTGGGGGAGTTAATAGCCCCGTGAGGTCGGCTCGAGCCGTAGGGACCTATCCGATTTTTGTAAAAAGGGCTCAGGGATCATTCATCTGGGATGAGGACGGCAATAGATATATAGATTATGTGTGCTCCTGGGGACCGCTTATCCTTGGACACAGCCATCCAGAGGTGGTTCAGGCTATCAAAGATACGGCTGAAAAGGGCACTTCTTACGGTATCCCGTGCAGTCTTGAAGTGGAAATGGCGGAACAGGTGGTAAAGATGGTTCCATCTGTTGAAGTGGTTCGTTTTGTTAGCTCCGGAACTGAAGCTGTTATGAGCGCTATAAGGCTTGCCAGAGGCGTAACCGGCCGAAAAAAGATTATAAAATTCGATGGATGTTATCATGGCCATAGTGATGCCTTGCTGGCAAAAGCCGGATCTGGAGTTGCCACCTTGGGAATGCCAGGTAGTGCGGGAGTTCCAGAAGAGGTGGTTTCTCAAACGATTGTGCTTCCTTACAACGATCTGAAGGCTGTGGAAGATGTTATGGATGTTGACGGGCAAAATATAGCTGCAGTGATTGTTGAACCTGTAGCGGGGAATATGGGAGTTGTGCCGCCTGAGGATGGGTTTCTTCCGGGATTAAAAAAGTTATGTGAAAAATACGGAGCGCTTCTTATCTTCGATGAGGTTATTACGGGATTTAGGCTTGCTCCCGGGGGAGCTCAGGAATATTACGGAATCGAACCTGACATTACCTGTCTTGGAAAAATCATTGGAGGAGGGCTTCCTGTTGGAGCCTATGGAGCATCAGCAGATATTATGCGTCATGTAGCTCCTGACGGTCCTGTGTATCAAGCCGGAACTCTTTCCGGAAATCCCCTTGCTATGGTTGCAGGGCTGACTAGTCTGAGAATTCTTGAACGTGCGAACATTTATGCCGAATTAGAAGAAAAAGCCAGCTATCTTGAGCGTGGACTGCGAGAGGCATCGGAAAAGGCCGGAGTTTCAGTAACTGTTCAGAGAGTTGGTTCTATGGGCTGTGGATTTTTCATAGATAAGCCTGTGAGAAACTTTGATGATGCGAAGGGATGCGATACGGAAGCTTATGGGATATTTTTCAGAGAAATGCTTGATAGGGGAGTTTATCTGGCTCCGTCTCAGTTTGAAGCGTTTTTCGTGAGCTCTGCTCATACGTTCGAGGATCTTGATTTTACCATCAAAGCGGCTGAGGAAGCTCTTGCAATTGTCAGGAACATGCGAGAGAGGTAACAAAAAAAGATTGACTTAAAAAGTCGTATTGTGCTAGACGATGTTGTGAAGGTTTACACGAGATTGGGATCATGAAAAAAGAAACGAAGGAATATATCAAACAAGTTGCAAATGCTTCAACGGTTGGTCTTTCTATTGCATTTGCAATATTTATCGGGTTAGGGATAGGTTATTGGCTTGATAGCAGATTGGGAACCTGGCCCTGGCTTACAATGGTCTTCATGGTTTTTGGTATAATAGCTGGCTATAGAAATTATTACAGATTTGCCAGACGTCAGCAGAAAGAGGCGGAAGAGGAGAAGCGGGGCGTTGGTAGTAGCTGAAAGGGAGTTAGAGCAAATTGTTGAAAAGATAAAGATCACCAATGCTCTTTTAGGAACTGCGGCCATAATAGCGGGATGTGCAATTTCTTGGAAAACAGGGGTTGGTGTTCTAGTTGGGTGGCTTTTGATGGCTCTTAATTTGGAAGTGCTAGAGTGGCAGTTAAAGAGGATTTTTTGTGGAGCTGTTCCGCCCAAAAATAAAGTTGCCGTGTTTATAAAATACTATGTTAGGTTTCTTTTGCTTGTTGCCATTATATGGGTGATTATGGATTTAGGACTGGTTCAGCCTTTGGCTCTTACGGCTGGACTTTTAGTTTTTGGACTTAGTTTTATTTTGGTTGCGGGTGAAATATTTATCAAGATGGTCTTAAAAAGAGAGGTATAGAAGATGGAACATCCGGTTCTTTTTTTGCCACTTTTGCTCCAAAAATTAGGGATACCGGTAGTGTTAAGCGCTGATGAAGCACATACGCTTCTTCAAAAGATTCTCCTTCCCCATGTCATCTATGGATGGCTTATAATGGGAATTTTGATTGCTATAGCTTGGATGATTTCTAAAAAGCTGAAGGTGGTTCCTGAGGGTGGGCAGAACTTCTTCGAAACAGTACTGATTGGTATTGAAGATTTTATGGTGGGTATTGTAGGAGAAGAGGGACGATTCCTGTTTCCTCTTATTGCATCTCTCGGGCTTTTCATCCTTTGCAGTAACTACATGGGTATGATCCCTGGTTTCTACGCTCCTACTGCTAACTTGAATACGACTCTCGCTTGCGCTCTCATCGTTGTAGTTTTTACACATGTGCTTGGAGTCAAGTATCACGGTATAAAATATATCAAACATTTTCTTGGCCCTGTGCCGTGGTTGATCCCACTTATTTTCCCTATCGAAATAATAAGCCATCTATCGAGAATTCTCAGCCTTTCTATACGTCTTTTTGGAAACATCTTCGGCGAAGAGCTTGTTCTCGGCATTCTCTTTCTTCTTGCTGGACTTTATTTGGCTCCGCTTCCAATGATGGTTTTGGGGCTCTTTACAGGCTTTATCCAGGCGTTCATCTTCTGCGTGCTTTCGATGATGTATTTTGCAGGAGCAATGGAGGAAGCTCATTAGTAAAGGTACAGGAAGGAAGGCCGGTGTGTTGTGGTGTTTAATAATTAAATCTTTGGAGGAGGATTTGTTATGCGTAGAACTGGTTTGATGACTTTGTTGTTCTCTCTTGGACTTACAGCTCTTGCTTTTGCTGCTGAACCTGCAGGTGAAGCAGCAAGCAAAGTGGCGGCAGGCCTTGGTTTCTTCTCCTATTCAGCCATTGCTGCAGGTCTTGCCATTACTTTTGCGGCTCTCGGATGCGGAATTGGTCAGGGTATTGCTGTTAAGGGATCGGTTGAAGGTATAGCCAGAAATCCCGAAACATCTGGTAAGATCACCGTGACCATGCTTATCGGTCTCGCCATGATCGAATCTTTGACGATCTACGCTCTCGTTATCGCTCTCATTCTTATCTACGCCAACCCGGTGAGCAAGCTGATCCAAGCATTTATCGGATTGGCTAAGTAGTTTAGCTTTAACCTCCCGTTGGAGGAATTTGTTGATATGATTAAAAAGGAAGGGGGATTTCTCCCCTTCCTTGCCTAGCATGAGAACAGACGAGAAATCATGAAGTTCACGAAAATACCCCTCGCAACTATCAATAGACTTTCAATTTACCTTAGGGTTCTCCAGGAACTTGTAGGGGAAGACGTCGAGGTTATACCGTCGGAAAAGCTCGCTAAATACTGCGGTGTTAACCCCGCGCAAATAAGGAAGGATCTCGCTTATTTTGGTGAGTTCGGTGTTCGGGGAGTTGGATATCGAGTTGTAGATCTAATCCACCAGATTAGAGAAATTTTAGGGCTTAATCGCACTTGGAATCTCGCTATGGTAGGAGTTGGTAATCTTGGATCTGCACTTATAAGATACGCAAACTTCGTCAAGCACGGTTATATCTTCGCTGCCGCTTTCGATGTTGATCCCAACAAAGTCGGAAAACGCCTGCCTAACGGAATTATCGTAAACCATATTGATGAGCTTGAGGAAGTTGTAAAAGAGAGGAACATTTCAATAGGTATTATTGCAACTCCGGCAAGTGCCGCTCAAAGTGTGGCAAATCAACTTGTTCTTGCTGGTGTTAACGGCATTCTCAATTTTGCCCCTGTTCAAATCCAAGTTCCGGATTGTTGTTATGTCGAGAATATAGATTTCACAATAAAATTAGATGCTATTGCATATCATCTGTCAGCTGGAGGTCCCTCGTAAACTAACTTTCCTCCATAGGGTCCACTGCCAGGTCCCAAAATTATAATCCAATCGCTAACATTTTCGATAAGGTTGTGACTATCGCAAACGATAACAGTGTTTCCAGAATCTACAAGGCGTTTCCAGAAAACTACAAGATTTTCTATATCCAGAACATGCAATCCTGCTGTGGGTTGGTCGAAGCAAAAAACTTGATGCTTGCCAGATGAGCCTTTTAGGATCGTCTGCCGTATCATCCATATTCGGTGTAGTTCACCTCCGGATAAATTTGTTAAAGGCTGTCCCAAAATTATGTGAGAAAGCTTTGCCGATATAACTGTTTCCAAAATAGCCTGAATTCCTGGAAGAAATTGAAAGAACCTGAAAACTTCACCAAGGTTCATCTCCAATATGTCGGCAATAGAATATCCTTTATATCTTACCGATAACACCTCTTCTCTATATTTTCTGCCATTACAGGAAGGACAGATAACCGAAAAGCCGGAGTAGGTAGAGCCTTTGGCAGAAACAAATCCTTTGCCACCACAACGAGGACAAGCACCTTCAGGCGTGTTCCAGGAAAAATAAGAAGATTTTAAACCCCTTTGTTTGGCTTCTTTCAGTTGTGTAAAAAATTGTCGAATCGGAGTGAAGATATTCAAAAACGTTGCTACAGTTGAGCGTTCGGTGGGAGATATAAGAGCCGTCTTCTCTTTTACGGTTACAACAGCATCAATAGCCACAGAAGACAGAAGTTCTTTATAGGTTTTTACCTTGAAAGGCTTTCTTAAAAACTCGAATCTTAGAGCCGGCACAAGAGCTTCAAAAACCAGAGATGTTTTACCGGAAGCAATCGGTCCGGTAACATAGGTGAGCTTCCTTATGGGGAAGGAAACCGAAACGTTGTCTAAATTGTTGATCGTAGCACCGATTAAGACTATTTTTTTGCTCTTTCTCAGAGCTGGCTGTTTTTTTTCACTGCCTATTTGATGCTGTAACAGCGATGCTTTTTTTGCAACGTAACGTTTTGCCGTTCCACTCCATATTACTCTACCACCTTCTGCTCCGGCTCCGGGGCCAAGCTCTATGACAAAATCAGCCATTTCGAAAGCTTCAGGGTGATGATCTACGATTATAACGGTTTGTCCCATTTCTATAAGAGTTTTGACCCTTTGTCTGAACCTGGCTCGTTCATCGGGATCAAGAAACTTTAAAGGCTCATCGAAAATGGATAAAGCACCTACAGGTGGACTTTTCCAGAATTCGATCAGACGAAGTTTTTGAAGTTCTCCAGCAGACAGTGTATAGAGCAGTCTATCCAGAGATAGATAATCGAGATTGAATTCCTGAGTTGAATTCAGCCAACTGAGGTAAGAACTTAATAACCCGTCTTTAAGATCTGGGTCGAATTTTTCCATCCACTCTTTTACAACATTAAGCGGCAGATAAAGCAGTTCTGGAAAGGAATGATCATAAAGCAATACGTGGAATGCAAGGGGATTTCGTCCAGTGCCCCGGCAAAGTTCGCATCCTGAAGCATTGCAGTTGCTACAGCGACCAGCAGGTTGATCAATGTTAAAAATGTTAGGTGAGAGGACAGGAAAGATCTGACCGCAGTGTGAACAAATCGGTTTGCTTGAAAAGGAAATCTGTTCTCCGTCAGGCGAGATAAAAACAACCTTGTTAAGTTCGCTCAACCTGAGAGCTGTGGTGCAGGAATCCACCAATCGGTTAAAAACTTCATCCTCCACCACGAATCTATCTACAACCACAGCAAATTCGTATTCTTTTTTCCATCCGAGTTTATCTAAAGAATCGGCGGTTATGATTTTTCCGTCCACAATAAATCTAAGAAAGCCTTCCCGAAGCAAATGTTTGATTGTTGCTATTATTCTACTATGTGTAACTGGGTGCATTGGAGCAGTGATGTAAAATCTGGTTCCCCTCGCATATCGATGGGTTATTTCGTTGGCTATTTTTGCAGGATTCCAGCATTCGACAGGTTCCTTACACTCAGGGCAATAAATTGTTCCCATTGTGGTAAAAAGATTTATAAGAACTTCATTGATTCCACTGAATTCACCCACAGAAACTCTAAGGATATCCGGGGGTATCTTCTGTTTTAGAGCAACAGCCACTGGAAGGTTATGCACAATTTCTACCTGAGGAACTTTGACAGATGCAAGACTTGATCCTGTGGTTTTATTCAGTAACTGGGAGTAAGTCAAAAGAGACTTGGCAAAAATAGTGTCAAAGACGAGCGATGATTTACCTGATCCACTAACTCCTGTTACGAGTGTTACAGCGTTAAGAGGAATTTCCAGTTGGTCGATTTTTAAATTATTTGTCCTGGCGTTACGTATTGTGATAGTTTTTGGAAAAGTCTTCATGATGCCTTCTTTTAGATCTTGCCATGTGTCCTGCCAGGCGAATAGCGGCTTTTAGGCTGTTGGGACTTGCTATTCCTTTTCCGGCAATATCGTAAGCCGTTCCATGATCAACCGAAGTGCGGATGATAGGTAATCCGAGAGTGACATTTACGGCATCTTCAAAGTGAAGTAGTTTCAAGGGAATTAATCCCTGATCATGGTACATGGCAACCACTGCGTCGAAGGCTCCATTAACGGCTTTGTAAAAAACTGTGTCTGGAGGATAGGGTCCGGATATTTCCCATGCCTTGTAGGATCGGAAAGATTCTACTGCTGGAGCAATAATTTTTTGTTCTTCTTCCCCGAAAAGCCCCGATTCTCCTGCATGAGGATTTAGACCGCAAACGGCTACTCGGGGACGGCTCAAACCGAAATAATTTTCCAGCGACCATGCGGTTACTTCAATGGTTTCGCATATCTTATCTATTGTTAGAAGCTCACTTACTCGCTTCAGAGCTTCATGAATGGTTACTAGAGTTACTCGAAGCCGCGTGCCTGCAAGCATCATTACGGCTCGGCTTGATCCGGTCAGGTGTTTGATGAATTCAGTATGTCCAGGAAATGTGAAGCCGCAGGCGTGTAATTTTGCTTTGTTTATAGGTGCCGTGCAGATTGCATCAACCAATCCATTCATTGCTATCTTTACTGCTTCTTCAATGTATTTCACAACAGCGTGAGCAGTATTTGTAGTTGGCTTAGCTGGTATTATGTCTTCCGTGGAAAGCTGAAGAGGGTTTACGACCGGAATTACATCTACACTAGCGCTGGAAATTGCCTGTTCCACGTGTGAAAAGCGCTGAAATCGAAGCTGGATATTTAGCTTTTTTGAAATAGCTTCAAGAGCTTTTTCTTCCCCAATAACAACAATCTTTGCTTCTTTTCTAAGGGAAGGATCTGACATGGTCTTGCAGATTATTTCAGGACCAATACCGCAGGGATCTCCCATTGTAACTGCAATGATTGGCTGTTCATCCCTGTTGTTATAACGCACTGGCAAATCTCCTTTTTAACCCATCATGGACATAGTTATAACCGTTTTGGATCGCTATGAGCCTAGTATTAAACAATAGCTAGCATCTTTTCTATAGCTTTAAGCGCATCAACTCTCACATCTTCAGGAACTATTGTTCGAGGTTCTAATGTTTCAAGTGACTTAAGGACGTCTTCCAGGGATATTTTTTTCATATCCGGGCAAAGTAGTTTTGAAGATGCCGGGTAGAATTGTTTAGCCGGATTTTGCTTTTTCATTGTGTAAATAATGCCCATTTCGGTGCCGATGATAAATTCCTCCGCCGGTGATTCAGACACGAATCGAAGCATTCCGGAAGTGCTGAAGACCCCGTCAGCAAGATCAATTACCTCGGGAGGACATTCCGGATGGGCTATAAAAAGAGCCTTTGGGTGTGCTTCTTTCGCTTTTATTACATCTTCGGCAGAAAGATTGTGGTGTATGGGACAATAGCCGTTCCAGAATAAGATGCGTTTTTTTACGTAGCGAGCCGTATAAAGTGCAAGGTTTTTATCAGGAGCCATATAAACAGTATCTGCGTCCAGAGACGAAACTATCTTGATAGCATTTGCAGAGGTACAGCATATAGTGCTTTTAGCTTTTACGGCTGCTGTGGTGTTTACATAGGTTACGATAGGAACTCCGGGGTGTTCACTTCGGATTTTTTCCATGTCTTCTGGGGTAATCATATCAGCCATCGGACATCCAGCATCTTGACGTGGCAGAATAACAATTTTATCAGGATTTAGTACTGCAGCCGTTTCTGCCATGAAGGCTACTCCACAAAAAACAATCACTGAAGCCTTGGTATTTGCCGCTTGACGGCTAAGCTCAAGGGAATCCCCGGTAAAATCGGCAATGTCCTGGATTTCGGGCGGCTGGTAGTTATGAGCCAGGATTACGGCGTTGCGCTGTTTTCTAAGTTCATCAATTTTCCTAACAAGTTCATTTTTTGATAGCTGACTCATGTGAACAGTCCAACGCTCCTTTCTTCTCTTTGAATTTTATCATAAACTCATCGTAAGAGATACTTTCTCCCCGGTCGGTGGAAATTGCTACATCTCTGGGGATGCTCGGCACGAACTCGTCCTGCGAAAACGATTTTTCCCACTTTTGCGCTGTAAATATCAGAACATTTTTGGTGCCTGCCTGATCCTCTACAGTTATTCTGGTTAACGTTGCATCGGGTTTATGAATAACCAGCTCTACTCTGGCAATTTGAGCATCATCCCCCTTAGGCTTTAAATCGACAATGAAAGTCTCGGGATCGTTTTCAGATCTAGACCATTCGGTAATTTCAAACGATTCAAGAATACTCTTTAAAAAAGCCTTTGCCACAACAGATTTGTAGAATGAAGTTGTATCAAAAACCTGCACTTCTTTATCTTTTACCGCATAGAGCCATCCTATAGAAGGGTATGTTACAACGACCTGTTCCTCAGGAGAACGATATTCCCAACGCATAAGGCATGGTTTTGCAAAGCTAAAACGCCCCGTTGCTTCAGCCGATGGAGAAGTAGTGTATGGAGGGTAAATTTGCTGGATAAAATCGGTATGAAAGTAAACCGTCGAATGATACTTCTGTTCAACTGCCTTTACCAAATTTGCTGCCTCTTTGAGGTTAGCGTTTTCATCGGCAGAGAGAATTGTCCCTGCTTTTATTGTTAGCATTCCAAACATTGCCAAGATTATGATGAAGATGTTTCTAAATCTGAGTCTTTGTTCGGTCATTAGATTAATCCTTTCTCGGCTTGTCATGAATTTCTTGGGGGACCAAGCA
>Ga0197142_1002871_pt1 | contig 14797 bp, 3 predicted proteins | sample GBS60_MetaG_FD_148614 | JGI IMG/M metagenome (GOLD analysis project Ga0197142, IMG submission 148614) | Sediment microbial communities from Great Boiling Springs, Gerlach, Nevada, United States - GBS 60_MetaG | ecosystem: Environmental > Aquatic > Thermal springs > Hot (42-90C) > Sediment... | reverse complement strand
TCCTTGAGCCCCCACCCCTACCCGAATCTCATACCTACAAGAACGATACCCATTCCTCCTTAGCGCCTGAGGGATTTCCCACGCCACAGCCAATTCAAAATTTTGAGATTGACCTTTCCACACCAACTCACCTAAGAATGTGGCGCGAGAAAGAACTGCTTTCTCAACGCCGTATTCAAGCAAGTCAAGTAGGAAAGCAGGCACATCTAAAAAAGTGCTCTTGCCACTGGCATTGGGTCCAACAAGAATTTGAAAGCGCCTCAAATCCTGCCGAACATAACGCAAACACTTGTAGTTTAATGTTTCTATTCTGCTAATCATTTTACATCTCCAACAAAAAGACTTTCCTGAATTTCCCGCAACTCCTCATTGCTCAAGCCCCAAAGCTTCGCTGCCCAAAGGTCAATCTCTGTTTCTATCTTTTGCAACTGCTTCTCATCACCGATTTTCGCCACCTTATGCGCCCGCTTAGATAACCTCGATAAACAACGATGCATAGGATCGTTCGGGTCAAAACTGGGGTGGTCCCATCTGCATGCAAATGTAGCGAAAAAAAGTCCGGCTATCAGGCAGGTCCACTATTCTCATTACCTTCACTACTAACAATCTGCAAAACATTTTTACCAGCTAATTTCGAAAAGAGAGATAGAAGATTATATTATAGCAAGTTACAATAAAATTCATTTTATCATGTATGCAGTAGATAGACATTGAAAAGTCAATTTTTACAAAAACGATATTATAATAATCAACAATATTGGCTATTAGTATTTTGAATACAACCCGTTAAATTGACATCTTTTTGGTTTATTAATAGCGAAATTATTCGAATAATACAAATCTTTTGTGGACCTAAAATCATATATGCGAAGTATTATCATAGAACATTTAGTAAATATTGGTTATAAAGTATTTGCAGATCGTATTGAAATTGATGTCGATAACAAGAAATTTATTCGTGAACTACACAGAAGTGCGCGCGAAAGTGAGCTTCGTAAAATGCAGTCTTGGATTAAGAACTGCCTGCCAATATATTTAGAATATTTTGCTGACGGTGCAGAAATAGATCCCCATAAGGTAGAACCTTATATATTATGCGTTAGTAATAAGCACGAAGAGGGCCTTTTTAAGATGGCCAGACTTTTATGGTCCTTACCATATACTCGTGGTTTTGGAAGGCGTATGAAGTTTTTGGTTTTGGATAATCATAACAGAAAGCTAATAGGTATTATTGGTATTCAATCTCCGCCTTTGGATTTTCCTCCGCGTGATAAAATGTTTAGTTATAAGGAGGGTTGTAAGACTTACTTAGTAAACAAAACTGTTGACATTTATACTCTTGGTGCTGTACCACCGTATAACATGTTAATAGGTGGTAAATTGTTAGCCTTATTAGCGGCTTCAAAAGAATTAAGAGAATTATACATGAATAAGTACAATGATGATTTAGTTGCTATGACCACTACAAGTGCTTTTGGTAGAAGTAGTTTGTATAATAGACTGAAATATAAAGATATACTTATAGCAGAGCCGATTGGATATACTGTTGGATATGGTACATTTCATCTTGATGCAATATACGATAAGGCTGTGGAAATAGCTATTCAATTAGGTGTACCAATAGCAAATGGGTTTAGGGCGGGCCCAAAGCCTAAATGGAGCAATTGGGTGCGTATTCTTAATGGAGTTGGACTTCCCTCGCAATACTTGAAGCATAATATCAGTAGAGAAGCATTTCTAATAAGACACATAGAAAACTTAGAAAACTACTTTTCTGGTTTAGATACAACTCCAAAATATAGGCATCTATACTTTCAAGAGCTCGTCAGCTGGTGGAAAAACAGGTGGATGTTACCCCGAAGTACAAGACAAACAGAATGGCAAAAATGGAAAAAAGAAAAAATTATAAATCAACTAATCTTAAATCAAAACTAACAAATGGTATATTTATGTGTAATATACAAAACAGGATTTAATATTGACTTATCAAGAATGTGTCAAATACCATGCATTTTTTAGCTCTTCCATTGAGGAATGGAGGGATGAAGATTTTAAGAGGGATAAGGAGTTTATCATTGAGGAGCTTGAGTCTTGGGTACCGCTCTATGAGGGCGAAAATAGGATATAGCTTCTACTAAATGACAAATATTAGTTCTACATTCTCACCTTTTATAATACGGTTATCGTATAGTCTAATACTAAAACTTATTTCTATATTCAGCTCTTCTCTATTCAGCTGTTCGTTCTTTTTAGTTCCTCGACTGATTTTTAAATCCAGAACATCCGAAGTGCTATATGGAATATCAGGATAGTAATAAGTGTGGTATAATACGCTCAAAACAAGATATCTGATGTATTTATGATATAGAACTTCTCTATAGTACAATCCCTCATTATAATTAATTTCTGCTTCTAGACGATTAGATGGATTGAAGGGATCAGGAAGCATAGGATAATTCAGTATATCTCCGCTTGAAATTAAACTGCCATTTACAAAAGTAGCGTACGATTTATTGTACATATAGTTTATATCCAGAATAACGGGCAAAAAGTTGTCTTTATCCGATAAACTAAGAGGATAAACAAGTTCTTTTTGAGTTTTTTTAAGCTGGTTTATTATGCTGTTGTCAGAGTAGTTAATATAGTCGTATAACTGTATGTATTGAATATTTCTTTTTAATAGTGTATTGACCAATGTATTAGAAGAGGTATCAAGAATTTTATCAGATTTGAATCGTCTATTTCTTTTAGACATTGGCCATTCAAATTGAGTTGAGTCGTACAATATGAGGGCGGGGTGATTGCTGGTTAATAGAAGGCTAATAAGTTCATCAAGTGTAGGAGATGTCTCGTAAAGCCAAGCATTATTATGATAGTGCCCATATAGCGAATAAGCATCCGAAAGATATTTATAGTAATACCTGTAAACACCATTATCAGTATTATTTGTAATCAGCGCTGGCTCAGAATGATAAGGCTCCATATCCATAATATTGATATTATAGGAAAAAAATTTAAGATTTGGAGAACTTGTTCCCCAATTAATCGTAGCATTTTTCATAAAATCAACAAATATATTAAAAAAGTCAGGTACCATCCTTACTGTTATAAGGTCTGTAATATAGTTTTGAATCATTTTTTCAAACATGTGATTTGACATACTTGTCTCTATTAGGGGAAGTTCTTCTAGCGAATCTTTATCTAAGCCTACTTCTAGGGTGTAAGGTTGTGGCGCATTGGAGCTCGTATAATGATACATTCTAAACATAAGGCCTTTATATTCTGTTTTAGTGATAGTATTTCTCACTTTATCCAGATTGGGGCTTGTACTATATATACTGGTACTGCGTTGTGTATAAGCTGTGGGCTGATAGGTTTTTATATCACTGACTGCGTCGTTGAACCTGAATGCAGCAACAGGCCTGAAACCCATCTTTCGTAATACAAGAAATTGAAGTATCGCTGTAAGCCAGTGATTTTTTCTGAATATACCATCCGTATTACTTATAAAAAATCTACCCTCAGTATTATCAACAAAAGAAGCTCTATTTCCAATATCTGTACTTCGAACTATAAATCCTACCCCTAATATGTTTTTATTTATGATATTGAGATCAGAACTTTGCCAATTATTAGGATGATAATCTAAATAATAAATATAGTACTTCATATCAATATTTTTATATTGATCCTCGGGATTAAAATTGTAAAAGTCTGGAATTGATGGCAAAAAATCTCCAAATTTCATCCTATACATGTATTTAGTAATGTTACTGAATTGATTACCAGGGGTGCCGTTTATTGTATCGTAATACCCCAAGCCCTGAGAGGTTATGTACATCCAGATAATGACGTCACTATCGTTGCGCATGTGATAGGATAGCGGATAAGCTGGCTGGCGATTGTACATATTGAAAAGACTTATCGGAATGTGCTCTTCTGTATAGTATGTAGCAAAGGGGCTGCATGTAACAACATTGCTACCGGAAGGCCGAAGAGAAGGCAAACTAAAGTTTGGCCGCGATGCATCCCTATTAAAATCCGGCGACCACCGCACAAATAACATATGCTGATGCCATGAAGGATTATTACTATCAATTCTAGAATAAGCTAAAAAAGATATAAAAACATTAAAGTCATCTACATTATCAAAAATAAAAAATACACCATATTTATTTATCAAAGTTTCAAGATCATTATTAGTAATACCGTTGTTGATAGCCGGACTGAGCTCTGTGTATATCTGATTCGCAGCCTCATTTAGCAAATGAAAAACATTTCTTACCTTCGGAAAGTAGGGATTCTGGTTGTTAACATTTTTTAACAGAGTATTTGGGTTAGAAAAATCAATGCAAACTATATTAGGGTTATATAATCTTGTATCTAACAACTTTTCTATTGTACTATCATCATTGTAATCCTCTATGTAATGGAATATTAGTTTTACCAGATTGTAGGGCAAGTTATAAATAGGTATCATGTATGTATTGTCCCCTATTTTACCATACATGAGGGTAGTTGTAGGCACGACGACATGGCTTCGCAAGGTGGAGCTGCCAAAGGTGGTGTTCTCCGAGGTGTAAAACGCGAATGGTCGCGCCGTCCTATCAGTTATAGATAAAAAACCATAGACCGGCTTGCGATTAGTTCTTTTAACAGTAGTATTTTTAATCTTTATGCTGTACTTTATTTTACTTACATCAGTAATTTTCATATATTTCTAAATTTACGAAGTCGTAAAACACTCTGCCGTTCTTCTTATCCCCGCAAATATACCACCATTACTAAATATGAAGTCAGTGTGATGATGATAGTCTATGTTATGATGCGAATACTTCACTATGGGGAAACTATGTTGAGCAAAACAGGTATTAATAAACAAGCTTTCCCAAGTTTGCTGTTTATTTAATTGTTGTTTTAGTTGTTCATTTATATCACTATCATCAAGTTCACTGTTATCATTGTCCACATAATATTCATTGAATAGCAAATTAGCTTGATAAGGTCTGATGATGATAGTTTCTGTATTATCTAAGTCTGGCAGGCCCGTATTGTTATCTACGGATTTAATAAGATCTACTTCAATATGATAAGTAAAAGTCATAGGTGGAGCCGAGTATATAGGTTCGGGTACGGGCTGGTTTTTGTACTTGTAAATATTTTCAGAACGACCAAAAATGATAAAGTTAGGATGAGGTACTGCATGCCCTTCGTAAATATCGGATTCGTCTTCTTTGTATAAAAACATGTTTGTGAAGAAGTAATCGCCTATTGTAGATTCGTAGTAGGGATTGCCATGAGATATCATGTGATTATTGCTTACGGGGACGCCATACTCGTAGTCCATACTATCATCAGTCTCGTATTGCCCACCACCTGCATCGTAATAAGTGTCATCGTAATAACAATGTAACCCATTTTGAATAGAGTAGGTTCGGGTAAATGTAGGATCCATATCTAAAAGATGATGGAAATTAGCAATAGTAGGCCCACTACCCTGCTTGATAATAGCCTGATCATATCCACCATAAGGCATTGTGAATAAAGCATTACCAGGAGCGTAAATAAAACCATGACTTTGATTATTATTATTAGTTCGAACTTCAGCACTGTACTGTCTTTCCACATTTTGTCCACTTTGGTTATAAATTGTGCGAGTTCTGATTTGCAATATAGAATCGTAGTCGTAGTATATCATCTTAAGCCTGTATATACTTTCATATAGATAGTAATCAAAGTGTAAGTTTGAATAAAATTCTAATAAACTACCACTGTTAATGATTGATGAATGTAATATAGGCGAGTTTAGTACATGCAGGCAATGCGGGAGGTTTGTTGTCATTGCCATTGTTCGTGTATGACCTGATACAAGCAGGTTATGGTGATGCGAAACCATTTTGCCGTTTACATACGGGAAGCTTCTACCGGTATCCATGTATGTGGGATGATACATAAAGTGAGAGGCAGTTGTAGCTACCATAATCGGCAAAGTAGAATCTTGTAATTCGGCGTACCTATAAGTTATATTAATAGGGGCATTATATTGATTATGAGATCTTGGCGGATTGATCTCATGAGCCCCATAGTGCCTATGAAAGCCAGCAGCCCACGGTCTTGTGTATCTCAAATCACCACTAGGAATACCAAGATTTGTAATCATAGCATATAGATCTATAAGTATGTGTCTGTCATTATTATAATTATTATGATTATATAGATACACATAAATATATGGCAGATATCTGGATATCGTATCAAAAAACAACTGCTGAGACTTAAGGTGCAGGTACATTCTGTAATCATACGAGTCTATTCCATTATTAGCGGGGGGTGGAGTATCACCGCTATAATTAGGTGGAGCATCAAACTGTTGTGTTGCTATATAATAATATCTATCTACCCATTCTTGCGCAATTCCTGGGAAATGTACCCTTAAGTGATATCTTGGTATATTATAGAACCCTTGTATTAACGCGGGGAAGGAATTCAATGTATTAAAACTACTTTCGGGTTGATTGCTAGAATCTATAGTATACGATAGAGACCACTCAGCTACACTCCTATTTATACGCTTTTCAAGCGTATAAGGGAAATGAGATAAAAGCGGCACACTGTAAGCATAGTTTATAGATGCATATCCATTAAGTATCAAGTTGTCTGCAAAAATGTTTGGACCGTCGTACCTTAAGTTTAAGTTATAGTTTAGGATAAACGACCATGGGTGATGATATATGTTCACTCTATTACCCGTCAAATCGTAATTGTAGTACATTGTTAAGTAGTGCAACAATGTATTAGGTTCTACATTAAATGGTTTTTTAGAAGGGTCGTCTATTTCTTGTATTTTATTTGAAGGATTTTGTTTTAAAATGTATGGTGAAGGTTCTATGTCTGATGCTATTATAGAAGTACGATATAAGACTAGAAGCCTTGTGTTGTAAGGATTAAAGATAGGAGATAATATAGGAACTGCGATTTTATTACCGTAAAATCTCATATTGGTTGGCGATACTCCATAAGCCGAAGGTGCGTTTCTATTGTAAAGGTACAAAGCATCCAACCATTGATACCTATCACTGTAACCAAGTGGTACAGTATTTAATTTCAAACTATAACCATTGTGAGAGACAATATTATACATTCCGGCATAAAACACGTATCGATACAGTTTTATCATCTTATTACTAGGTAATACTCCGTTTATCTTTAGCAATGTGTTGCTGGATGTATCACCTATAACCTGATTGTAAATATATGAGTATAGCAGAGATGGTATGTTATTATAACTTGTAGATAATAGATATTGTATTATACCATTGTGGAATGGAGAAACTAACCATTTTAGTGCTTCATTAGCTCGCGCATTGTGAGAACCGAAATTAGGCACTTGCGTGTATAAAAATGTTATCCAATTTGTTCCAATGACTCCTTTATATTTGAAAAAGTTAAGTTCAGAGTCTGGTGAAGCTATATACCATTTGTATAACGCCTGCCAACTTTGATCATCTTCATAATTTATAAATTGACCAAATCTGGCATCTAAAACAGCCTTGTTATTGAAAGCTTTAGTACCTAAAATGTGGGATAAATAGGATAACACATGTATCGGATTAGATAATGCTGCATTAAGTCTGGAACTTCTATTTCTCATAATGTGTAACCGACTATGTTCTAAATTTTCATTAATTCCTAAAGTAGAGTTATCAATATCCGCTATGAAGTGAGGTTCTAGCTGATTAGGATAACGTGCAAATATGTTATTATATCGGGCTGAAACACTAAATAGTTCGTAACTTACAGCAAACTCATAAGGGATAAGATCTTTGTAAAGAATGCTCGAACGAAAGACTTTATACAGAGCGCAATCCCCTATTAAGGCAAATGACCTAGTTTGAAATGACCTAGTTTGAGTATTCCCTAGATTATTTATATTACTAATTACAGGATAAACTCTCTCTACTTTACCAATAAGGTTTTGAGATGAATTATAAAAAATATTTGTTTTATTTACATCTAATTCAGAAGCAGACGGGATAAGTTCTGCACATGCAAAGGATTGACGATTATATGTGATATTCGGATCGTAAATAACAGCTGGTGGATAGATAGTTATTGTATCTATAACATAAGGATTAGTGGCCCAGCTAGATGAATTGATTATACTATTGGAAGATTCGCTGATAGCATTATATTTATTAAGTGAGCTGAAGATATGGGGTATTTGGGTATTGGATGTAATATTTGAATTGCCTTGTCGCAATCTTGCTAATACATTATGTCTTTCTAATTTAGGGTTAGAGTCTCGGGCGGGGAACACAAACTCGCCTTTATTTCTATCTGTTAGCATTGAATAGTTTCTCGCTGCCACGGTCCCAGCGGGGCCTACTTGATAACTATGTGTAGCATTAAAGCCTAAAGGCACCACCCCCGAACTAACTCTCATTCCCTTCATAAATGGCACCCTGATGATTCTATTCTTAGTTGGAGCTTTCTGATAATAATTCATAATAGCACTTACATCATTGTAAACATAATAAATATTTATCATATTAGCTACTTGACTGCGTGCATAAAAAGGAGATCCAACAAAAAATAGCGACTTGTATCTATCACTCAAACTAATATTGCTGGCATCTAATTGATTCTGGAAAATATAAACAGCTGATGAAGCTATTGGCAGGTTTATTCTATAGTTCCCGTATAGAAGGTCCGCTTCTCTATAGTATCGATTATGCGATGCATACCTATTTGGAACAGTTACAATAGGATAAAAATTATATGGCCTGGGAACTGCTACGTCTAATAACATTTTACTATCTATATAAGAAGCATCTATACTAAAACTTAAACCAGCATATATATCTATCCCAATTGAAGTATTTACCTTAAATCTATATTTACTAAACTTGAAACTTAATTGATTTATGTAATGATATATTTGAGTATTGAATATAGTATAAAAGTTTTCATCTCTGGTAATATTCAGTACGCCTATGTAATCATAATAGTAGCTTTCATTGATTTTACTCAATCCGTGATAAAACATTAGCCATACTTCGTAAGCCATTGTATCTGGAACACCATATAGTCTATTTAAATGGGATACTACTGCAGGTATGTAGTCATAAGTAATGTTATTAAAAGATGCATTTTTACCTAGCATTTCTATTAATTTTTGCACACTTAGAACGCCTTCATAAGGTAAATTGGAGTTACTGGTCATCCAATCTTGAATTTGACGATATGTAAGAGGAGATGCCAAAAGAGGTGTACTTGTATAGTAAAAGTTCCCTGTAATAAAGCCAGTAAAGAATCCGAAACCTGAATTGGGCCACTTTAAAGCTCTAAAATCATAATTTTCTATAATGTTGAAGCGCCTATTTATAGCCAGCGGTCTTATATTTTCAAAGGTTAAACTTTTATCGTTATTGGTACTTTGAGGTATCGGCTTATTTATATCCTTAACTAAAGATGTATATGGATAAAAAATATAAACATATGGTGAAGAGTAACCTGAAAAAACATTAAAAAGATTGCTGCCTATGTAAATTAAATTAAGTTTAGACACACTTCTATAAAAAGGTTCGTACTGTCGCTCTACATTAAGGTTGTTATTGTTAGGATAATCAGGATTATAAAACGCCCTTATGTCCTTAAAGTACATTTCTGGGGGCATGTAGTGTTTAAGTAGCATTTCCTGATTATAGTGTATTCGATCAAATAGGGACGGTAAATTGGCATTGGAAGTAGTGTTAGGTTTAAATATCAATGGAATGTTAGTAAGCATGTATTGTTGGGTGTAAAAGCTGCTGCCTATAGGTTGTCCGAGAGGAGGAACATCGTAGGAGATATAATTGTTCGTATATAAAACAGGCATTTTCCCATATAGGGGGGACCTATTAGGTAAATCGTTGTGCTTCAATAGGTTCGTTTCGACTTCTACTCTGGCAAATATTGGTATCGGAGGAATGTAGCTGGAAATAAGCATATTATACACCATGTTATTAGGTATTTCAATAGAAGACCCCATGTAGATATCTGCCGTTTTATGTAATGGATAGTTATCATCGCTGTGGGGATCATTAATCATAATAAATCTATCAGTTGCCGAGTTTCTAGTTAGGTATTTTTTACCATTATTTTGACCATCTGGCCAAAGTTTCTCATATTCTTTAACTTTCAGGTCTTCATTGTAATGTGGATAAGTGGAGATGTTGTTGCCCGTAGTTTTATCTCTTATAAAGACATAATAATACCTGAATGGATTAACAATCCTGCCATAACTATAACCCAAGTAATTATTGATAACATAAGCATACAAATTACTGTCTGACTCTGGGGCGCCTATGTAAAGGAAATCATTGTAAAATTTAAAGTTGTTGAAATATCCGCCTTGAATATAATAACCATAATGTCCCATAATGCCGTGTCTCAGATAGTTTAATACGCGCAAAATATAAGCATAGGTATATTCGCTATTTCTGTAAAGACAAGTAAAATATCTAAATGGATTTGAACCGCCCACAAACAAAGGCATAAAATTGAAGAGGTACTCTGTCAGAGGACTATCGGAAGGCTGGCCGTTAACAGAACCATAAACCAGATTAATTACCGACATACTAACTCCATTAAGATCCAAGGGCGGCGCATGAAGAATACCTATACGCCGCCAGGATGTAATATATTTGGGTTCTAAAACCAAAATATATCTAATAGTATCATACATTATACTGCGATTGTAATAAAAATCTATTGAATGTTCCGCATAAATCGATTGGCCATTGGAGGCCTGCATGCCATAAGGTATAGTAGTTGTACTATTGCGAGCAGTACCTATTGCATCGTAGTATCGGTAATATCTGTACAGATTAGAATTGTAGCTAATATCTCTATACTTAATGTACAAATCATTGCTATTTGGGAAGTTAGTAAAGTTATTGTCAATATAACTTCTAGAGTTCCAGAATGCCATGTTAGGTGGATGGCTGTATATGGGGTCGCCAAGAATATCGTAAAAACCAAAGTCGTCAGCCTTATCCTCTATATTAGTGCCTGTATGCCACCGTGTAGTAGGATATATACGATATCTCGGCAGCTCGTTAAGAACATAAACAGCACGACTCAATACATTTAACCTCGGGGCAAATAGTCTGACTACTGTATCTATCTGTGGTAATTCATAACGAGAACCCTCACTGATTTGTGCAGGAAACAATCTGAATTCAAAATTGGGTATTATATAATCTTCCGACACATGAGTTTGTACACGATCGGGTATATTCAAAACATTATTAGGCCAATATAATTGATCAGAAGTAAAAATATTAGTTTTACTAATACCGTTGAAGTATCCATCGTATAAACAATAGTTAATGTAAGCGCTAAAGGACGTGATTTTTATCGGATTAATATTATAAGCTAAAGCGGACGATGGATAAATAAAAAGACTAGATGCCTGACAGCCATTGTTACCGACTCTAAAATTGTATATCCTCGTAGGGCCATGAGTTATGAATGCATCAAGTTTTACTGTTAGGTCTTCTGTTATTTGCTTATTATCTACTTGCCATTTATTCCATGCATAATCGTTTAAAAAGCCTACATATTCCATTGCCCAAAAACCTGCATAAGCATTCTGATGCTCGCCTTCGCTTTGCAAGCTATTTTCCTTGATTATATTAGATGTAAATAAAAATGCAATATTTTTAGGCTGATAGGGATTATCAGTTACAATCAACGGCACATTAGAACGATCAGCTTCTACCAGATAGTTATTCAAAAATTGTTTATTGTAAAGCTTAAATATTCTATAGGTATTGTCATCGTTTAATGGCAAGTTGTAATCATTAAGATCGCCATCCGCATGGTTGTACCATGATCGTGGGCTGCTAATGTATATGTGGCTATTTTGAGAAAGAGTTTCTAAGTAAATTATAGGTCGATCTCGTAATACTTCAGAAGGAGATAGCCCACTAATAGTTATACTATCCTGTGGAATGTTTTTGAATCTATTCCCAATAACACTTAGGTGCGCTGGTAAGTAACTATATGTACCACTATATAAAGGAGGCGAATTATAACCGTCTCTTATAGCCGTACTATGTTGATACATTGATAGATAACTTCTATTTCTAATAGCTAAGTTCAAAATATTGTTTTTATCTAAGTAACCATAAGATATGAGAGCATCTTTTATTACTTCAATTCTTCCCTTGTAATTATTAATATTTAATTCTTTATTTTCATGCCTAGCTAATTCATCTTCATGATAAATCTTAATGTACGAAGCTTCACTCCATCCCAATCTAGTAGATTGATAATTATCTTTTCCGTAACATTCTATTTCAATATCAGAATCGTCTAATTGGTAAGGATATAGATCGCTTGTAACGAAATCTATAAGGTCTACTATATCAGTTGATACTCCTTCGGTATCTACAAGTAAAGCATCGGTAATTTCGTAGTAAGCACTACCAGCTGTTATCCCCGTTTCAATAGGATGAATATAATCTAGGGCCATAAGAGGTTTATACGTAGAATCATTTTCGTCTATATTATAAATCTCGCCTGAAGTAATCTGTTCATAGATTTCATGTGATTCATAAGTTTTAGATGAATCGTTCATATAACTTTTCAATATATCTGACATACCTCTTCGCTGGCTATTAGGAAACTTCATTCGGGGAACTATGAACTTTAATATGTTTTTTCTTGCCCTTATATAAATATCATCATCTTTGATGAGAACATTAAAATCGTTACCTAATATATTTGTACTATAAAGCACTTCACCATCGCTTTCATATCGCCTTACTTTTAATATTATGGTAAAAGGTTTTTTACTATTTTGTACATCTAAAACATAATAGGGACGCCGTCCAACATAACTTTTTTCTTCGTATTTTATGGTGTCTTCCAGATAGTATGCGGGGTTAGGTGTTGCTACGGTAGGGTAATAATAAGCAATAAACGGTCTTGGCCACATTCTTGGGGTCGAGAACCCAAAAGCTTGCGGCATTGTAGCCTCGCCTGTAGAAAAAGAAGGCAAAATCAGGTTCTGAAAGTTCCACGGACCAGCTAAAATAAACTTGTTCGGATTAGAAAAATCAGTCATGACAATTTTATTACCACCATCATCGTAAGGCCTAAAATCACTATCTAAATTAATGAGTAAATACATATTCCAAGGTAAATACGCTAAATAAAATCCCATAAGTATATCATTCTGATAGTACGAGTGTTTATTGATAATGTTGTCGTATATTCTGTAATTATTAGCTACAACAGCAGTATACAACGCTGATTGTTTAGCTTCTGGATCATCAGGTGCGGCACCATAGTGTTGGAATTCAGCAGACCAATTAAAGTTATTCATTGTGTCTATAAAACTTGTATATCTCGAATAAAGAGATTGATTTAAATTTACAAATTTCATAAAATAGAGTATCATAGGTTTTCCGAATTCAAAGTCTAACCAGTAGGTTGTAGCGGCAAATAAATTGTTGGATTGTTTCCACATGCTGGCTCCATACTCAGCAAATAAATTATAAAAACTTTTTACTATAATGCCGTCAGAAAAATCAACAGAATTGCCGTAAAAACGATCACTTCCTAAATCATTACTAAAAGTCCGATAAAGACCGTAATATATCCAATTATCGTATGGTAACGAATAAATATATGAAAAATCACTTATAAATTGGTCTATATTATCGTATTTTAGATAAATGTAAGATTCAATTAGAATTGGCCATTTAACTTGAGAATTTGGTATCATTTTCCGAACAATTTCACTATGACTTGCTATGTAAGCCCCATCTATGGTATTATTAATTTTATACAAAAATGGTGATAACCCACAAATAGTAGCTCCAAGATCCATGTAAGTGTTGTATAATATTTTATTTGGGTATCCGATATAGTTTAAAAGTTCTACGAAGCTGTAGTTTGGGAATGGGGCTATTTTTCTACATCTGTATTTACTGTCTGTTACATCTAAATTGTAGCAAGATGTACAATCGTTCGGATCTGGCTGGTTACAGTTATACGAATCTGAATTCTCCCCAGTAGTTGGTTCAGGTTCTATTACTTTTGTTATAGGTATATCTATCAAATGTGGTCGTTCTCCTATATTGTTTTGTGACCTTTTAATGAAATCATGCATTTGCATAGATCGCATAATTGAGTGCATTTTAAGTGTAGGGCTGAGATCAAAACGGGGGAGATTGGTATTGACGTCTCTGTATGGGAATAATGGTTCGTAAGGTGAATAGGTATCATGCATCATTCCCGAATTAATAAATTTCATCATTTGTTGGGACGATGCATGATGTATAAAACTATGGAATGGACCTACAGTTTTATTGATTTGTCCGTAATGTAGTCCATAATCTGACCACAACATGATTTCTAAATTAGGTTCTACCCAATTATAATTAGCATTGAGTGGATAACGTTGATCATACATATAGTATATTAAAAAAGGCATTTCTGGCAATGTGTATAAAAGTCCATATCCCGAAACTGGATTGTCAGGATCGACGGTATACTCGTAAGGTGCAATACCGTATAAAGTAAATCTTGCCCAATGATCTAAATAATTTCTACTTAGTATGTAAGAGTCAAAAGGGTCTATCTCGGCTGGGTCTGAAACATAGGCTACATACCTCTTTTGAAGGGGCAACGGCATGACAAAACTATACATATAAGAGAAGTAAGCCCAAGTAGATGCAATATACATATCTAAAAAAGCATCTAACATGTTTATGTATTCTGAATTCTTAAAATTATTGAGAGC